>Ga0105102_10000173_pt1 | contig 16821 bp, 16 predicted proteins | sample PPLLaktember2015_FD_87032 | JGI IMG/M metagenome (GOLD analysis project Ga0105102, IMG submission 87032) | Freshwater sediment microbial communities from Prairie Pothole Lake near Jamestown, North Dakota, USA - PPLs Lake P7 Core (6) Depth... | ecosystem: Environmental > Aquatic > Freshwater >...
AGAGCGCTTGTCAGTATTGTAACGAGACGAACTCTTGAACCGTATTTTGCCGTTATAAGAAGAAGGTTTTTACCCTGCCATCCGATTCCCGCCATTCTTGCAACAGCCTTATGGCTGATCGCAGCCGTCCAGTTCTTTCTGTCCAGAACCTGGGAAGCCGGAACGGGGAGACTCACATAGCCGTCATTCTGGAGCATAACGGAGGTTTTGAAAGCCATCTCATCTAGCAGACGGTTTGCCGTCTGATAAACGGACGCATAGAGGGGAGTGGGTTTGTCTTCGATCTGTTCAAAAACCGCGGCAGGAATCCTGACTGCGATCGATACAGCTCGTTCAAAACCATAAAGAAGATCCGGCGGATTAACTTCAAGCTCTTTTAAAGGCTCAAGATCGGCGATACCGACAAGATCAGCACCCCATTTTTTTATCTTCTTCTTCAATTTCGCCGTGTAATCATCCGGCAGTTTTTTATATTTCATCGGGTCTCCTCATCTTGATTGTGTTGTCAAAATCAATCATTTAAATTAAAGTCATGACATGAGCATTTACATCAGGGGGATATTGCCCTCATGGAGAAATTACACGATTTGAATGAAAACAGCTACAAAAAATATTCGGACTGGCATGATATACTGTCAGACAGCATAAAAACGCCCGAAGCGCTTGCGGAATATATGCCTGTGAATATAAGTGAAATGAAAAAAGTTGCGGACTGCTATCCGATGCTCATTAATCCTTACTTTTTCTCTCTCATTAGAGGCAAGGAAGATCATATCGGAAAGCAGGCTGTTCCTGATCTCATGGAGATTGAAGATATATCCGGTTCCGATGATCCATTATGCGAGGAGGAGCAATCCCCGACGCCCAATCTCACACATCGCTATCCAGACAGAGTGCTTTTCATGGTCTCAAACCGGTGCGCCATGTACTGCCGTTTCTGCATGAGAAAACGGAAAGTGGGGCTTCCTTTTACGGTCACTGATTCCACTATAAGTTCGGGCATGGAATACATCGGAAAAAATAAAACAATCCGTGAGGTTGTCATATCGGGCGGTGACCCTCTTTTGCTTGAAGATGATGCCATAAACCGCATCCTGAAAAATCTCCGCTCTATAAGGCATGTTGAAATACTGCGCATTCACACAAGAATTCCTGGCGCCCTGCCCCAGCGAATCACAAAAAATCTCGCAAAAACGTTAAAGAGGCACCATCCACTTTTCATGAACATCCATTTCAACCATCCGGACGAAATAACGGATGAATCGGCCCGTGCCTGCTCTATTCTTGCAGATGCGGGAATTCAGCTCGGATGCCAGACGGTGCTCCTTAAAGGGGTCAATGATAATCCATCTGTAATGCAGACTCTCATGAGAAAACTTCTGACAATTAGGGTCAGGCCTTATTATATCCATCATCCGGATGTTGTGAGAGGAACTTCACATTTCAGGGTGACGGTCAAAGAAGGCCTTAAGATCATTAGATCCCTTCACGGTCACACATCGGGGCTTTGTATCCCTCAATACATGATCGACCTTCCCGGAGGAGGAGGAAAAGTTCCTTTACTTCCTGAATATGTCAAGTCTGTGTCAGATGGTAAAATTGTTGCAAAGAATTATAAAGGCGGGGAATATATATATCCGGGGTAAAAATCTTTCGAAAGACATTTACGCCATTTGATTTTCAGCTTTTTTATCTTATGATCTTAATTATTTTGGCTCTGTAAGTATCTTTTTTTGCCATTCTGTTTCCCAATATTCTTACAAGAATAAAAGCTGCGGCAAAAGATATGAAAGCTGCGCCTGCCGAAAACAGAGTCTCATTCAGGCCGTATTTTATCGATAACTTCTGCCCTGAAAGCGCGCCGGCAATCATAAACACAACCGGCAATATATAAAGAAGAAAAGAGGCTTTAAGCAAAGATGAGGATTCGAAACCGATAACAACCCTGTCATCCGTTTTGGCCCCGATTTTATTTAAGGCTTCAATCTCGGAATCTTTAGCGCCGCCGAGCATATGGCAGGCGTCTTTTGCCTCGCAAGAATCACACGCATCGGTTTTTACGGTCCTGACCCAGGCTGTTCCCGGGCCGGTTCTTAATACTATGCCCTCTTCCTTTGCCAATATGAAACCTCTGCATTATGCTTAAACTATAGCGATTCTCATAAAATCCATACCCAAACAATACAACTCATATGGGAATATTATTATGATAACCGCTATAATCTATGGCCATAAAATCTATGAGTCTGCGGCCGCTCCGGCTTCCTGCGGCAATCCGGATTTTTCGTAACATATAAGGCCGCACTTTAAACATCTCGAAGCCTCCCTTCCGGCCATCTCTTCAGTAAAGCCTTTCTCAGCCTCACAGCCCCTGGAGAGCTCCTTTATGCTGCTTAACGGCATTATCTGGCGAAGGCTTTTATTGACGTTTTCAACCGTTGCCACATCCTGTATCATGGATTCAAATGTCAAAACCTTTTCTGGAAGCGCGACCGGCATATCGTACATCATTTTATGAATGGAAGCCGCGGCCCTTCTCCCGGCTCCGATCGCTTTTATAGCTCCGCTGAAATCGCTCAATGCATCGCCATCGGCAAAAAGTCCCGTTTCATTCCTGAAGGCAGGCTGTTTGTATGTTTCGACTCCCTCCCAGTAAATTTTTTCCTGAATCGCATCTTCAGGAGCGCCGGTTTTTGTTTTTCTGAAAATAAGTTCCGGAAAACGCGCGGAAGCCATAATCAGCCTGGAGCAGGGAATTATTTTCATATCCAGTGAATCAAGATCGGCATATTCAATCCGGGTCAATTCGTTATCCTCCCCCAGAATGCGGACAATCCCGGACCTGAATATAATATTGGCTCCTTCAAGATCCTTTGCGGTAAAATCAACATCCTTGAATTGTATGTCATCCCTTGACTCCCTGAACATTAAGGTGACATTTTCAGCTCCAAGTTTCCTGCAAACCCCGGCAGCTTCAATGGCGAGCCTGCCGCCTCCGGTGATAATCACATCTTTTACGGATGAAACCCCGCCTGTGTTCCTTAGTTCAGAACCCATAAATTTTTTCATAAAATCAATCAGAAGGGAACAGCCCGGAATCTCTTCTCCCGGCGGAGCCGTTGCTCCTCTGGCCAGCCTGCTGTCCCAGCCTCCTGTTGCGACAAAAACTGCTTCATATCCTTCGGACAGAAGCGAACTTATCGAAAAATCCCTCCCCAGCAACATGCCCGTCCTTGCTGTGACTCCCATTTCCGTAATTCCCTGAATATCCCGATCAAGCACCTCGAGCGGAAGCCTGCTTGATGCAATGGCGCTTCTTAACAATCCTCCGAGATTTTCAGACGCTTCAAAAACAACCGCCTCATGGCCAAGGCGGGCGGAAAAGAAAGCAGTTGACAATCCTTCGGCTCCCCCGCCGATTACGGCCAGCTTCCTGCCTGTCTGCGGCGCTTTGTATGGAAGTATTCTTTCACCGCTATCCTTTTCATAATCGGAGGCGAACCGTTTCAGATAATTAATGGCTACAGGCTCGTCAATATACTTCCGTCTGCAGTTGAGCTCGCAGGGTCGCGGACAGATTCTCCCTATGACGGTCGGGAATGGATTTCTCTCTTTGATAATCTGGACGGCTCGGTGATAATCCCTGAGCTCTATCTGCCTTATGTACTCCCTTATATCTATACCGGCGGGACAGCTTCTCTGGCAGGGTGTTGTGCAATCTTCAGTGGTGTATTCATGCAGGATGCGTCTTGTGACTGACGAAAGGGTGATTATGCGCTTCGGGCAGACTCTTTCACATGCCCCGCACCCGGTACAAAGCTTTTTATCTACAACAGGGAGGCCGTCTTTTCCCATTGAAATAGCTCCGAACATGCATGCCTTCAAACAGCTTCCGAGCCCGATACATCCGATATTGCATACCTTCATTCCTCCGCTTAGAAGAACGGCGGCTCTGCAGTCGTCCAAACCGCCATACAAATATTTAATATCGGCTTTTTCAACGCCGTAGGTGCACCCGGGCCTTGAAATATCGGGCTCCCTTGATTCAAATGAAACCCCCAGAATTCTTGCAATTGCCTCTCCGATATCGGAACCGCCCGCCACACAGGAACCGGGGGTCGATTTTCCTTGTACAATAGCCTGGGCATTCGCGCTGCAACCCGGCAACCCGCATCCACCGCAATTTGCTCCGGGGAGCGCGGCTTCAACAGCTTCAATCTTAGGATCAACATACACATAAAAAACCTTGGATGCCACGGCCAGGCAGATGCCTATTCCAAGGCCGAGGCCGCCCATCATTAAAATAGCTTCATACATGGTTTTTTCTCCCGGGTTGTGTTTTTATAATTTTTAAAAAATGGCGCCGAATCTGCATCTGTCAAAACATGTCAGGCATTTGATACACTTGCTTTTGTCTATTTTTGCAACTTCCTTCTTTTTCCATTCGATCGCTTCGGCCGGGCAACTCTTGAAACAGAGACCGCATTTGTTGCATATTTCCGGATCTATTTCGAACTTGAGAAGAGCGGCACAGCGTTTTGCAGGACACCTTTTTTCATAAATATGGGCATTATATTCGTCTATGAAATATCTCAATGTGGAGAGCACCGGATTGGGGCCGGTCTGGCCGAGGCCGCACAACGCCGAATCTTTTATTGTATATGAAAGATTCTTGAGGGTCTCTATATCCCCGGGTTCGCCTTTTCCTTCGCAGATACGATTCAGAATCTCAAGTATTCGGCGGGTTCCTTCACGGCATGGAGTACATTTACCGCAGGATTCGTCCTGAATGAAATCCATGAAAAAGCGGGCCATGTCAACCATGCAGGTGCTTTCATCCATGACAATGGCGCCTCCTGAGCCCATGATCGCTCCGACTTTGGCTATGGCTTCATAATCGACCGGAGTATCAAGGTATTCTTCAGGAACGCATCCTCCCGAGGGTCCTCCAAGCTGAACAGCCTTGAATTTCTTCTTCCTCGGAATGCCTCCGCCGATATCGTATATGATGGTCCTCAAAGTCGTTCCCATCGGAACTTCAACAAGGCCTATGTTGTTTACGGCGCCGGACAGGGCAAATACCTTCGTCCCTTTGCTTGTTTCAGTCCCGACGCTCGCGTACCATTTTCCGCCGTTTACGATTATCTGGGCAATATTTGCCAGTGTCTCAACATTGTTCAGAACGCTCGGCTTTTCCCACAGCCCTTTATGGGCTGGGAAAGGAGGCCTTGGCCGAGGCATGCCGCGCTTGCCTTCTATCGAGCGCATCAGGGCTGTCTCTTCACCGCACACAAATGCGCCGGCTCCCTGGTAAATTTCAATGTCAAAATCAAAACCCGAACCGAGTATGTCTTTCCCGAGCAGCCCGTATTCCCTTGCCTGCCTTATCGCTATTTCAAGCCTTTTTATTGCAAGCGGATATTCGGTTCTCACATAGATGTAGCCCTGGTGGGAATTGATGGCTTTTGCGGCAATAATCATTCCTTCAAGAACGGAATGGGGATCGGCTTCAAGGACGCTTCTGTCCATGAAAGCTCCTGGATCGCCTTCATCGGCGTTGCAGATGACATATTTGACATCTCCAGGACTTGCTTTGGCAAACTGCCATTTCAAACCGGTCGGAAAACCGGCGCCTCCCCTGCCCCTGATTCCTGAAATCTTTACCTCTTCAATTATCTGGTCGGGTGTCATCTCTTTCAGCGCTTTAGCCACACCGAAATATCCGTCCCGCGCTATGTACTCGTCAATTATCTCGGGATCGATAATTCCCTTGTTCCGCATGACCCAGAACATCTGGTGCGCAAAAAACGGAATATCATGCATAATGGGTATCGTTTCTTTTGACGCGGGTTCCACATACTGGAGCTTTTTATAGGGACGCCCTTTCAGAAAATGCTCTTCTACAAGTTTTGGAATTTCATCCAGAGTCAGTTTCTGATAAAATATCCCTTCGGGATGCACCAGCATAACAGGACCCAGGGCGCAAAAACCGTTGCATCCTGTTTCAATTACCTGAACCTCCTCGTTAAGGCCAAGCCTCTTCAATTCACTATTTATTGCATCTTTAACGGCAACGCTTCCTGTAGAATGACAGCCGGTGCCCCCGCACAGCATCAACTGAGTTCTTATCTTGTTCATTTGAATCTCCCGCAATATTCCGGATATAATGGAACCTGCCCAAATCGCCTACCAGGAACCATCGAGTCCTCTCAATCCGTTCATGTACAGCCTTCCGCTCGCGACAAACAGAGAATACTTGGTCAGCAAGAGGGGCAGATTATATGATTTGGCAAGGCTTATTATCTGTTCATCCGGTTTCTTGCCTCTCACAAATACAATCGCAATCACACCGGCTACCTGCGCCGTTCTTATAACATGTTCGGATATCAGTCCGGTAAGAAGCAGGCAGTTTTTTGCCGTCGCCGACAATACATCATCCATAAGATCGGCGCTTCCTCCAGCGACAACGGTCTTGCCGAGCTGATCTTCACCGCAAATTACGGTTGCTTTAAGTATTTCCTGAATCTCTGATATTTTCATATTTTTTATACCAATTTATGTTTGATGGTCGTGTATAAAGCCACATTTTAGACGGCAAAGTAAAAAGCTCATTTAGTTATATTTATCAAGAACATTCAAAACCCTGTCCGAAGTCATGGCGCCATGAATATCCTGATTGACGACCATGACAGGGGCAAGCCCGCAGGCGCCGAGACACCGCACCGCTTCAAGAGAAAAGCGCCTGTCGGAAGTGGTTCCTCCCTCTTTTATTTTGTACCGGTTGCTTATCCGCTCCAGCACCTCCTTTATTCCCTTTACATAACATGCTGTTCCAAGACATATTTTTATTGTGTTTTTTCCTTTGGGAACCATTGAAAAAAGTGAATAAAAAGAAGCGACACCGAACAGTTCGCTTGAGGAAATATTCAATCCTTTCCCTATATAATCGATAATCTCAACCGGAAGATATCCGATAACATCCTGACATTCCCTCAAAACGGTTATAGAAGCTCCCGATTTATTCCTGTTCGAAGCGATAATCCCGTTTATTTTGGTTAACATATCGCTATTAATATCAGGATGTTGAAATTCCTGGTTCATATAAATCCCCCCGGGTACAAATTTTAATAATATGTTCGCTTTCTCGAATATTGTTTAATTTCATAACAATCCTTGAAAGTCAATGATATCATTACCGACGGCCTGGCAAAAGGTTTTTCTTAAACAAAGATCTGACGGCACTCAGAGGAAAAGTGCGTATTTTCAAGAGATAATTTTATGTGCTTCCGTATTTTTTAACACGAAATATCAACTTATTTTCGAAGCTGTCATCCTTGACTAATTAACGATATTGGAATAGTTAGTTCTATCATTTGGTTAACCTTCCATTATAACTAATTACCAAGACAGGTTGTTTTTGAACCAAAACGCGAGCTTCAATTGCGCTGAGATAATGAAATGAAAAATATGAAAACAGTAAAAGAAAGAGCGAAAGAGACCGCGGCGTTCCTCAGAAAACGAATTCCCGACCTGCCTGCAATAGGTATTCTTTTGGGAACAGGTCTTGGCGAAAGCCTGCGATCAATAACAGCTTCGTTTTCATGCGATTACACTGATATCCCTAATTTCCCGGTCTCAACTGTCGAAAGCCATACAGGAAGACTCATTATCGGCAACAGCGCCCGTGGAAATCATACTATTATGGCTATGCAGGGACGATTTCATCTCTATGAAGGTTATTCACCGCTTGAAGTAACATTTCCCATAAGAGTAATGCAGGAGCTTGGCGTAAAAATAATGATTTTAACGAATGCCGCGGGCGGTCTTAATCTGAAATTTTTTCCGGGAGATATCATGGTCATATCCGATCATGTCAATCTGACAGGAAATAGCCCTCTCACCGGTCCTAATGATGACGGCTGGGGCGCCAGATTTCCGGATATGAGCGCAGCATATGACCGGAATCTCGCCGAATACGCCGTCAGCGCAGGAAAAGAGGAAGGGATAATTCTTCAAAAAGGAGTTTATGCCGGGCTCACCGGGCCTTCACTTGAAACTCCGGCGGAAGTTCGGTTTTTAAAAATAATCGGAGCGGACGCGGTGGGTTTTTCAACAGTCCAGGAAGTGATCGCCGGGGTCCATGCAGGAATGAGAATTCTCGGACTTTCAGTCATAACCAATATCCACGACCCCGAGAATCCCTCACAATCTTCAATCGATGAGATCATAGAAACGGCCCGGACGGCAACACCGAAAATCGAAGTAATCATGCGAAAGGTCATAAATCAAATTGATTGATAATTATTCAGCAGACCTTCTTATAACCAACGGAACGGTCGTTACCATGAACTGTCAGGATTCCGTAATCGAAAACGGCGCCGTAATGGTAAAAGGAGAAAATATTATAGCGGTCGGTAAGGCGAATGAACTTTCAGACTCCATCGCCTTGAAGAGATTAGACGCAAAAGGCGGAATAATAATGCCCGGGCTGATAAACGCCCATACCCACGCCTCGATGACAATCTTCCGGGGGCTTGCCGATGATCTGCCGTTAATGACCTGGCTCAACGATCATATTTTCCCTGCTGAAGCAAATCTGACTCCTGAAAAAGTTTATGACGGCGCCCTACTCGCCTGTGCGGAGATGATCCTCTCAGGCACCACCTGCTTCTGTGATATGTATCTTTTTGAAGATCATGTCGCGCAGGCGGCAAAAGACGCGGGGATGCGCGCTGTTGTCGGGGAGGTCCTTTTCGATTTTCCCTCCCCGAATTACGGAATCCTCGAAAAAGGTTTCTACTACACTCAAATGCTGGCCGATAAATACAGAGGTGACCCACTGATAAATATCGCGGTTGAGCCTCACTCCCCGTACCTCTGCGCGCCCGACCTGCTTCAGAAAGCATCTTTGCTGGCCAGAGAGAGCAACCTGCTGCTCGTCATTCATGTTTCCGAAACAAAAAATGAAGTTTCTCTGATAAAAGAGAGATACGGACTTACCCCGGTCGGATTTCTTGAAAATCTGGGCATCTTATCCCCAAACCTTCTTGCCTGCCACTGCGTGCACCTGACGCAAGACGACATCGATCTTCTGAAAAAGCATGATGTCAAGGTTGCGCATAATCCTGAAAGCAACATGAAACTCGCATCAGGAATCGCGCCGGTGCCTGAATTAATAAAAAACGGGTTGTGCGTTGGAATAGGAACCGACGGATGCGCAAGCAACAACAACCTGGATATTTTTCATGAAATGAGCATGGCCGCAAAACTGGGTAAGGCCGGTACCGGCGATCCTTCGGCCATGGATGCCAAATCGGTTCTAAGAATGGCTACGATCGGCGGCGCAAAAGTGCTGGGCCTTTCCGGAATAACAGGCTCGCTTGAGGCGGGGAAAAAAGCCGATATCATTATTCTGGACACGCGCAAACCTCATCTGACGCCCATGTACAATCCTGTATCTCACCTTGTGTATGCCGCGAGAGGGAGCGACGTGACAACATCGGTCATAAACGGAAGAGTAATCATGGAAGACAGAAAACTGCTCTCCCTCGATATCACAAAAACAGCCGCAAAAGTCATTGAGATGGCAAAAGAGATCAGCAGGAAGAACGCGGAAACATACAGATCATGAAATACGACACCATAATCCATAACGGAATAATCGTAACTGTAAACAGGAACTTTGATATAATAATTGACGGGGTGATCTGCATCAAAAACGGAAAAATTGAAACCGTATCACCGGGGCCGGCAGATCGCGTTGCTTATCAGTCTGAAAATATAATCGATGCCCGGGGCGGGATTATAATGCCTGGACTTGTAAATACACACACACATCTTCCAATGACTCTGCTGAGAGGAATCGCGGACGACCTTCCTCTCTTTGAATGGCTCAACGATTATATTTTCCCCCTTGAAGCAAAATACATGAATTCCGGCAATGTGAGAATCGCCTCGCTTTTAGGCTGCGCCGAAATGCTGCTTTCAGGTACAACGACATGCTGTGACGGCTATTTTCATGAAGACTCGGTTGCTCAGGCAGCGCTTGAAACCGGAATTCGGGGAGTATTTGGACAGGGAGTCATAGATTTTACCGCTCCGGGCGTACCTGATCCGGCTGACAACATAAAAACTGCCGGACGGTACGCGGAAAAATGGCTGAATGTATCACCCCTGATCAGACCGTCGGTTTTCTGCCATTCACCCTATACATGCACTGAAGCGACTCTGATAAAAGCAAAGCGGATCACCCGGTCAAACAATATTCTTTTCCAGATTCATACGGCGGAAACAAAAAATGAATATGACATGATAATGTCAAAACACGGCGTTTCACCGGTAAGATATCTTCAAAAAACGGGCATCCTTGATGAAATGACCATTCTTGTTCACTCGGTATGGACAGATGAAGATGATATCCGGATCATATCCGAACACGGCTCAAAAATATCCCACAACCCGCAGAGCAACATGAAGCTTGCATCGGGAATAGCGCCTGTTCCCGAATTTCTGAAAAACAGAATCACTGTCGGACTCGGAACCGATGGATGCGCAAGCAACAACGATCCGGATCTGTTTAAGGAGATGGATGTTGCGGCAAAGATTCACAAGGTCAACCTCCTTGATCCGACGGTAATGGATGCCGGAACAGTAATTCAGATGGCAACCATAAGAGGCGCGGAAGCAATCGGGCTGGGAGATCAGACAGGGAGCATTGAAAAGGGGAAAGATGCCGATATCATAATAATCGATACCGGTTCTCCGCATTTAATTCCCATATACAACCCCGTCTCACACATTGTATATTCGGCGTCAGGCTCTGATGTGAGAGATGTCCTTGTCGCAGGAAAACTTGTGGTAAGCGACAGGAAGCTTCTTTCCTTCGATTTAAACACTACTCTCGACAGAATAAATCTGCTTGCCGCTCAGATACAAAAGGATTTCCTGACCACTTAATCCCTGTCAAACGAATGAAAAAACTGTAACTATTGACACATAAGCATCTTTAATATATTTTCAAAACACGCTTGATGCAATTTCTCGAAGTAACTTCTTTATCGCGTTATTTATCTTTCTCAACTCCTTTGCGGGAGTATTTTCTGAACCTATGACACTTTCTGAACTCAAAGACATTCTTGAAGCCTCAATTCTTGTCGGGAATGAACATCTCGACAGGAGATTCGACAAATGCGGAGCAAGCGATCTTATGAGCGATGTGCTTGCAGGTCTGTCGGAGAGATGCGTTCTTCTCACAGGACTCACAACCGTTCAGGCGGTCAGAACCGCGGCTGTATCCGGAGTTGGAGCAGTTGTTTTTGTGAGGGATAAAGTCCCGCCCCAGAGGGAAAGAATTGTGCAGCCTGCGGCGCTCCGGATTGCAGAACATTTGCTGAAGATGTTGTAATGGGCAAAGCTCTTCTTGATGACTGTATCCTGCTTGGTAAACGCGGGATTGACAAAATCTTTGAACATCAATAATGACGGTACATTAGGACTTGCGTAATATCCTGAAAGAGAAGGTGAAAATTGACTGTAAAAAATTTGGCTGAGAGATTCGGACTAAAGATAGCCGCCGGAGAAAAAAACTTTGAGCGTTCTGTAAAATCAGGATACTGCGGAGACCTCCTAAGCGACGTCATGGCAAATGCTTCGGAAGGATGCGCATGGCTGACAATTCAGAGCCATCAGAACACTATCGCGGTGGCTGTTCTCCGTGAAATGGCGTGCGTAATAATAACAGGAGGACATGTACCTGATACGGAAACGATCGGCAAGGCCGAAAATGAAGGAATCCCGCTGCTTCTATGGTCAGGTTCGGCGTATAACCTGGCCGGTATGATGTATTCAGCCGGGATCGAATAGAACTCAACCTTCCATGGTGCCAATTTGAAACTGTTCAGAGCAGACATGCATATCCATACCTGTCTTTCTCCATGCGGAGACTGGGGAATGAGCCCTAAAAGGATTATTGAAAAATGCCTTGAAAAAAAACTCGACATTATCGGGATATGTGATCATAACTCCGCTGAGAATACTGAAGCAGTAATATCTGCTGGAAAATTAAAGGGCATTCATGTAATTCCGGGTATGGAGATATGTTCAAAAGAGGAGGCTCATATGTTATCCTTTTTTGAAACAGCAAAGGAAGCTCTGTTAATGCAGGAGTTCATCTATGATAATTTGCCGGGGAAAAACAGCCCCGCCACATTCGGATATCAGGTCCTTGCAGATGAAAATGACATGGTCTCAGGAGAAAATGAAAGACTTCTGATAGGAGCAACGATTCTTAAGCTAAGCGATATAGTCAATAAGACGCACTCGCTTAATGGTCTGTGTATCGCGTCGCATATTGACAGACCGATATTCGGAATCATAAGCCAGCTCGGATTCATACCCTCAGACCTTCCGTTAGACGGTGTTGAGATCTCGTGGCGGATTACGCCTTCCGAAGCCATGAAACAGATTCCTGATATAAAAAGGTCCCCGTTAATCGTATCGTCGGATGCCCATTTCCCTGACGACATAGGGAAGGCAACAACAAGCTTTTTCATGGCCGAACCGACAATGGATGAGATACGCATGGCCCTTACCGGAATAAACGATAGACGTATAGAGGTATGATTTGCGTGAAATTGCTTTACATGTGATGGATATAGCTGAGAACGGGATAACCGCAGGTTCGGATATAATCGAAATCTTTATTGATGAAAATCGGATTGATAATCTGTTAAAAGTGGCAATAAAGGATTATGGGAAGGGAATGAGCCCCGAAATGGTCCGCTCAGCCGCTAACCCGTTTGTTACAACAAGAACCACAAGACGGATCGGCCTTGGGCTGTCGCTTTGGAAAGAGGCTTCCAAAAGATGCGACGGTGATTTTTTGATCGAATCAGAACAGGAGAAAGGAACTACCGTTACCGCAACTTTCAGATACGACCACATAGACCGGGCTCCCATAGGAGATATTGCCGGAACGATTACAATATTAATAGCCGGGAATCCCGATATTGACTTTGTTTACAATCATGTTATTGACGGAAACGGATTTACAATCGACACAAGGGAATTAAGAAACGGACTTGGAGAATCACTGACCGATCCTTCTATGCTGTTTCATCTTAAGAGACAGATTGAGAACGAGCTGAAAAAACTTAAAGCATCCTGTTAATATCCAGCTGACTTAAAGAATTATTAAATTCAGGAGAATAGAATATGGCAAAAATATCCATTGAAGACCTAAAGAGGATAAAGGATAAGACCTCGAAAGAGACATCCCTGAGAACCGGCGCTGCCTCAATAAAAATCACCGTTCATATGGAAACTTGCGGAATAGCGGCAGGAGCCCGTGAAGTCATGAATACGCTTATGGAAGAACTGGCTCAGGTTGATCGTCAGGACATAAGAGTGGTCGCATCCGGATGCATGGGAATGTGCAGCAGCGAGCCGAATGTCACAGTGGAAATGGAAGGAGAAAAACCGGTGGTTTACCAGAAAATGGATACAAACAGGATGCGGCAGGTATTCAAACGTCACGTTCTTCTTGGAGAAGTCCAGACCGACTTCACGCTCGCCAGAATATAACATGGAAAAGAATAAGCATCTCCGGCCGTTATGGCAGGAAGACGACCCGAATAGAGTCAAAATCATTGACCAGAGATTTCTTCCTCATCAATTTAGAGTAATCGATCTCAAAACAGTTGATGATGTTATAGCGGCAATAAAAGAGATGTGTGTAAGGGGCGCGCCTTTGATAGGAGTCACAGCCGCCTACGGCATCTATCTTGCCGCGCTGAATCTTCCGGGAAAACCAGCCGGAAACGATTTCATGACCGGCGAATGCGAAAAGATTAAAGCGGCAAGACCTACCGCCGTCAATCTTGCGTGGGCGGCGGACAGAGTCCTTAAAAAAGTCCTTACCGCTATGGATGTTAAAAATAAAATTGCAGCGGCCCGGACCGAAGCCGAAAAAATCACTCTCGAAGAGGTCGAAAACTGCAGAAACATCGGCCTTCACGGTCTCGGAATAATAGAAGATATAAACAGGCGCAAAGCCGGCGATACTGTGAACATCCTGACGCACTGCAACGCAGGATGGCTTGCATGCATAGAATACGGAACGGCAACCGCGCCGATTTATGCCGCTTATGAAAAGGGCCTGGACATTCACGTATGGGTTGACGAAACAAGACCCCTTAATCAGGGAGCAAGGCTTACGGCATGGGAACTGGGTCAGCGTGGCGTGAAACACACTGTAATAACCGATAATGCCGGCGGGCACCTGATGCAGCACGGCATGGTTGATATGGTGATCGTCGGCTCAGACAGGACGACTTCAACCGGGGATGTCGCCAACAAAATAGGAACTTATCTCAAGGCCCTTGCCGCAAAAGATAACGACATACCGTTTTACGTCGCCCTTCCCTCTAGCACTTTTGACTGGAGCCTGTCGGACGGGATAAATCAAATACAAATTGAGATGCGAAATCAGGATGAAGTCAGATATGTGCAGGGGCTCGACAAGGATGCCATCCGGAATGTTCTCATACCGCCTGCAGACAGCCCTGCGGCAAACTTCGCTTTCGATGTTACTCCTGCAAGACTTGTAACAGGCTACATAACGGAAAGAGGCGTCTGCACAGCCTTCGGAATACGAAACCTTTTTCCTGAAAAGATGCGATAACGAGAAGAGGGCTTTCAACCATTCCCGAAAGTGCCATTAAAAATTAGACAAATGATTCAGTATCGGGAGAAACACTGTTTCTGAGTTTTTGACGAATAAATCGTTGAATATTTCGTTTGTGTCGCTGTTCCGGAAACAAGCATTGTAATAAGGGTCTTCGAATTCTCCTCTTGAAAATTTACTTCCCAGCCATTTGTTCCGGACAGCCTGCATGGAATATTTTTCATCTTTTTTGTTTATCTGCGTTTGTCTTACGTATTCCTCGGATGAATCGGGGAAAAAATGGAGCGGCTTTGTAAGGCCTTCCCAATAAACATTGAGAAGAGCGGCAATATATTCACGGCTCTTTTCGACAGGATCAAAAAAGGCGTTTTTATCCCTGCAGGCAAGAATTGTTCTTGAAGGTAAACCCGTTTCCAGGTGCGAACACAAAACAAGATGATATATCCAGGCTCTTAATATGTCTTTTGTCTTCATTTTCGCATATCTGAAATTAAGCATTCCGGTTTCATAAATATTTGCGAGTCTTCCCGTTAATGAAAATTCATCAACAGTCATATCGATATCAAGTGAGAATGGTTTGTTCTTTCCTTTATATTCTTCAATTTTTTTAAGAAATGTTTCCGCGCCGATTACAGATTCTTTAAGAATGGTCTCGCCAATATTCCCATGCGGAAGCCTTCCCTCGGCCTTATATGCCTTTATAATGTAATCTGTTGATATACCGGCCTGCATATCCGCAACAAGATCCCGGTTGATGAGATAATTATCAAGGCCGACTATATCAAAATTCTCCTTGTCCGCCAAAAGGGATTCTTTTTCTTCAAGATATATCCCGAGACGTTTCTGGAGAATATATTTTGCGGGATTTCCAAAAAAATTACACAGAGACTCAATGCTCAATATTTTAAATTCATCGGGGGGCAAAGAAAGGCCTTTCGATATAAGAGGGATTTTCTCATCATCTTTATCCCGGCTCTCAAAAAGGCTGCATGCCGCGAGCATATTCTCCTCCGAATAGCTGAATAATTTGCCTTTGTCCGTGAAATATTCGGGTGAAAAAGCCTGAAGCCTGTGCACGGTTATCATCTGTTTATTGCCAAAACCAAATCCCTCATTTACATAATCAAGCAGTTCACTCACCAGGACAGAGGGCGGAATATGCGTGTTATCCTGAATGCTCTGTCCCACATAGCTTATATAAAATATTTTTCTCGCGGATATCAGCGCCTCGAGAAAAAGATATTTGTCGTCCTTTTTCCTTGACCTGTCGCCCGGCCTTGGGTCATTAGCCATAAGATCAAAGCCGTATGAATATGAGTTTCTCGGGAAAGCGTCATTATTCATGCCGAGCAGGCAGATTACCTTGAAAGGGATGCTTCTCATCGGAAGCGTTGAACAGAAGGTAACGCCTCCCGACATAAATCCCGAATAAGCGCTCTCCTTTTCCAGCTCTTTTTTCAAATAATATTTAACCGCATCTATCTCCATCTCTTTGTCATAGTCCGACAATTCGGCTTTTACCGACATTCCTCTGAGAGTCCGTCGTATAAACTGTATTTCCTGTTGAGTATCATCCTGCCCGGTAAAAAAGGTATCAACAACTCCGGTTAAAAAATCATACCAGGCATTTATTGTCTGCTTTTTTCCAATCAGTTCCGTGCAGGAAAGAATCTTTTCAACAAATTCAATGAAATTTCCGAGAACCTTCGCATCGGCGCCTTCGATTCCATGAAATGGGAGAATTCCGGAAAACATTTCCCCGTCTTTTGGGGACATCGCATATCCTAAAAGAAGCCTTTCGATTCCTGATTTCCATGTATTTTCTTCAAATCCGGGAAGGCCCAGCGCAGTTTTATCAGTCCCGTCAAAACCCCATCTGATGCGGGTGTCCCGGATCCAGCCTCTTATTTTTTCAAGGTCGGATTCGTTCAGCCCGAATTTTTCCTTTACGCCAGGATATTCAAGAACAGAAAAAACCTCTGAAACCTTAAACCTGCTATCTTTCAAATCGAGAATGGACAAAAAGCCGTCAACCACACCGCTCTCTCTCCTTATGCTCCTGTCCGAAACCGAAAAGGGAATGCGCGGTTCATTATCACCACGGGTATCAAATACCGCGTGCACAAACGGGGCATAAA
>Ga0105102_10000178_pt1 | contig 16706 bp, 12 predicted proteins | sample PPLLaktember2015_FD_87032 | JGI IMG/M metagenome (GOLD analysis project Ga0105102, IMG submission 87032) | Freshwater sediment microbial communities from Prairie Pothole Lake near Jamestown, North Dakota, USA - PPLs Lake P7 Core (6) Depth... | ecosystem: Environmental > Aquatic > Freshwater >...
AGCGGAACGGGCCGCGACGCTCGGCCTCCCGACGGAAGACGGCGACGAACTCCCGCCCGATGATCTTCCGTTTCGCCTCCGGATCGACGATCCCAGCCAAGGCGGCCAGGAACTGGGCCGACGCGTCGACGGTCGCAAGGCGGACGCCAAGAGGGCGGAGCGCCGCCTCGACGCTTTCGCGCTCGCGCAGACGGAGCATCCCGTGATCCACGAAGATCGCGGCGTGGTCGACACCGGCGCGGGCGAGCAGGAGGGCGAGGGTCGATGAGTCGACGCCGCCCGAAAGGCCGAGGAGGACGCGGTCCGTGCCTACGCGATCCCGGACGTCGGCGAGGAGCCGTTCGAGCGTCTGCTCCGGGGTCCAGTCGAGGGGGACGCCGGCCAGCCGGAGGAAGCTCCGAAGCATCGCGAGACCGTCAGGCGTGTGGATAACCTCAGGATGGAACTGGACGCCGACCATTCGGCCGTCCGGCGAAGCGACGGCGGCGTAGGGGTTGGCTGGCGTTGCGGCGATCGACGTCCAGTTCTGGGGGAGCGCGGCAACGGCGGTCGAGTGGCTCATCCAGACGGGGATTTCGGGGCCGAGCCCCGCGAACAGCGGGCCGTCCGCGCGGACGAGGTGGTCTGCACCGAACGAGCGCCGGTCGAGGTCGAGGACCCGACCTCCGAAGTGCTGGACGAGAAGCCCCATGCCGTAGCAGATCCCGAGGATTGGCAGCCCCGCCTCGAACACCCGCGGATCGGCGAGCGGTGCGCCGGGCTCGAAGACGGAGCGCGGTCCGCCGGACAGGACGATCGCGTGCGGACGCTCGGCGTGAATTCGCTCGAGCGGGGCCGTTCCCGGGAGGATGACCGAGTACGCCTGGGCCTCTCGGATCCGGCGGGCAATGAGTCGGGTGTACTGCGATCCGAAGTCGAGGATGACGACGCTCACGCGGCTCTTCCTCCCGCCTAGTGGTATGTCTCCGAGCTGCCGGAGTAGGCCACGCCCCTCTGTTCTTCGGCCCGGTCCGTTGCCAAGGGCGGCGTTGGGGACAGCGCCGACACCCGCGCGTACACCTCGCTCGACAGGGTCCATTCCGCGGCTGCGAGCGAGGGCAGGAGCTGTTCGACGTTTCGCGCTCCGAGGATGGGGGCGGTTACGGCAGGGTGTGCGGCGACCCACGCGACGGCCAGCGTCGCGGGGTGAACCCCGATCTCCCGGGCGAGCGCGGCGAACCGATCGGCGATGTCGAAGTACACGTCGCCGGCGTAGCGAGCCTTGTACATGCGGTTCTTGACGAGACGGCCGCTCTCGGGCGAGCGGCTCTTGCCGTACGCTCCGGACAAAAGGCCGCCGCCGAGCGGGCTGTACGTGATGACGCCGAGCCGCTCGGCTTGGCAGAGCGGGAGGATCTCGACCTCGGCCTGCCGCTTGGCAAGGCTGTACATCGGTTGCACGCAGGAGAACGCAGTCCAATGGCGGCACCGCGAGGCGCCGAGGGCGGTGGCAATCTGCCAAGCCGCCCAGTTGCTGACCCCGACGTGCAAGGCCTTGCCCTGCCGGACGAGATCATCGAGAGCTTGCAGCGTTTCCTCGATCGGAGTCTCCGGATCGAGCGTGTGGACGAAGAGGACGTCGACGCGGTCCGTCTGGAGGCGCCGTAGGCTCTTCTCCACGGAACCCACGATATGGCGGCGCGACAGGCCCCGCGCGTTGGGGTCGCTCCCCATCGGGAAGCCGACCTTCGTCGTAACGACAATCTGATTGCGCTCCGGAGCGATCAGGCGCCCGAGGATTTCCTCGGCGCGGCCGGCCGAGTACACGTCGGCGCAGTCGAAGAAGTTGACGCCGGCCTCCCTCGCTCGGCGATAGAGCGCCTCGGAGGTCGCCTCGTCGGCCGCGTCGCCGAACGACATCGTCCCCAGACAGAGTCGAGAGACTCGAATTCCCGTCGATCCCAGCGCCCGAACGTCCATATCGAACTTCGGCCTCCTCTTCCCGCGTACTCGCCTGGATCATAGCCGCATCGCGGAGCCGCTGCGACCGAACCTCGGGTTGACCGAGCAAGGGGTGAGAAGGTAGTGTCTGGCCGGGCGCGGAGCCGGGAAACTCGGCGGACGGGAAGGGTTCGGGCGTGAGAATCGTCTACGGAGTCCAAAGCACCGGGAAGGGGCATCTGTCGAGGTTCCTGGGGCTGAAGCCGCTGTTCGACCGAGACGGACACGAGCTTCTCGTGATCGTCTCGGGCTTCTACGACCCTCCCGACTACTTCTACTCCGCGGTGGGCTCCTCTCCCATGGTGCGGTACCGCGGCCTGTCGACGATCGAAGATGGAGTAGGAGGGGTCTCGAAACGTCGCACGCTGAACGCGTTCGCTCGGCACCTCCCCCGACTCGTCGAGAGCATGCGACGGGCCCACGTGCAGATCGGCAAGTTCGATCCTGACGTGATCGTCAGCGACTTCGACCCGATCACGGGCTCTCCGCTCGTCGCGCCCGGGGTCCTGAAGATCGGGATCGGGAACCAGCCGGTGCTCAACCATCCCGACGTCGAGCGCCTTGCCGGCCTGAAGATGGAGCGGTTCAACGTCCAGCTCGTGAGCGCGCTGTTCACGAGCGGCGTCGACGTGCACCTCGGCTGCCACTTCTACCCGGGGCCCAGGCGCCTCCCGCCGATCCTGCGTCCTGACTTGCTGTCGATCGAGCCTACGAATCGCGGCCATCTGGTCGTCTATCACTCGTTCCGCGGACTCCTCGGCCCGGTTCTCGCGTATGCACGGCGGCATCCGGATCGCGAGATCCACGTCTACGGGTACTCCTCGCGACCGTGGGGTTCGCCCTCCAATGTCCGCTTTGAGACGGATCCGGAGTGCTTCCTCGAGGACCTCGCCTCCTGTGACGCGTACGTAGGGACGTCCGGGTTCCAGGCCATCTCGGAGGCCTTCTACCTCGGCAAGAAGCTCGTCGCACAGCCGATCGAGGGGCACTACGAGCAGAAGTGGAACGCGGCGGAAGTCGAACTCCACGGCATGGGGCGCTGGTGCCGCGGGGACCTTGAGAAGGCCCTAGACCAGGACTTCAACGCAGCGTTGCACGCCGAGCTTCGCCCGTGGTACGAGAGCGGGGCGGAGCAGCACTATCGCCGGATTCTGCGGTACGCGGCCGTGAGGCGGCGCAGGGCGGGAGCCGCGTCGACGTCCGACGTTCAGGCCGGAGCTTCCGAGAAACGACCCTCGGAGCCCCTGGCGTAGACAAGCTTCCCGTCGATCCAGACGCGCTCGGTTCGGCACCGCGCGATGTCGAGAGGATGGGCGGAGAACACGGCGATGTCCGCGTCCTTCCCGGGCTCGAGGCTTCCGACTCGGTCGTCGATCCGGAGGATCTCGGCGGGCGTCAGGGTGATCGCACGGAGTGCGGCAGCCTCATCCATCCCTTCGCTCGCGGCGACGGCCGCGTTCAGCGCAAGGTACCGGGTAGCGGAACCTTCGTCGGTCTGGATGGCGACCTTGACGCCGGCGTGCGCCAGCGCCCCCGCATTGCTCGGCCGAAGATCGCGCAACTCGAGCTTCATGCGGGAGAAGAGGATGGGGCCTACGATGCACGGATAGCCTTTCCCGGCGAGCACGTCGGCGATCTTGTACCCCTCCGTCGCATGGATGAGGACACAGTCCAGGTCGAACTCCTCGGCGATCCGGATCGCCGTCATGATGTCGTCGGCGCGATGCGTGTGGATGTGCACCGGCAGCTCGCGCCGAAGCGCACTCGCCAGGACCTCGAGACGTACGTCGATGTCGAACGGCTCGGGGCGCGTCGCTCCCGCGGCCCCGACCTCGAACGCGGTCTGCTTCTCCGCGTGCCTTGCCTTCTTCTCGGCATACCCGGCGGCTCGCGTGAGCCACTCACGCAGCACGGCGGCGCTCCCCATCCGGGTTGACGGCGCCTTCTTCTGCTCCCCGTAGACGCGTTTCGGGTTCTCTCCGAGGGCCATCTTGAGGGCGCCGGGGGCGCGCACGAGCATCTCCTCGACGGTGCGGCCCGCAGTCTTGACGATGGCCGTCTGCCCGCCGACGAGGTTGCCGCTTCCGGGACTCGTACTGATGGTCGTGATTCCGGCTCTGCGCAGATCGGCGAACGCGGCGTCTTCGGGATGGACGGCGTCCAGGGCCCGGACGTGGGGCGTCACGGGATCCGTCATTTCGTTCCCGTCGTAGAAGCGCGCGTCGATGCCGTCGGCGAACAAGGACACGTGGCAGTGAGCCTCGACAAGTCCGGGCACGACGAAGCGCCCTGCGGCATCGACGACCTCGGCGCTCTTCGGAACGCGCCGCACCGCCCCCACCGTCGTGATCTTCCCCCGCTCGACCGCCACGTCGGCCCGCTCGAACCGCATCTCCGGCGTGAGCACCGATCCGCCTTGGATGAGAAGCACTCGTGTCTCCTTTGCTGCGTCGCGGGTCGCCCGCGGTGGATGGGAGAAGTATACAGAACGTCCGAGAGAGGAACCAACCTCCACACACGTCGTTTGCCCTGCTCGGCGCGCGGCGCTAGAGTTGACTCGGACGAAGGGAAGGGATTATGGGACATGGAAGCCAGTTCTGTCACGCTCGTGGGGCGAAGCTGCTCGACGCCCAACGCCTGACCAAGACGTACCGCGTCGGCACCGAGACGGTCTACGCTTTGCGCGACGTCAGTTTCTCCGCGCTCCAAGGCGACTTCATCGTCATCAACGGACCCTCGGGGAGTGGGAAGACGACCTTCCTCAACCTGATCGCCGTGATCGATCGGCCGACCGCGGGTGAGGTATTCATCGAGAACCAGGCGACAAGCACGCAATCCGAGGGCCAGTTGGCGGTTCTGCGCAAGACGAAGATCGGCCTCGTCTTCCAATCGTTCAACCTCATCCCCGTGCTGAGCGCAGCGGAGAACGTCGAGTATCCGCTTCTCCTCCAGCGAAGGCCGAAGCCCGAGCGAGAGGAGCGCGTTCGCGCCCTCCTTGCCGAGGTCGGTCTGTCCGACCTGGCGCGCCGTCGGCCGAGCGAGCTCTCCGGCGGACAGCGCCAGCGAGTGGCCATCGCTCGCGCCCTCGTGTCCGGACCGATGATCGTCCTTGCCGACGAGCCGACGGCCAACCTCGACTCGAAGACGGGCGAGGCGGTCATGGATCTGATGCGTCGGCTCAACGAAGAGCACTGCGTCACGTTCATTGTCGTGACGCACGACCCGGCGGTGTCTCGCTACGCAGGCCGCCGCGTCCGCATCCACGATGGGCGGTTGGAGGAGGGAGAAGGCGATGGGGTGGCGGCTCCCGCTTCGTAGCCTGTGGCGCAATCGGCGCAGGACCCTCCTCTCCCTCGCCGTCGTCGCGCTCGGGACGGCCGTGTCTCTGTTCGTGCTCGGCTTCCTCGAGAATTCGCGGTTCCAAATCCAGGAGTCGACCGTGCAGGAGTACGGCAACCTCCAGGTCGCCTCGTCCAAGCTGTGGAACAACGAGGCGGACGGCTACGACTACCTGATCTTCCCAAGCGACGAGGAGCGGGTGACCTCGCAGCTTAGGACGGAGTCGGGATACCGCGGATCCACGTCCGAGCTGCAGTTTCCGGGCCTCTTGGGCACGGGGCGCGAGACTCAGGTCATTCGTGCGATCGGCATTGAGCCCGAAAACGAGGTCCTGGACTTCGCCGGGTACGCAGTGGCCGGGCGCGGCTTGGAGCGGGCCGACACGGCGGCGGCGTTCGTCGGGCGCACGCTGGCCGAGAAGCTGTCGCTCTCCGTCGGCAGTGTCATCATGGTCACGCTCACCACGGTCGACGGAGCGTACAACGCAAGTCCGTTCACCGTGGCTGGGATCTACAAGTACTCGAACGAGCGATTCGAGCAGCAGGTCATCTTCGTGCCCCTGGCGTTCGCACAACGGCTGCTGAACACGGATGGGGTCGATCGGATCGTCGTGTTACTGGACACCATCGAGGCGACGAACCCCGTCGCCTCGCGCCTCGCGGCCGCGCTAGAGACCGACGGCACCGATCTCGTCCCGCGAACGTGGGACGATCTCTCTCCGTTCTACCGACAGCTCGCCTCGTACTTCAACGCGCTCTTCGCCTTCCTGTCGCTCGCGATCTCAATCCTCGTCTTCTTCATCATCCTTCAGGTCCAGACGCTCGCGTTCCTCGAGCGAACGCGGGAGATCGGAACGATCCGTGCGCTGGGCACGACGCAGCGCGAGGTCTTCGGCCTCTTCTTCTCAGAGAGCGCGTGGCTTGCGTTGCTCGGCAGCTGCATGGGCGTCGGCCTTGGCGCCGTCCTCGTCGGCGCGTTCAATGCGATCGGCATTCAGTGGCTGCCGCCCGGAACGATCGAGGAGTTCACCCTGGGAGCGAGAATCGAAGTGAAAACGGCCCTGGTGCCGTTTGCGGTGAGCCTGGCTGCGACGCTCCTGTCCGCGCTGTATCCGGCCACTCAAGCATCGCGCCTGCGCGTCGTTGAGGCGTTGCGTATCGAATAGGGGGGACTGTGGAACTGAAGCTCGCGCTGCGCAACGTCTTCCGGAATCGTCGCCGGACCGCGTTCAGTCTGGCGGTCATCGCCGTGGGCACGGCGGTCTTCTTGTTCGTTCTCGCCTACGTCGGGGAATCCCTTCTCTCCCAGAGACTTGCGTCGGCGTGCGAGACGGGCGGCGTTCAGGTTGCCGACGAACGCTTGTTCGAGAACCAAGTGAACGGCTACGACGCCCTCATCTCCAGGGATCTTCAGCTGCGCGTTGTCGCTCTCGCGTCCGAGGAGCCCGGCGTGCTGGGCACGGCGCTCGAACTCGACTTTGCAGGCCTCGTCGGCGATGCCAACGGCAGCACGCTCATCATCGGACGTGGTTTGACGCCATGCAACTGCGTGTCCGACTACACGTGCTACTCAATCCAGGGGGAGTCGCTCGAGGGCGCCGGGCCCCGCGAGGGGATTCTGGGCGGGAAGCTGGCGGCGAAGCTCGGCGTAGGGATCGGCGACTCGATCAACATTGCCACCGGCACCGTCAGCGGGAACTTCGCCGCCGCGACGGTGAAGGTTGTCGGAGAGGTTGCCTACAGCCTGGGGACGGTCGAGGAGCAGCTCGGCCTCTTCCCGATCGAGTTCGTGCAACGTCTCTTGAAGACCGACGGCGTGGAGCGCATCCTCATCGGGTTGGACGACCTGGACAAGGCGCCGGAGCTCGCCGACGCCCTCCGCGCTGCCTTCGCGGCGGAGGGGATCCCGCTCGGGGTTCGGACGTGGCAGGAGCTTTCGACGGGCTACGCGTCGTCGCAATCGTTCTTCGCTGCGTTTTCCGGCCTGGCGGGGATCTCGGTGTTTGCCCTCGTCTTCTTCAGCGTCGTCGAGATCCTGACGATCTCCTTCCTCGAGCGGACGCGAGAGGTGGCGACGACGCGCGCCTTCGGGGCCTCGCGTTTGCGGGTGTTCCGCGGGTTCGTCCTTGAGGGAGCGATGATCGGCGTGATCGGCGCGGTGATCGGGGTTGTCCTTGCATCGGGGCTCGTGACGGTCTTCAACGCGGCGAGAATCACGTGGACGCCGCCCGGCTCCGCGGTGCCTCGGGCAATCCACCTCTCTCTCTCCCTGTCGACGGCCCTCTTGCCTCTCGCGACGGTCGTCCTCGCGACCCTGGCAAGCTCGGTGTACCCTGCGTGGAAGAACGCGCGATTGAGCGTCGTAAAGGCGCTCCAGACGGTGTAGGCCGCCGCACGGCGGGCCTGGGTGACCACGGAAAAGGAGATGCGGATGAAGCTCGCTTGTGCACTTGCGTTGTTCCTTCTCACGGCGGCGCCGGCGATCGCTCAGGTCGACCTGTCGGACTCCGATCTGCTGAGCGCCCTTGACGAAGCGCGGTTTCCCGCCGCCGACGTCAACGTGCTGCGCATTCGCATTGCGTCCAGCACCCCGGACAGCATGCGGGAGGCCGAGATCCTTCTGCAATTCGGACAGATCGGCGCTAAGGACGTGGCTCGAATCGAGTTCCTCGCGCCGGCCGAGATGGCAGGGCAGATCTACTTGAGCACGCCGGATGCCACCTACTTCTTCGGCCCCGACCTGGCCTCGCCGATCAAGACGTCGGCCACGGCGGAGGTGTTCGGCGACGCTGCGGTAGCTCAAACGAGCGGGATTCGGTTCCTCACGGAGTACACGATCGCCGCCCGCCGTACGGTTCAGGGAGCCGATGGGGTCGAACTCCTGGAACTCGACCTGGTTGCGGTCGACTACACCGTGGCGTTCCAGGCGATCACCGTGCGCGTCGACCCGAACACGCTTCGGCCGGTGTCCGCAACCCTGTTCGCGGTCAGCGGCCTTCCGTTCTACGACGTGACGTACAGGAACTACGTGACCCGCGAGAACGGCGACGTGTACGTGAGCGTCCAGGAGATCGCGAACCGGCTCTTCCTCGGGCGGGTGACGACCTCCGAGATCCTCGAAGCCACGGCGGCCGAGTTGCCGGCCGCGCTGTTCGACCCCGGGACCCTCGGCTCCCCGGGATAAGGGACGGGAAGGAGGTTCATGTGTCGGACGAGCACCCCCACATTCTCGTCAGCCGCTGCCTTGGGTTCGCCGCCTGTCGCTACAACGGCGGGGTCGTCGCGGCGCCCTTCGTGGAGTCCCTGAAGCCTTTCGTCCGGATAACCACCGCGTGTCCGGAGGTGTCGATCGGCCTGGGCGTGCCGCGCGCGCCGATCCGCCTCGTGGACGTCGATGGGGCGACGCGCCTTATCCAGTCCGCGACGGGACTCGACGTCAGCGATGCGATGCGGAACTTCGGGGAGGAGTTGCTCGCGGGGGCGGAGGACCGGTACGACGGAGCGATCCTGAAGGCGGGGTCTCCGTCGTGTGGGCATCGCGACGTCAAGGTGTACGCGAGTTCCGAGCGCGGCTCCGCCTCTCGGAAGGGATCGGGGGCTTTCGGTGGAGCCGTCGTGGCTCGGTGCACCCTCTCTCCCGTCGAGGATGAGGGGAGACTCCGAAACGCCGACCTTCGCGGGCACTTCCTAACGCGTCTGTTCGCGCGGGCGCGCTTCCGCGCTGCGGCGCGCACGGAAGAGGTCCGAGAGCTTGTGCTGTTCCACGCACGGCACAAGCTGCTCTTGATGGCCTACAACCAGGTTGGGATGAGAGAGCTGGGAAGGCTGGCGGCGAATCGGGAGCACAGGACGCCGATGGAGATGTGGACGGAGTACGGCCGTGGCTTCGCGGCGGCGCTCGCCCGCGCACCGCGGAGAGGCTCGGCGGTCAACGTCCTCATGCACGCCCTCGGTTACGTGTCGGAGCGGCTGTCTCCGCAGGAGAGAGCGTTCTTCTTGGCGACGCTCGAAGACTACCGAATCGGGCGCATCCCGCTGAGCGTCGCGCTCCGACTGATGCAGGCGTGGATCGTGCGGTTCGATGTCCCGTATCTTCGCGACCAGGTCTTCTTTGAGCCCTACCCCCGTGAGCTCCTCGACGAGCTCGACTCCGGGAAGGGTCGCGACGTTCGCTAGAGCGTTCGTCGGCTCGCGCACCTCAATAGGTGACCGGCGGGATGGCCTTCGGGGGGATCCTCTGTGGTAGATTGGAGTCCTACTCCGTCGCGAAAAAGGAGAGGGCATGGATAAGAACAAGCGTGTGGTGGTCTTCGGCCTCGCTGGACTGCTGATCGCGGTGGCGCTGGTGGGGGTCGGCCAGCAAGTGGCGGCGCCGCAGGTCAACCTGCGGCCGGCGTCGAGCGCGGTCGATCAGGCGCTGACGTTCGTCGACAGCGTGTCGAACTACCTCGGCCAGGGAATGCTCTACATCCTGAACCTCATCACCAAGGACCGGGTCTCGAGAGACCTCGAAAAGCCGCTCGGCTACATGGCGCTGATCACGCTGCTCCTCCTGTTCTTCGGGCTGATCGAGTTCGCGAGGAAGGTCATCTGGGTCGGCCTCATTGTCGGCTGGGTGCTGATCATCGTCCGGATCATCCTCGATGCGCTGAAGGTGTAGGCTCCGCGAAGCCTCCTACCGCGGCTGCGTCGGCGCCGCGGTGGCGGCCGAACGCAGCGCACGGCCGCGGCCGCCGAGTACGCCCCAAACGCCGAGCAGGACGAGGGCCATTCCTCCGACGGCGACCGGCGAGATCCGTTCTCCGAGGATGACGGCGCCGAGGAGAACGGCAATCACGGGGTTCACGTAGGCGTAGGTCATGACGACTCCCGTCGGCAGAAGCCGGAGCGCGCGGACGAACGACGTGAAGGCCGCGATGGACCCGGCGAGGACGAGGTAGGCCCACGCTCCCCAAGCGGCTGCGCCCGGAGTGGGCAGCGGCTCTCGCATCGCGAGCGATACGGCGGCAAATCCGAGAGACCCAAACAACAGGAGATACCCGGAGGAGACGACGGGGGTGGTCCCCACGGGACGCCGCTTCTGGAGAACCGATCCCGCCGCCCACGTCACCGGAGCCGCCAAGAGCAGCACGACGGAGAGCGCATCGGCGGAATCAGCCGCGAGGAGTCGGGGAACGCTGAGGAGGCCGACTCCCGCAAACCCCACACCGAGCGACGCAACGAACCGCCAACTCGGGCGGCGCCGATCGACGAGGGCGTCGATCAAGGCCGTCCAGATCGGAACCGTGGCGACGAGCAACGCGGCATACCCCGAATCCACTCGCTGCTCGGCGAGGTTCACGAGGCCGTTGGCGCACGGCCAAAGGAGAAGCCCCGCCGCGGCGAGGGTGATCGCCTCGCCGCGCGTCAGGCGGAGTCTCGACTTCTTCCCCCATCCCCAAGCGAGGAGCACCGCTCCGGCAACGACCAAGCGGAGCGCGCCCAGCGCGAACGGAGGGAACCCCGTATCCGGCCGGACGGCCACGCGGATGGCGAGGTACGTGCTCCCCCAGACGACGTAGACGACCAGCAGGTGGAGCAGCCCTGCAGGCAACGCGCGGGATTCCGGTTTCTCGACCATGCCGACCCTCTTTGTGCGGCCGGCCTCACGAAGCTTGGCCGGTCCCGCATCCGCGCGAGAGTACTTGTCTCTCCCGAGCGCGTCCAACCCACGGACAGAGCCACGCCGCCTGCACAGCGAGACGGGGATTGCGGTCGCTGCCCGAAGACGCTATGCTGGCGAGCTAGCGTTGGACGGCTCGCTAGGGGGAATCCCAGGAGGGGCGATGGCAGAGGTAACCCTCGCGCATGTGACGAAACGGTTCGGCGAGTTCACGGCGGTCGACGACATCTCCATGGTGATCGAGGATGGGAAGTTCACCGTCCTGGTCGGGCCGTCCGGATGCGGGAAGACGACAACCCTGCGGATGATTGCTGGACTCGAGGAGATCACCTCCGGCGAGATCTCGATCGGCGACCGAGTCGTGAACCAGGTTCCTCCGAAAGACCGCGACATTGCCATGGTGTTCCAGAACTACGCGCTCTATCCGCACATGGACGTCTACAACAACATGGCGTTCGGGCTGAAGCTCCGCAAGTACCCCAAGGCGGAGATCAAGAAGCGCGTGACCGAGGCGGCGGCGCTCCTCGGCATCGAAGCGAAGCTGAAGAGCAAGCCGCGCGAGCTCTCCGGAGGGCAGCGGCAGCGCGTGGCCGTCGGCCGTGCGATCGTGCGGAACCCGAAGGTCTTCCTGTTCGATGAGCCGCTCTCGAACCTCGATGCGAAGCTTCGCGTGCAGATGCGAACCGAGCTTGAACAGCTCCACCACAAGCTGCGGACGACCACCGTGTACGTGACGCACGACCAGGTCGAGGCGATGACGCTCGGCGACAAGATCGCTGTGATGAAGGACGGCTTGATCCAGCAGTACGCGCCGCCGCAGGAGACGTACGACCATCCTTCGAATCAGTTCGTGGCAGGGTTCATCGGCAGTCCTGCGATGAATTTCCTCCCGGCGAGGGCGATCCGTGAGGACGGGCGCATCGTCCTTTCGGGAAGCGGGTTCTCTGTTCGGTTGACGGCGGAGCGCGCGGTCGATCTCCCCGCGAATGTCGTGATGGGCGTCCGGCCCGAGGACCTCGACGGGCCGAGCCCGTCCACCGAGGACACGATCGCGGCCAAGGTGTCCGTGAAGGAACAGCTGGGGCACTCGCTGCTCGTGTATGGGGATGTCGACGGGACTCAGATCGTCGCCAGCCTCGATCCTCACAGGCAGGTCTCGATCGATGAGGAGATCCGGCTCAAGGCCAACGTCAAAGCCATCCACGTCTTCCACCCGGAGACGCTGGAGACGCTGATCTAGCTCGGGATTCCCGACTACCAGCGAACACGCCACCCGAGCGTGAGTTCGAGCCTCGGCTCAGCGAAAAGGCCCGTCCTGCAGGCTGCCTGGAACGACAGACTGGTGCTGTGCCCGACCATCACGTCGGACCGGACGACCGTCATTCCCCAGCCCATGAAAGACTCGTGATCGTTCTGGAAGTACGTTGCGACGCTCCATAGGCCTGGGGATCCGCAGCAGGAGGCCATCGAGCCGGAGATCCGTACGAGCTCGAAGTAGTCGACCTGTCCCGTCATCGAGGCGTTCTTGTTCGGATCGAACGAGGTCGACGACTCCAACCTCACGTCCCCCAACGTCTGCTGGATTCGCAGACCGTAGAGCGAGACGCCGTCGATCCACGTGCTGCCGGGCGAGCCAAGCTCGATCTGGCCGTAGGCCCGAACGCAGTCGATCCACCGCGTCTTGAGCGCGAAGGCGGGCGTGACCGTCTTCGCGTCCGCCGAGAACCGAGCGGTGAGGTCGAGGAACACCCCCGCGTCGGTCCGGGAAATCCCGGGAATGCCGTAGTCGTCAAGCTTCAAGTACAGCTCGTCGAACCCGGCATCCGTGAGTGTGAGCGCGGTGCGCACTCGAGCTCCGCACCACGCCCAGTCGGCCGTCAGCCGCTCCGAGCTGAAGGCGAAGACGCACGCCGGGTCCATACTCAGGATCGTCGTACTCGAGAGCTTGGCTCCCGCCGCGCCTCCGCGAAGAACCAGGCTCTGATACGAGTCCTCCGCATCGCGGTCGATGTACAGCGTGTGGGTGAAGGAGACGTCGAACAGCGTGAACCTCGATGTGGTGAGGACGTAGTCGAAGTAGTCGAGGGTCGTAGGCTCCGTCTGAATCGGCGTCGGCTCGAACACCAGCAGCGCTGCCATCGAGAGCCGCTCGAAGCGTGCGGCGGCTTCAAGTTCCGCGGCGTCGAACCAGACCCGAGTCTCGTCGATGTCGGGCGAAGGGTGCTCGAAGAGACGCCACTCCACCGTTCCCTGCACGGTCAGTGGACCCACGCGGTAGGCCTCGGTGATCCGGTTGTGGAATGCGGTAAGAGACTCGGACTGCACGTTGAACGTGAACCACCCGTCAACGATGCCCGACAACGCTCCCTGCGTCCGCGGTCGAACATCGATCTGGATCGTCGTCGTCCCCGTCGCGGTCAGGTTGAAGGGATCCACCACCGTCAACACGACGAAGTCCGTGCCGACAAAGTCCGTGGCAGGTGCATAGCGCAGTCGAATGTAGGCCTCGTGGGGTCCTTCGTAGTTCACGGCGCCGAAGTCGCCCGTCAGCACGCCGTGGGTCGGGCCGTCCAGGAGAACGAATGTGAGGGGGTGGTCGTCGGGGTGCATGGGGTCGATGTCCGGGTCGGTGGCTCGCACGAGGAAGGCGGCGGGCGTGTTTTGGTGCGTCGTCACGTACTGATCCTTGATGGACGGCGGCTCGTTGGACGCGACGGCAAGAGACACCGAGAGCACCAGCAGCGCGAGCACGGCGAGTCGGCGTTTCGTCACGGCCGCTCACCCACCCTGAACCACAGCGTCACGGTTTCCCCATTGCCGAGCGGGATCACCAATCGGTAGTCCCCGAGAGGGAGCTTGGCCGTGTCGACCGTCACGACGTGCCGGGCGAGCGCCGTGCTCCATGCCGCGGCGACGGCGTCCGGATACGATGTCCCCCGCTCGCTGGCCAGGATCAGCGTGTCCCAAGCGGCTTCGTACACGGCCGCGAAACTGGTCGGGACGATCACAGGCACGAGCATCCCCCGCGGCACGAGGAGCGGCTGGCCGCTCACCCAGGGGCAGTCTTGGACGTCGATGTCGACGACCGCCGTCGTCGGCTCTCCGAAGGGATCGGTGAGGCGGACGCCGAATCGGTCTCGTCCGAGGAACCCCGCGGCCGGGGTGTAGGTCACGCGCACCGTCGCCGACTCCATGAAAAGGGTCGAGTTTCCAGGGTCTGCGGATTCGACTGCCGTGAGATCTCCTGTCAGCACTCCGTGCTCGGGAGCTTGAGTGACCTCGAACGCAAACTCGGCATCCTCAGGGGCCCCCGGCGGGAGGAACAAGTCGGTGGCCGCTAGGTCGATGGTCGTTGCCGTGCCCGCGCACGCCGTGACGTAGACATCGCGCAGCACGAGCTTCGGAGTCACTTCGACGTAGACGGTGGCCGGTTCGGAGATGTTCCCGCACGCATCGATGGCTCGGTACGTGAACTGATCCGGCCCCAAGTAGCCGGTGTACGGCGCGTACCGTACCGGATTCGCAGGAGCGTCATCGGGGATCGTTCCCCACGTTGGCAGAACGGGGTAGTCGTACACGCTGAGATGGCTCAGGCACGGGAGTTCGATGTCGTTGGCCAGGACGTCGATGTAGGCCGGCGTGTCTTGGCGCAACACAAGGCGATACTGGCCCTGCGAGTCGAGGCGGGCCTCGACGATGTCGCTGTCGGCGCCTGTGCGCTCCTCATCCCCGTTTGGATCGACCACCGCGATCGGGATCGTCGTGTCGACGATGATCTCGCTGTGATCCGCGAGGTTCTCGCCGGTCGGAAGCGCGAGGTTCGTCTCCGACCCCGTCCAAAGGGCATAGTTCCCTGCCCAGTCGATGAGCGCTCCGCCGGTGCTGACGACGGCCGTCGCGACGTCGAGATCGCAGCTGTTCTCGCCTGCCTGGATCGTGTACGTCCGAGTCTCCGTGGTGCTGTCGGTGACTCCGAGGACGTCCACAACGCCGCCCGAGTCAAGGTTGAGGGTGAGGTCGCCCCACACGCTTTCGGAGAAGAGCCCCGTGATGTCGATCGTGTCGCCGGCAATGTAGCACCCCGAGTCCGGGACCGACGTGAACTGCGTGATCTCGGGTTGCAGCGTGTCGATGTCGAACTCGGTCTCGGCTGCGTAGGATTCCTGCTCGTTCCCCGCGGCGTCGCGCGTCCCGGACACGTCGACCGTGACGACGGAAGCCCCGACGGCGCGGTCGTAGAACTCCTCGTCGTTGTCCGTGAGCGTGAACGTCTCCGTCCACACGGTGTCGGCGGGCGAGTTCCAGGCGCCGTTTCCGTTGGTCGTCCACGTTCCGTGGCTGAATGAGATCGTGGGATCGGCCGTTCCGTCGGAGCGCATCGCCTCGTCGAACGTCAGCGTGGCCTGCTGAGTGAGGTCGCCTTCGAAGACGGGGTCTGTGTCGATCTGGACGGCGGTGACTCCGGGAGCCATCTCGGGCTTGCGGGTGTCGATTTCGAACGACGGCGAGTCGTCGCCCACGTCGCTGTTGCCTGCAAGGTCGGTGGCGCCGCTCGCGTCGCGCACTCGGGCGAAGGCCGACAGGGCGCCGGCGGGAGGCGTCGGTTCCTCGGTCCCGTCGTGGGTGAACGTCGCTCGGTACAGGGTGCCTCCGGTCCAGCCGAGCGAGACCTGGCCGCCCCAGTGCGAGCCTTCGTCCTCGAGTGTGACGGTTGGCGTCGCCGATGGATCCATCGCTTCGTCGTAGGTGACGGTCACGGTCAGCACCAGCGAGTCCTCATAGATGGGGGAGCCGTCGGCGATCGTCGTGTGATCGGTTGTGACCGTCGCGCGCGGCCTGCGGGTGTCGATCTGGAAGGTTGGTGAGTCGTCACCGACGTCCACATTCCCGGCGAGGTCCGTGGCTCCGCTGGCTGTGGCCACGCGCGCGAACGCGGTCATCGGGCCGGTGGGCGGCATCGGCTCCTCCGTTCCGTCGTGGGTGAACGTCGCTCGGTACACCGTGCTCCCCGTCCATCCGAGCGAGACCTGGCCGCCCCAGTGCGCCCCCTCGTTCTCCAGGGAGACGACAGGGTCTGTTGACGTATTCATCGCTTCGTTGTAGGTCACGGTGACTGTGAGGACGAGCGAGCCTTCGTAGATCGGCGACCCGGCGACGACGGTCGTGTGGTCGGTGGTCGTCGTCGCTTGAGGCCTTCGCGTGTCGAGGTCGAACTCGCCCACGGGGATGTAGTTCTCCTGTGTGTTTCGTGCCGCATCCCGTGTTCCGGTGACATCGACGGTGACGCCGGCGACCTCTTGGTTTGCGTCCGTCACGGTGTAGGTGCGGACCCACTCGGTCGTCGTGTTCCAGACGCCGGCGAGGCCGGGAGTCCACGAGCCGGCGCTGAAGGTGATCGTCGGAGCGACCGCCGTGTCCATCGGCTCGTCGAACGTCACGGTGACCTGTTGGGTCAGGTCGCTCTCGTAGACGGGGTCGGTGTCGACGGCGACAGCACTGACGACCGGCTTCACCGTGTCGAGATCGAACTCGCCCACGGGGATGTAGTTCTCTTGGGCGTTGCCTGCCGCGTCCCGTGTCCCGGTGACATCGACGGTGACGCCGGCGACCTCCTCGTTTGCGTCCGTCACGGTGTAGGTGCGGACCCACTCGGTCGTCGTGTTCCAGACGCCGGCGAGGCCGGGGGTCCACGAGCCGGCGCTGAAGGTGATCGTCGGAGCGACCGC
>Ga0105102_10000179_pt1 | contig 16655 bp, 12 predicted proteins | sample PPLLaktember2015_FD_87032 | JGI IMG/M metagenome (GOLD analysis project Ga0105102, IMG submission 87032) | Freshwater sediment microbial communities from Prairie Pothole Lake near Jamestown, North Dakota, USA - PPLs Lake P7 Core (6) Depth... | ecosystem: Environmental > Aquatic > Freshwater >...
CCCTGACAAATTTCAGATATAATGTTTTTGGGGTTTATGCGTATAATACACCTGTTGTATTTACCAATGGATGGGGTGATAACAGGGGATTCTCTGAAATGAACGCAGAGGAGCGATCAAACTTTATCAAGCTCTTCAATTATCGTAATAAGTTGCGAACAAAATTGAAAGGATTATATTCATTACCACCTTATTTTGAATTTGTGTCATCAAAAATTTAAAAAGGTCAAAATACTTAGAGGCTGTTTAAATTTATAAATAATAAGATAAGGTGTTTTAAGAGACAACCGCAAAAGAAAACATTCTTTGCGGGATATTTTCAATGCCATCTTTTATTTGCTTAAAACATGCTGCCAATGGCGTATGTTGCCTGGCTGTTTTCCAAAATAGCAGTTGGTTTATTGCAATTTTAACTTATAGACAAATGAAACTACTTTTTATTATCATTACGATTTTCATCAACGTTTTACTGGCAAGTGCCCAGGACATTACATACGGCACAGGACAATGGAATTCTGAAGGACTGGGCAATCATCGGGCTTTAATCTATGTCGGGAAAAACTCAGATGCTGTTAAAGTAACTATTCCCTGGCGCAGGTTGGATAATGTGGAGGATAAAAATCTTATCCTGATTGATGCCTTAACTAATCAACGAGTAAAAAATATTTATTGCGTTCAAAAGAATAAGGACTTTGGAGAGATCGTATTTCAACCGATTTCGGGTGAAGGCAACTACTATTTGTATTATATGCCGAGCCGAAATACCGGAAATTGGTGGTTCCCGAATGCTACTTATGAAATACCAAAGGACACCTATGATTTGGAATGGAGAAAAAATACAGCCGATAAAATTGACAATGAATTGGCAAAAACCATCTCTTTTGAAAGTAAGAGTGATTACCATAGCTTTTATCCAATGGAATTACCTGTTACACAAAAAGAGTTAGCAGTATTATTAAGCAATAATCAGGATAAGGAGTTTTTGATTTTTCCGGAAAACAGGAATTTTCCAACACGAATGACAGAGACCATCCCTTATCGCTGGTTCGAAAAAGGTGCTAATCATAAATTTGAAGGCAGTGCTTTGAGAAATGAATCGTACTCCTGGCAATTGGGAATTTTTGCTCCATTTAAAGAATTGGATGATTTAAAAATCACATTTTACGATTTAAAAACAGAAGAAGGGAATGTGTTATCTGCCGCTTCGTTTAAATGTATCAACATGGGAGGCAAAGACCATTTAGGCAACAAATTTATAAAAAATGTCAAAATCCCTAAAGGTGAAGTTCGTGCAATGTGGATTGAGTCGGATATAACCGAAGGGCAGGCCGCTGGAATCTATCAGGGAAAAGTAACAGTATCGGCCAAGGGCACAAAAGATTACGCTGTAAATGTGGCTTTGCAGATAGAAGATAAAATAGCGAAAAACAGGGGGTATGATACGCCGCAAAATCAGTCAAGACTGAATTGGCTTGATTCTGACAGAGGTATTGACGATGAGGCTTTTGCTCCATATACCCCGGTAAAACTATCGGGAAAAACCGTTTCCATTTTAGGTCGCAAGCTAAGTTTCAATAAAGAGGGATTTCCTGAAAAAATATCAAGCTCTTTTACTGGTAGCAATCATTCAGTGGATGGACCGGATAAAAATATTCTTTCCGGATCAATTCACCTGGATCTTACACATAATGGAAAAGTTATTAAATTTTCAACAGAAGAGCCGAAAATTATTTTACAGGCAAGTGGCGCTGTTGCCTGGCAATCCGTTTTACGATCGCAGGATATCGACATTATCATAAAAGCAAAAATGGAATGCGATGGATACATCAATTATGAAACTAAAATACAGGCCAAAAAGGACATTGATTTAGATGATGTAAAACTGGTACTTCCATACAACAAATCTACCGCCAAATATCTGATGGGAATGGGAAGACAAGGAGGCTATATGCCTGAGAAATTGGAATGGAAATGGAATCAGGAATATGCCAATAATATGATTTGGATCGGCGATGTGAATGCAGGGTTGCAGGTTAAGCTGAAGCATCTGGTTCCTGATTGGAAACTAGGTACGTTTGAAAAGGTTGGCCCTTACCGGGACTGGAGTAACGAAGGCAAAGGGGGCTGTAATGTGAATTCATCAGGGAAGGAAGTTATTGTTACCGCCTACACCGGGACAAAGACCCTTAAGAAAAGTGATGCAATGGTTTTAAACTTTGGTCTTTTAATAACACCATTTAAAACCCTGGATGATAAACATTGGAATGAAAGATATTATCATGCTGATAATAACCCGGTAACCGCTTCGCAAAATGGAGCTACCATAATGAATATTCATCATGCAAATGTTTATAATCCCTATATTAATTACCCTTTTCTGAGTGTAGATACATTAAAACATTTAGTTAATGAAAACAACAAACATAAGATAAGGACAAAATTGTATTATACAGTCAGAGAATTATCAACCTATCTTCCCGAATTATGGGCTTTCCGGCATCTTGATGACGAAATCTATTCGCGTTCAAATGCTATAGTTCTGGCCGATACTCATGTGAATAGAGACCCAAACAGCATTTACGGAATGACAGGACATTCCTGGTTATTGGAGCACCTCCGTACTAATTATGATCCTGCATGGCATTGTCTCCCCGATCCTGCCGCTGGTTTGGATTGGGATATGTCGATAAGAAACCAGGGCTTATCCCGATTGCATAATTATTATGTAGAAGGCCTTAACTGGTTAATTAAAAATGAAGGAATAAGAGGAATTTATTTGGATGGCGTTGGTTACGACAGGGAAATTATGAAACGTATCCGTAAAACCATGGACAGGGCTGCCGATAGCTGTTTGATAGATATTCATTCGGGAAACGCTTTTGAACCGGCATATGGATTAAACAGCCCGGCCAATCTTTATATGGAACATTTTCCTTTTGTAAATAGTTTGTGGTTTGGCGAAATGTACGATTACAATTCAAAACCTGATTACTGGCTGGTCGAGATGTCAGGGATTCCTATGGGTCTCTATAGCGAAATGTTGCATGGTTGTGGAAATGCTTTCAGAGGAATGGTCTATGGGATGTCTTCGCGTTATTATCAGGATTGCAGACCCATGAATATTTGGAAATTATGGGATTATTTTGGAATGACTGGTTCTGAATATATAGGTTATTGGGATGAGGCCAATCCTGTAAAAACTTCCAACGACAATGTCTTGGCAAGTGCGTATGTCAAAGAAAACACACTAATGGTTGCCATTGGGAACTGGACCGATAAAGTGCAAAAAATCAACTTAGGCATCGATTGGAAAAAGATTGGAATGAATCCATCCAAAGTAAAAATTGAGGTACCCGAAATTGAAAATCTTCAGAAAACCTCAGAGGTTGATTTAAATAACTTATCCATTCCTGCATCAAAAGGATTGATTCTCATTATTAAGAAAGATTGATAATGTATTTTCTAAATAAATTTTAACCAGCTATCTGAAATGGACATAAGAAAAGTGAAATTCTTCTTCGTGTTTCTGTTCGTATATTGCTTATTGACAGAAATAACAAAGGGGCAAACTGCAAAAATTTACGAAACGAATGAAATATTAGGGAAAGAAGGCGGTTTTTTAATTGCGCCAGCTCATATATTGGATCCCTCTATACCGTGGGATAATATAATTGCATTTGTTGATGCTGTTAATAATTTATAGCAGTTGTTTATAACGCTAGAATGGTTAAATTGAAATATACAATCAGATAAGACTATTCTCCAATTATTTATTTAGTAAAAATTACATGAAAAATATCTTTTTAATCTTCTTGCTTATATCATGGACTATTCCATCTATAAAAGCACAAAATTTTGCGACATTTCAAAGTAATTCATTGCTATTGAACAATGGATTAGTTGAGAGAGAAATTGTTGTTGATGCAGGCAATGTTTACACAAAAAGCCTCAAAATCAATGGGAACGATTTAAATTTTAATTCAGAAGGGTCAAAAGAGTTCTCTTTATACATTGATGGGAAATATTGTGATGGGAAGTCGGGATGGAGTTTGATATCATTTGTTAAAGCAAGTGATGATCATCAAGGTAATGGAGCTACTGTAAAACTAAAAGGAATAAATAACCTTTCAGGTATTGAGCTGGATATTTCATATTTAATATATCCTAATTTACCTGTTATTCGAAAAAAAATTAACATATTGAATAATTCCGGGAAAGAGATAATGATAGAATCGCTAGATGTGGAGAAATTACTATTGGGATTCAGTTTTGTTGAAGCAGTTGCCTATACTAATTATGGGAGACAAAAACATTTAAGTACCTATGTTGGAGATTGGGATGACCCGGTTATTGCCATTCATTCATATTCTCACAATGCGGGGATACTCTTAGGCAACGAATCTCCGGGAGTTTTGAAAAGGACAGCATACAATACTGAGTATAACAATGCTGAAATTGGACTTACACATAAAGAAGAAAAATATCCATTTAGGAAATACATCAAAAATGAAGGGCAATGGACAAGTCCCTGGGTATTTGTAATTCCGTATGTTAATTCTTCAGACCCATGGACAATAATGAATACATCGTTGGCCGATTTTGTGCGTCGTCATATGGGGCTTCGCATCAATGAAATAAAGAAAAGACCTACTGTTATGTATAACAACTACGTTCCCTTTAATTACAATTTTAACGATACTTTACTCATAAGTCTTGCTAAAGTAGCCTCGGAATGTGGCGTTACACAATTTGAAATTGATTGCGGTTGGCATGTTGCACAAGGAAATATTGGAAAAAGTGTTTCATGGATTGATGAAACGGGAGACTGGATTGTAGATAAAACAAAATTCCCTAATGGGATTAAACCGGTTTTTGATGAAATCAGGAATTTGGGAATGGAGCCAGGTTTATGGATTAGCGTTGGTTCAGCTTCAAGCAAATCAAAAGTTTTTCAAGATCATCCAGAATGGGCTATTAGAAATGAAAAAGGAGAATCTGTAGATTATCACACTGGAAGCAGTGATTTAAATACTATGTGTTTTGGCTCAAATTGGGACGGATATATCAAAAAAAAGATATTGAATTTAGTTAACGAAGTAGGCTTAAGTTTTGTAAAACTTGATCTGACAGTATTGACAAGTGCTTATATTACTGATTTTAACAAGGCAGGTTGTTGTGCAAAAGACCATCCTTATCATAAAGACCGTCAAGAATCGCTCATCGTCATTTATGAAAGGTTGTTTAATCTTTTTGACGAGTTACATACGGAAGCCCCTAATTTATATATTGATTGTACATTTGAAACTGCGGGAAAACTACAATTGATTGATTATGCTTTTTGTCAACACGCCGAAGGAAATTGGCTTACAAATATAGGGGAACCGTTTCCAACAGGAGCTTTTCGCATTCGTAATTTGGCTTGGTGGAAATCACCCGCACTACCAGCTTCCTCTTTTATTATTGGAAATTTGCAAATGAATAGTCCCGAGTTTATACAGGAACTTAAAACATTAATTGGCTCATTCCCAATAGTATTAGGTGACCTACGAAAATTATCAAAAGATAAAAAAATTGAGATACGGCTATGGACAGATTGGATTTCGGCTATGCAAAAGAAATACAATTATGATTTATTTCGGCAAGATTTACCAAGTTTTGGAGAACCGACAGAAGGAGCATGGGATGCATGGTCTCGTATCAATACTGACACTAAAGAAGGCGGAATTGTTGGAATTTTCAGACAAGGTTCTTTAGATGATGAACGCACAATTTCTGTGCCTGGATTAGATAAAAAAAATCTTTATCTGGTGAAATATGCTCCCCTTGGTGAAGAAGTGACAAAAATGACAGGGAAAGAATTGGAAGAAAAAGGATTTAAAGTGAAAATGTCACAGAAATACGATAGTAAACTATATGAGATAGAGGTAATAAAATAATATAAAGAAAGAAATGGACGAAACAAATTTGGCAATTGGCGTATCGTTAAGTTTAGTCGCAGGTGTTTTTTTGGGAATATTTGCCTTTCCCATGAAAACAATAATAAAATGGCAGTGGGAAAATACATGGCTAGTGTTTTCTTTTTGGGCATGTGTCTTTTTACCAGTGGCTTGGGCTTTTTATACTGTACCTAATCTATTAGGCATCTATTCAAGTGTTCCAATAAGTACGATTATAATTGTATTCCTTTTTGGAGCTGGATGGGGTGTTGCCAATGTCGGTTTCGGAATAGGTATAAATACCTTGGGGATTGCACTTGGAACAGCTATTGTATTGGGACTTAATAACGCGCTTGGAGCAATACTTCCAATCATAATATATACTCCTGAAGAATTGCTTACTTCAACGGGTATCAAGATATTGATCGGTGTGTCGATTATGTTGATTGGAATAGTTATCTGCGCAATTGCCGGCTCTCAAAAAGAAAAGGCTTTAAATAGAAATGTGGTAGCCGAAAAAAAAATCAATAAATTTACTAAAGGGTTAATTATATGTCTTGTTGCTGGCATTTTCGGTGCAATGTTCAATTTTGCACTTGTAGCTGGTAAACCAATGGAAAATGTGGCAATGGTTATGGGTGCTTCGAGACTTAACGCTGCTAATCCTTCCTGGTGCATATCCTTACTTGGAGGCTTTGCAGTTACTGCAGTTTACTGCTTCGCAATGCTTAAAAAAAACAAAACTTTCTCTCTCTTTAAATTGAATGGTAAAGGTAGTTATTGGATATTAACATTTGGCATGGGCTTAATGTGGTTTGGGGGCGTTGCTCTTTATGGATCATCAGTCATGAATTTGGGCAAACTTGGTGCGTCAATAGGTTGGCCACTTGCCCAGAGTATGGCTGTTGTAAGTGGAAGTTTAATGGGAATTATTACAGGCGAATGGAAAGGTACAGGCAGAAAACCACTGATTATAATGATTAGTGGACTATTCTTTCTCCTAATAGGTATTTTAGTAATAAGTCAACTCATCTGATTAATACATTAAAAAAATAAATTTATATGACATCACGGGAAAGATTTTTAAAAGTTTTCAATGGTCAAATGCCAGATAGAGTTCCGGTTACACTTTTTATTGTAGACCAAGGTCATTTTCTCGAACAAATGTATCCGGATATTGATCCACTACATTATGAGGAGTTGCAGATAAAAGTGATAGAAATTCAAAAACAACTTGGCGTTGATGTATTTGTTAGAATGCTGTTTGGAATCAATGATCCAATTGGAGTTCATTGTGGCGGATTGAATGTTTCACTGCAAACCGAAAATTGGCAGGTAAAGAAAGAGAAATTTGAAAATGGGGCAACAAAGGTAATCCGTTCAATCATTACAACCCCTGATGGTCAGCTTACTCAGGAATTTTCGATTCATAAAATGCGTTCTGCAACTTTTATGTATAGCTGTACTAAACACCCAATCAAAACTCAAAAAGATCTAGAAATAGCGATAAAGTATGAACCCCCTTTAATGACATCTGAAAAAGCCCTAATGATTAAAGGCAGGGTAAAAAGAATAAAAGACGTTTTGGGAGACGATGGTGTCGTTGGAAGTTGGTCACCACACGGACCATTCAATAACGCGTCATTACTCATAGATCATGATACTCTTTATAGTATGTTCATGTTCGACTATCCATTTTATGAAATGCTAATGAATTTTGCAATGAACAGAGTTCTTGATTATACCCGGGCTATTGATGATGCTGGTGTTGATGTTCATTGTGTTGGTGGGAATGTCCCGGGAGGATTTCTCGGAAAGGAAGTTTATGATGAATATGTGTTACCATTCGAAAAGAAATACATTGACTTTGTTCAGGCGAATGGAACACCGGCTATGTATCATAACTGCGGGCAAATTATGAATCTTGTGGAGTCATATAAAGATCTCGGGGCAAGAATAATTGAGCCATTTTCACCTTCACCGCTAGGCGATGCTGACCTGAGTAAAGCAAAGGAAATTGTTAATGGTGATTATGTTATAATAGGTGGTGTCGACCAAGTAAATATTATTCAGAATGGCACAATAGATCAGGTAAAACGAAAAACAGAAGAAACCATAAAGATTGGTAAGCCCGGAGGTAAATTTATTTTGCAGTCTGCAGATTTTCTTGAATATGGCACACCTATAGAGAATATTGAAGCTTACGTTCAAACAGCCTTGCAGTATGCTGATTATTAAAATCTATTGAAATCATGAAAGAATCAATTTATGCGGTCATTGTTTGTTTGCTATTGACTCTCAATTCAATAATAGTTTCAGCTGCTGTCCGTCTGCCATCAATACTCGGAAGTCATATGGTGCTTCAACAGAACAGCGAAGTGAAATTTTGGCGATGGTGTAGTCCTGCAGAAAATATAATTATAAAATCAAACTGGGATACAATTACTTATCGCACTACCGCTGAATCTTCCGCAAAATGGTTTCAGAAAATAAAAACTCCTGCAGTCGGCGGGCCATACACAATAACGATCAACGAAACTACTGTTCTTAGCGACGTGATGATCGGAGAAATCTGTTCCGAACCGACAACTGGGAGGTTGACCCAACACCGGTAATGAAGTAAAAATCAAAAGGTAAGAGGGTGAGATTTAGAGACGGGGAGAAAGTGGTGATTGTATAAAAAAGACCATATTAGTACAAGAATATCATGTTTTTGTGCGAATTAATTAACTTAAAAAGAGCTTGACTTTTTAATACATTAATGGTTATAAGTGATTTCAAATTGTATTAATGTCAATTTTAGTAATAGTAATATTTTGTGAAGATAAGTAATTAATAATAAATAACGGATTATAATCATGACTCCAAGAGAAAGATTGATAAAAACACTCCGCCATGAAACCCCTGATCAGTTATGTGTGGATTTGGGTGCAGGTGGCCAGACAGGTATTGGGGCAACAGCATTGCATTATCTGAATCAGACTTTGTTACCGGGCTACAAAGAGAAGGTAAAGATAATTGAACCTTATCAGATGCTTGGTGAAGTAGAAGAACCCCTCAGAAGAAAATTGCAACTTGATGTGGTTGGAGTTCCCGGCCCTAATACATTGTTTGGGTTCAGAAATGAAAACTGGAAGCCATTTACCATGCCTGATGGAACAGAAGTTCTTGTTCCAGGTGATTTTAATTGCACCAAAGACGAACGTGGTGCATTTTTAATCTATCCTGAAGGTGATTTATCGGTTCCACCAAGTGCAAAAATGCCTGAATCAAGCTATTTCTTTGATGCCTTGACCAGACAGGAACCCATTGATGAAGATAAACTGGATCCTCAGGATAATGCATCTGATTTTGGTGTTTTATCGGAAAGGGATTTGAATTATTATGCCAACACTACCAAACTACTTTATGAACAAACCAATTATGGTATCTATGTTACACTTCCGGGAATGGCATTTGGAGATGTCGCTCTGGTTCCAGCTACATGGAGAAAACAGACAAAGGGAATTCGCGACATTCAGGAATGGTACATGTCACTGATGATGCGTCCCGATTACATATATCAGGTATTCGAGAAACAGTGCGAAATTGCCCTGAAAAATATTGAGCTACTGGCCAAAGCTATTGGGAATCATGCACAGGTGGTATTTGTCAGCGGTACCGATTTTGGCACTCAGAATAGCCTGTTCACCGATCCGGACACCTATCGTTCGTTATTTAAACCATTTCAGAAGGCGATTAATGACAAAATCCATGAACTGACTGAATGGAAAATATTTATCCACAGTTGCGGAGCCATTTACGATCTGATCCCCGACCTGATCGATGCAGGTTTTGATGTGTTGAATCCGGTACAGGTTTCAGCTACTGGAATGGATGCTACGCGATTAAAATCAGAATTCGGCAAAGATTTAGTTTTTTGGGGCGGTGGAGTCGATACCCAAAAGACTTTGCCTTTCGGAACTCTGGAAGAGGTTTACCACGAAGTGCGCGAACGAATCAACATTTTTAGCGAAGGCGGTGGATATGTTTTTAATTCAATTCACAACATACAAAGTAATGTGCCGGTCGAGAATATTTTGGCCATGTACCGGGCAGTTAACGATGAACGAAACATTCAATCTGATTTCTGAGATGAAAAAGACAACAGAGTATAACTACCGCTACATTTGGATGATCTCATTGGTTGCCGCCATGGGGGGACTTTTGTTTGGCTACGACTGGGTGGTGATTGGAGGTGCTAAACCTTTCTACGAACCATTCCATACCTGCATCAAAAGGATTGATTCTCATTATTAAGAAAGATTGATAATATTTAATAATTCAGCCCAGTCAGAATCTGTTGAACAGGAGATAACAAAAGCTTCGGGAGTTATTCACGCTTATGATGTCGCTTTTGTTGATAATGAATTTCTGTTGATGGCAGATTTCACGAAGTACATTGAACTTCTAAAATAAAACACAAAATGGAGCGTCGAAATTTTATTAAAACAACAGCCAGCGGATTAGCTGGAATAGGAATCTTGCCTGGTATGTTTTCGTGTCGTCAGGTTGAAGAATCATTTATAGATCGGTTGTTGCCAGCTCCGGTAGGTGGTGGTTATTCTATGGAAGATTACTGGATTTGGGGATCCTCGGTCATCCGTGGCGAGGACGGCCGTTACCATATGTTTGCTGACCGCTGGTCAAAAAAACTGGGTTTTGGCAATTGGGTAACGAACTCGGAAGTGGTTCGTGCTGTTGCCGATACTCCTGTAGGACCTTATACTTTTGAAGAAGTGGTGCTTCCTGTTCGCGGTAAAGATTATTTTGACGGGTTGGTAACACATAACCCCCGTATCATTAAGTATCAGGATTATTACCTGCTTTACTATTTTGGTACCACCTATGATTTCCAAATTCCTGAAGATGAAAATATACCCGATTGGAATGCCGCCTGGATGAACAAACGTATAGGGTTAGCCATTTCTAAATCGGTTTATGGACCATGGAAACGGTTGGATAAACCTGTAATTGAACCACGTCGCGGCAAATGGGATGCTACTATTACAACCAACCCGGCTCCTGTCGTAATTCCTGAAACCGGTGAAATATTATTAATGTACAAATCGTCAGAAGTAGGACCTGTACCACCTTTACTGTTGGGAGTCGCAAAAGCACAAAAGCCGGAAGGGCCATACGAGCGTTTAAGCGATGATCCGATCTTTCGGTTTGAAAAAGCTACCAGGCAGGATAACGATGTGGAAGACCCCTATGTATGGCGCGCCAACGGCCGATTCGAGGTGATTATGAAAGACCGTTTCGGGCATATTGGTGGTGAAGAAGGCGGAGGTTTGCGTGCATGGTCGAATGACGGAGTGAAATGGAATTTGTACAATCAGCCCAAAGCCTACTCCCGAAGTATTCGCTGGAATGACGGAACAACTACTGTTCAGAACCATTTTGAAAGACCTTTTTTACTAATTGAAAACGGAGTCCCGACTCATCTTTTTGCAGCCACCGGAAACGGCTCCAAAGCATGGCAGATTGAGCATTCATGGAATATGGTTATTCCATTGAGAACTTAACCGTGAAAGAAATCAGGCGAAAGGAATCAGCCAAATCATAATAACCAATTACCGGGAAAAGCTATTTGATTTTTAAAGCTAATCAATGATACCAATTATGGATGCAAATTATTTTGAAAAACGACAAATGCTCAAATATGTTGGGGATTTCAGCCAGCTATTTGGGATAAAGGAATATACACTATCAGGAGGAAAATCAAAAGGGGTAAAAGCCTTCGATGTAAAAGCGGGATCTGGTCTTGAATTTACAGTTCTGGCAGACCGCTGCCTTGATATAGCAGGTTTGTCATTTAAAGGGACGAATTGTAGTTATATAACCAAAGCAGGAATTGTTTCTCCGGAATATTATAATGAAGATGGCATTGGTTTTTTGCGCAACTTTTTTGCAGGCTTTCTTACAACCTGTGGATTGAGAAATGTAGGTTCTTCATGCAAATATGGTGGGGAATCGTTAGGTATTCATGGCCGTATATCGAACACACCGGCAGAAGAAGTACGGGCTGGAGTCGATTGGGAGGATGGAAAGCCAGTGATAAGTATCAGCGGGAAAATGAGAGAAGCCAGGTTATTTGGTGAAAATTTTATGTTTTCCAGAAAGATTATCTGCAAATACGGTGAAAACAAAATCTCCATTCATAATTCTGTAGAGAATCTGGGATTCAAAAAGGAAGCGCTGATGCTTCTGTTTCACTTCAATATGGGCTATCCGTTGCTTGACGAAGATGCCGTTTTAGTAACTCCTACAGAAAAACTGACACCACGGGATCAGGAAGCTGAAAAAGGTAAAACGACGTATGGTCAAAGCCAGAAACCAACCCATGATTATCAGGAGCAGGTTTTCTACCACCAGCTGAAGGGCGATCAAAATGGCGCTACGAGTGTGGCTTTGATCAATAAAAAGCTTGAATTAGGTGTTGCCATTCATTTCAATAAAAATCAGCTTTTCAACTTTACACAGTGGAAACAAATGGGCGAAGGCGATTATGTGATGGGCTTGGAACCTTGCAACTGTTATGTCGGCGGACGAGCTGATCCCCGAAACGAAGGGATACTTGAATACCTCGACCCAGGAGAAATCAGAAATTTTGACCTGACCATTGAGTTACTGAATGGGATGGATGAGATTAACACTTTATTCAAGAACATAAACAACCTATAAAAACTGAATAAATAATTTGTGAAATGCAAAACAACACTTCAATAACTAAAGTATTACCGGTTCTGTTCGGATTTTTCGTTATGGGTCTGGTCGATCTGGTTGGCATCGCAACGAACTATGTGAAACAGGATTTTGCACTGAGTGATACGCTTGCCAATATGTTACCTATGACCTTGTTTCTTTGGTTTGCCATTCTCTCGGTTCCCACAGGAATCATGATGAACAAACTGGGCCGGAAACGAACGGTGATAATAAGTATGGGTATAACGCTGGTGGCCATGTTGCTTCCACTGGTCAGCTATAATTTCCCGATGATCCTTGTTGCGTTTGGGTTGCTGGGAATTGGGAACACGATTATCCAGGTTTCATTAAACCCGCTGCTTACCAATGTAGTGCGGGGCGACCGGTTGACCAGCAGCCTGACCCTTGGCCAGTTCATCAAGGCTATTGCCGCCTTTCTGGGGCCGATTATTGCTGCAGTTGCAGCCGGAAGTTTTGGAAACTGGAAACTGGTCTTCCTTATTTTTGGCGTTATCACCGTGATTTCAGGTTTATGGCTACTGCTTACCCCGATCCATGAAGAACCGTTGAGTCAAGGTACTTCCACATTTGGGGAATCGTTTAGCCTGTTAAAAGATAAAACCATTCTCATGCTTTTCCTCGGGATTGTATTCGTGGTTGGAATAGACGTTGGTTTAAACACGACTATTCCCAAATTTTTGATGGAGCGTTGCGGTATCCTTCTGGAGAAAGCCGGATTGGGCACCAGCCTTTATTTTGTGGCCAGAACCGTAGGCACTTTTGCCGGAGCCATTCTTCTTGCAAAACTGTCAGGGCGTAAATTTTTCATTGTTAGTATGTTAATTTCCATTCCGGCCATGCTTGTGATGCTTCTGATCGGAAACCTCTGGGGTATTTTGTCTATGATATTTATTATCGGGCTTGCTGTTGCCAACGTGTTCTCCATAATTTTCTCAGCGGCATTGAAAAAGGTTCCAGACCGTGCAAACGAAATATCAGGCCTCTTAATTATGGGAGTTGCCGGTGGAGCTGTTATCCCGCTGATCATGGGAATTACCTCCGATTCGTTCGGACAAACCGGTGGCATGGCCGTTTTGATGATTGCCTTGACTTATTTGTTATTCAGTGCCTTTAAGCTGAAAGAGGAATAATCAAAACCTTATTTCCACAAAATAAAATTGAGAGAATTGAATAATGTATATGTAATAAATTAAAAATCTAAACGATGAAACGTAGCGAAATAAACCAGATTCTAAAGAGTGCAAAAGCCTTTATGGCCGAAAAGCAATTTATACTTCCACCATGGGCTTACTGGGGCATTGAAGACTGGAAAAAGGATCGGGAAAATACCAGGGAAATTATAGATAACATGCTCGGTTGGGACATTACCGACTTTGGCTCGGGCGATTTCTACAAAAGAGGATTGTTCTTATTCACCATCCGCAACGGGAAGTTCAATGTAGATCGGAAACCTTATGCCGAGAAAATAATGATCGTAGAGGAAAACCAGGAAACGCCGATGCATTACCATTGGGCCAAGATGGAGGACATCATCAACCGTGGAGGTGGAAACCTGGTGATTGAACTCAATAATTCGACCAAAGACAACCAACTTGCTCATACTCCTGTAACCCTTAAGGTTGACGGTGTAAAACATACTGTTCAGGCAGGAGGAAAAATTGTATTAACTCCAGGCGAAAGCATTTGCCTGGAACAAGGCATGTATCACCGTTTTTACGGAGAAGCCGGTAAAGGCAAAGTGCTGGTAGGTGAAGTCAGTATGGTGAACGACGACAGCAACGACAATTGTTTTCACGAACAGATCGGTCGTTTCCCTGTCATCGAAGAAGACGAACAACCCATTCATCTGTTGGTCAGTGACTATTCCAAATTCCTTTAATCCCTCTGTTTTAAAATATCTAAATAATGTCAAAGAAAATTATTGTTTCAGGAGTTGGCTGCTGCCTGGTTGATCTTTTATACACGGATATTGATTTTTCAAGCGATTCGTTTTGTCAGTTCATCTCCCTCAAACGTGGCGATGGCGGATTAACTCCTGGTCATTTGGTTTTTAATGAAGAGTTTGTTCAGTTTGCCGGATCTTCTTTTGAAACGGTTATTGGCACAATTACCGGTGGCCGAACCCCGGACAAAAAGAATATCGGCGGACCATCGATTGTGTCGTTGATCCATGCCGCGCAATTAACCGATCCGCAGCATTGTGAGGTTCGTTTTTACGGACGCGGCGGAAAAGATGAAGCAGGAAAATATTTGCTTTATTCGCTTCAGAATACTCCGGTTAAACTTCATGATTATCGGCTCACCGAAAATATTACACCGTCAACAGTAGTTCTTTCCGATCCGTGTTTTGACAATGGTCACGGTGAGCGCATGTTCATCAATTCCATCGGAGCTGCCTGGGATTATCGGCCGGAGCAATTGGATGAAGCGTTTTTCAAGTCAGATATTGTGGTTTTTGGTGGTACCGCTTTGGTTCCTGAAATCCATGATGGTTTGACTGATCTGCTGAAGAAATCAAAATCGAATGGCTGCATAACCATCGTGAACACTGTTTTCGACTTCCGGAACGAAAAAAGAAATCCGGACCAGAAATGGCCTTTGGGTAGCAGCGATGAGAGCTACAAATACATCGACTTGCTTATTGCCGATCAGGAGGAAGCTTTGCGCCTAAGCGGCGAAACTACTGTTGAAGCAGCAATCAGCTTCTTCATGGATAAACAGGTTTCCGCACTGATCATCACCAATGGATCCAATCCTGTTTCAGTTTACTCCAACGGTCAGTTTTTTGAAAAGTTGGTTTTAACCCAAATGCCGGTTTCCAAAAAGGTTGTTGATGAGCTGAAAGCCAATAAAGTAGGCGATACAACTGGTGCCGGTGATAATTTTGTCGGTGGTGTTATTGCTTCAATTGTAAATCAGATGCAAAATGGGGTTGAACCTCCGAACCTTCAGGAGGCCATTTGTTGGGGAATTGTTTCAGGTGGATATGCATGTTTTTATATGGGCGGCACTTATTTCGAACAAAAATCCGGAGAAAAACTGACTAAAATAAAACCTTATTACGAATCGTACCAAAAGCAAATCAATGGTTAACTCGAATCAAATAGTAATTTTTGGTGCCGGTAAAATTGGTCGTTCATTTATCGGTCAACTTTTTGGTTGCAGTGGCTACGAGGTTGTTTTCATTGATGTTGATCCTGTGATCATTGCCGGGCTAAACGAGAAAGGAAGTTACCGGGTAGTCATTAAAAGTGATAAGGACATGGAGATCCTTGTTCCGAATGTACGTGCGATTTCGGCATTGGAAAGGGAAAAGGTTGTTGAAGCAGTTTCATCTGCAGGAATACTGGCTGTTTCGGTCGGTAAAAATGTGCTGGCGCGGATTGTGCCTGTTATTGCTTCGGCACTTGAAAAACGGCATGTCAACGACCCCGAAACTCCGCTGGATATTATTCTAGCCGAAAACATGCGATCGGCAGCCGATTTTGTACGGGAAGAGTTGATGAAGAACCTTCCGTCAGAATTCCCCGTGGAGACACTTGTCGGTCTTGTCGAAACCAGTATTGGCAAAATGGTTCCTATTATACCTCAGGCCGAATTGGAAAAAGATCCGCTGGTGGTATTTGCTGAAGCCTACAATACGCTGATCCTCGATGCGAAAGGATTCAAATCACCTATTCCTCAGATCAAAGGCCTGGCACCCAAAAGCAACATCAAAGCCTGGGTCGACCGCAAAGCATTCATTCATAACCTGGGACACGCTACTGCGGCTTATTACGGATATGCGCTTCATCCCGATGCCGTGTATTTGTATGAAGTTCTGGAAGACCCTAAGGTTTTGCATTTTACCAGGGAGGTCATGCTTCAATCGGCTGACATTCTGAGGGCAGCTTATCCTGATGATTTTACCGCTTCCGATTTAGAAGTTCATATTGATGATCTGATTTCCCG
>Ga0105102_10000182_pt1 | contig 16621 bp, 15 predicted proteins | sample PPLLaktember2015_FD_87032 | JGI IMG/M metagenome (GOLD analysis project Ga0105102, IMG submission 87032) | Freshwater sediment microbial communities from Prairie Pothole Lake near Jamestown, North Dakota, USA - PPLs Lake P7 Core (6) Depth... | ecosystem: Environmental > Aquatic > Freshwater >...
AGTTTCAGAATATGAGTCATTAGTTCCCCGGCTTCATCCCTTATCTGCCCGAGAACCGAGGAGCCGGCAATACCTGCACCGGCAAGCTTATCCCCGTAGGCAATTATTGAATCTTCCTTCTGCCAGGACTCAACCTCCTCCCTTGACCTGTAGGATGAGGCATCCGAAGGAGAGTGGCCGCTAATCCTGTATGTCAGAGTGTCAAGAAGAACAGGACCCTTTTTCTCCCGTAGGATCTCCTTTTTGCGTCGGAACGCATCAATGACGGCGAGCGGATTATAGCCGTCGATCCTCTCCGAATGCATCATTTCAGGGTTTACACCTGCCCCGATCCTTGCCAGTATTCCATAACCCATGGTTTCACCCATTGTCTGGCCGCCCATTCCGTACAGGTTATTCATAAAGTTGAAAATAAGGGGCAATCCGCCTTTATATTCACCTTCCCACAAGGTTTTGTACTGGTCCATAGTTGCAAAGGCAATACCTTCCCAGACCGGACCGCAACCCATCGAAGCATCGCCTATATTGCAAACCACTATGCCCGGTTTCCCGTTGATCTTCTTATATAAAGCGGCACCAACTGAAATATCACCCGATCCTCCGACAATGGCATTGTTTGGATATATTCCAAAAGGAGTAAAGAAAGCATGCATTGACCCTCCCAGACCCTTATTGAATCCGTTTTCACGGGCAAATATTTCAGCAAGGGCGCCATACAGGAGAAAGTGTTTTGCTACCTCCTTTATGGATCCTGTAAATCCTTTTTCAACAACCTTCAGGGCAGCTCCGCCGAAGTAGTTTTTCATCACCTCATAAAGCGTGTTTTCCTCCAGCTTGTGAATGGCCGACAATCCTTTGGCAAGTATTTCACCATGGCTCCTGTGCGATCCGAAGATAAAGTCATCGGTATCGAGGTTATATGCCATGCCGACTGCAGAGGCCTCCTGACCTATCGAAAGATGGGCTGGTCCGGGATGGTTGTAGGGGACACCCCTATATTCATTTGTCGTTTTTATCAGATTGAGCATTGTCTCGAATTCCCTGATAATCACCATATCGTGATAGATTCTTATGAAGTCCTCATTGGTGAAATTATTCTTTTCCTCATCAATCGGCTTGTTATACTGGTTCACAGGGATCTTCCCAAATTCAATGAACCCGGGTTTACGGACCTCAGCGGGGTTAATATTCTGAATTCTTGGCATATTTTGATTTTTTGCAGTTTAGTTTGCTACAATCTTACTCTTTTTGTTTTGCCCCTAAATCCCCTAAAGGGGACTTTATTGAAATCGAGATTGCCCCCCCTTCAGGGGGGAAGGGGGGCATTAGATCAATAACTAAATCCCTCAATCTGCTCTTTTATTTCTCTCAGGAAAAGTGTTGCCGGACCTCCGTCGACTGCCCGGTGATCGTATGTTAGCGATAATCCGATATAGGGGACGAATCCGAATGTGTTGTTGCCGAGATCGGCAGGCCGGGTTATTATGGTACAAACCCCTAATATTGCAGTCTGGGGCAGATTTATAACGGGAGTGAACATTTCAACCCCGTAATTTCCGAGATTTGAAATTGTGAATGAGGCAGCAGTGCTCTGGATAAGCTCAGGGTTGATGTTTCCCTTTTTGCAAGCCTCAGCGGAGGATTTTAACTCGCGCGACAGTTTCCGGAGATCCATTTCATCAGCGTTTCTCACCGAGGGTACCATCAGCCCCCTTGTTGTGTCAACGGCAATACCGAGATGGACTTTGCTGAATACTTTAATGCGGTCGTCAAGGAAATGGGCATTGATCTCAGGGAATTTCTTAATTGCTTTTATAACGCAGAAACAAATCATGTCGTTGAGGGTTATATCCTGTTCCTCCTGGCCGCTTTGAATTTTCTCCTTTATTTTCTTCCTGGCCGAAAGGATATTACGGACATCTGCGCTCATGTGATGAGTGAGCTGGGCAGAGTTCTGAAGCGATGCATACATGGTTCTGGCTATCAGCTTTCTGATATTGGAAAGAGGATGTTCGGTGAATTCATCCTGAGGGGCGCCTGTTTCCTTTACCGGGAGTGAGAAACCGGGAAGGGCCTTATCAATATCGCCGCAGACGATTCTTCCGTTTGGACCTGATCCCTGAATGCCCATATAGTTCAGATTTTTCTTTTCAGCATAACGTTTTGCCCTTGGTGATATTCTGATTTTGCCATCCACGGTTTCGGTTTCCGGTTTCAAAACCGGTGAGTCACCTGTTCTTGTTTCAGGTACCTTCCGGATTTCTTCAGCTTTGGTGGTCCCTGCTCCTGCGGAATGGGTTACTGATTCGATAGTTTCTCCCTGATTTCCGATGAAAGCGACATTTGCAAGGACGGGTACTTCGGCACCTTCGGTGAAAAGGATCTCAAGCACAATTCCGTCGGAAGGTGATTCCACATCGAAGGCGGCTTTATCTGTTTCATAAGAGAAAAGAAGATCTCCGGTCCGCACAGTTTCGCCCTTCTGTGTGAACCATTTGGTAATTATGCAGGTCTCGACCGACTGGCCCTGCCTGGGCATTATGACTGGGATTGCCATTTTTGGGGAGTGGATTAGGAAATGTTACTGGTTGCTTGTTACTGGTTGCTTGTTACTGGTTGCTTGTTACTGGTTGCTTGTTGATCTGGTGATGTCTGTTAACTTGTTATTATAAGTTGACAGATATGAACAATACATAGATGCGATCTTGTTTAAATTAATGTGGTTACAAAATTAAATTAAATAACTTGTATTTACAAGTAAAAGAGGTTATATTTACAAAAAAATTCCAGGGATGACATCGGACGGTTCAATACCGCAGCACAGGAGGTTGTACGAGATTCTTCGCAGGCATATCACTGAAGGGGTGTACAGGGAGGGGGATCTTCTGCCTTCGGAGAACGAGCTATGCCAGCTGTATGGGATGACCCGTCCAACGGTAAGACAGTCGCTCGCCAGCCTGGCAAATGACGGATATATAAGGAAGCATCAGGGGAAAGGCAGTATAGTTCAGATCCCTCACAGGGATATCGGAATATTGTCGGTATCAGGAACTACGTCAGCAGTAGGCAGCAGGAATTTAAGAACCAGGATCATTGTAAAACCAGGTCTCAGGTCGTGGCCTGAAGATTTCATGTTCCCTCTTTCGGAACTTGAGATTGAATCGGGATGCATTTATATGGAAAGGCTTCGCCTCCTCGACGAAGTTCCGATATTCTACGATATAAGCTACATTGCAAATATAAATCTTCCGCGGATCACAGCCCGGCAGTTCGAGGACAGGTCTCTGTTTGCCATCTTGAGGGAGCATTATAATGTAGAAATAAAAGGAGGTGAACAGCGGATCAGGGCCATAGCACCCTCCCAAAAAGTGAGCAGGTTTCTTAAGCTTGGAAAAGGCCAGCCCCTCCTTCATCTTGAGAGGAAGATAGAGACAAGTGTAAATGGTTTGTTCCTCTATTCATCAATTTTCTGCAATACAGGCAAGTACTCGATTTTCGGGAGATTCTAATAAGTCTTTATCAGGAGGATGGCAGGTAAGAAAAAAAAAGAGGCTAAACGATCGTTCAGCCTCTTTTGATATCCATCTGAGCAAAAATTAATCTACTCTTCTTACCTTGATAGCAACAGGTCCTTTTTCCCTCATTTCAATTTCAAACTCAACCGCCTGTCCTGTTTCAAGTTCGGTCTGGGGAACTTCAAGGCCTGATCTGTGGATAAAGATATCCTTTTGATCCTCAGTCTGAAGAAACCCGTAACCTTTAACCCTGTCATACCATTTAACAGTACCTTTCATAGCTTCGAGTTTTTTGATTCCTATCTGTAATTATCCCTTCTGTTTCCGCCGCCTCCTCTGCGGTCATTGTCACCGCCTCGGAAATCTCTTCTTCTGTCGGTACGTTCAATAGATTCGTTAACAATAATTTTTCTGCCCTGAACTTCAGCACCATTGAGTTCCTCAATAGCCTTCTTAGCTTCAGCTTCGTTTGGCATCTCAACGAAACCAAATCCTTTACTTTTTCCAGAGTACTTGTCAATAATGATTTTAGCGGATCCTACTTCGCCATACTCTTCAAAGATTTCTTTTAATTCTGCTTCACTCATTTTAAAATGAAGACTTCCTACGTAAATGTTCATGATTCAATAATTAAGTAAATAAAACAGTAGCAAAGGTCACATTTATTTTTGATAATTGAAAATAAAAATTTGCATTCAGCCCGATTTAATTGCTTTTTCATCAAAACAGAGTCCCACTTAACTTAAATCACAATTACGGCAAGCAATTTCAGGATCAATTTGACAATAACAAAATTGAAGGATGAATTGTTCACCTTGCCTGCAAAAAATGAATTTTGTTATGAGGTCACTGGTAATTCCGGATATTTCGGAGAGCTGAATTTATTTCTTGTTCCGGATGTAAATATGTTTTATGTTGTTCTGGCCCGATTCCCTTTCATCAATCTCAAAATCAAGTGATCTGATCAGCGGGGTAAGCTTTGTAAAGCCATAGTTCCGCGGATCAAAATCAGGCTGTTTCTTTAATATGAGATTGCCCACATCGCCGAGGTATGCCCAGCCGCTATCATCTGCAAGATCCGTGATCGATGATGCAATAAGACGTTTTGCCTTGCGTATCTGGCTCTGCTGATCATTGTCCTCGCTTCTGGGTTTTCTCCCCGAAGGTTTTCCGGTTTTTTTCCTGATAACAACAGTATCCGGCGCCGCTGTTGATGTGTTGATTATCTCAAGGTAAATGAATTTATCGCATGCAACAATAAACGGAGATGGGGTTTTCCGTTCGCCGATTCCTATTACTCTCATTCCGGCTTCCCGTAGCCTAGTTGCCAGCCTTGTAAAATCGCTGTCGCTCGAGACCAGGCAAAATCCGTCTACCTTGCCCGAATAAAGAATATCCATGGCATCAATTATCATTGCCGAATCGGTTGAATTTTTTCCTTTTGTATAGCTGTATTGCTGAACCGGGGTGATTGCATTTTCAAGGAGAACGGATTTCCATCCGGCTACCGTAGGTATGGTCCAATCACCATAGATCCTCTTGAAAGTGGGAGTCCCGTATTTTGCTATCTCTTCGAGCATCCCTTTTACGTTACTATACGGGATATTGTCGGCATCGATCAATACAGCCAGCCTTAAATCTTTAGGTGTTTCCATATTACTGATTTGTTAAACCTGCCGCAAGTTACCCTTTTTTAGGTAGAGCCCTTGTAAATCACTGTGTTTTTTATATTTTGGCGTCCTTGAATATAAAGATCCATGAAATTCCAGTCATACTTATGCCGGATTTAATTTCAAATACCGTGTTTCTGGCCTGGTTTGCCATTTTCTCTGTTTGCCTGTTTTTCCTGCTCTATTTTTTCACGGCCAAACGAAGGATATTCCTGAAATACCTGGTTCAACCCGTGGGCCCCTCAGGATTAGCAGGAGTAAACGAATTCATTTCATACAAGCTTACCGGAATTTTTTTCACAGGTGTACTCCCCTTCCTTGTTTTTGTTATGATTTTAAAGGTCCCCTCTTCGGGGATCGGCCTGGTGACCGGACGCACTTTCCATTTCTGGTACCTGCTTATCATACTGGTAATCATAACAGCAATTGCCACCTTTAAAATGTCGCAAAGCAAAAAGGTTCAGCAAATATCACCCGAGTTGAAGCTCAATGACTGGTTTCCCCGCCATGTGATTCTCTCGGTTACAGCCTGGCTTCTATATATCCTTGGTTATGAGTTTCTCTTCAGGGGAGTACTCTGGTTTCTTACCAGTAATGCATTCGGATTCTGGCCGGCATTGATGATAAACATTTTTCTGTATTCGCTCGTGCATTTACCTCAGGGAAAGCAAATCTCGCTTGGGGCTGTACCGGTCGGTGTGGTTTTATGCATTATGAGCCAGCTTACAGGATCTTTCATCCCGGCTTTTCTTATCCATTCTTTTATTGCAGTGCTGACTGACCTGTTTTCCCTTTATCACAATAAAGAAGTTCGTCTTCATCTTAATCAGGAAGACCAATGAAAGTCTTTATAACAGGCGCCACAGGCTTTATCGGTGGAAGATTGACTGAGAAGCTTGTATCAGAGAACCATTCAGTTACTCTACTTGTCCGCAATATATCATCTGCCGCCTTTCCCCAAGATCAGCAGATAACACTGGTAAATGGTGACCTTTCAGACAAACCTGCCCTTATGGAAGGGATGAAAGGATGCGACTGGGTTTTTCATCTGGCAGCGTATGCAAAACCATCATATAAAGATCCTTCCGTGGTTACCCGGATCAATGTGGAGGGTACCTTTAATGTCTTCAGGACAGCTCTTGAGTCAAATGTCAGGAAGGTAATTTTTACCTCAACCGGAGGCACGATGAGCTATTCACACGATGGAAAGCCTGTTGACGAACTTTCCAATCCCGATCCGATTCTTCATACTCTTTATGAAAAGACAAAGGCTGAAGCCGAAAAGATTGCGCTTGACTTCAGCAGGGAGGGGCTGGATGTCGTTACGGTGAACCCGACCCGGGTATATGGCCCGGGGAAGCTTACCGAAAGCAACTCGCTGACTAAAATAATCAGGGCATATATTGCAGGTCGCTGGAGGATAATCCCGGGTGATGGGAGATCGATAGGCAACTATGTCTATATTGATGATATTGTTGAAGGCCACATCCTCGCTGCCAGATACGGAAGAAAAGGGGAACGATATATTCTTGGAGGGGAAAATCACTCCTTCAAAGAGCTGTTTGAAATTATCGGGGAGGCGGCAGGGAATAATAGAACAATGGTTAATTTGCCTGCAGGGTTGATTAAAGCGGTGGCAGGAATTGTAATGTCCTATTCAAAAATCACAGGATCCCCTCCTGCAATTACCAGGGAATGGCTTGATAAATACCTGAATGATTGGATCATGTCGAGTGATAAGGCAGTGAAGGAGCTGGGTTACAGGATAACCCCGTTTGCTGAAGGTATCTCCCGGACTATTGAGTGGCTAAAATCAAATCAGCATGGAAACGGAAAATAAGAATTGTGCAGTAGTGACCGGCGCCAGCCTCGGGATCGGCAGGGCAATTGCCGGCAGCCTGGCTTCACGAGGGTATGACCTGGTCCTGAATTCGTTGTTCGGTCAGGGTTTGCCTGATCTTTGCCGTGAACTTGAATCGAAATATAAAATACGGGCTTTCTGTGCCGAGGGTGATCTGACTGAGGAAGACGGCCCGGGGAAACTATTCGGATTTGCGGAGGGGAAAAGACTCAGGGTTAATATGCTTGTCAATAACGCAGGTATAGGTTATGAAGGTCCTGTGGAAGGGTATTCCAAAAAGCAGATTGATCACATGATATTCCTGAATGTAAGGGCAACGACCATGCTTACTGTACTATTCCTGCCGGAGCTAAAAATGCATGAAAAGTCATATATATTAAATCTCGGCAGCTTTGGAGGATACCTTCCGACAGCTTATAAAAGCATCTATCTTGCCACGAAATCATATGTATTCTATTTTACAAGGGCGCTGGAATCAGAACTGAAAGGCTCAACAGTTAAAACATGTGTTGCAACGCCGTCAGCTGTAATGACAAATGCCAACACCATCGGCAGGATAGAAAGGAACGGCTGGTTTTCGCAGAGTTCGGCACTAAGCGCCGAAGAGGTTGCTGATGAGGTATTGACAGGGATGTTTAAAGGGAAAAAAGTAATTCTGCCGGGAAAATTGTCAAGACTGTTTTTCAGTGTAGGTTCATTTGTACCCGAGGGAATAATGCTCTGGCTTACACGGCGTATCTTCAGGAATTACCGGCAGGGATGACAGACTGATTTGATTTATAGGGTACTCTTACCCGTCATTGTTTCAATTACAAGCTTTAGCACAGTTGTCCTTTCAAAAACATCCTTAAAGTAGATAAACACCTGTTGGTTTGTATAATGATGCATTATCGAATTCATTCCAGCTTCTTTCTCTTTCTCATCAGTAATTATATAAATCCTTCCCCATCCGACGACGCTGCTGTATTTCATTGTGAAATCGCAGGCTTCAGCGCCGGTTACAAGACTATGATCGGTATCCATTTCAAAACATACGTAATTATTCCTGCCGATCATGCTGATTTTCCTTCCCTCCCCGGCTGAATGAAAATATAGTATTTTTTCTGTACCTCCTGAATAGCCAAAATTCATGGTAACGATATACGGTGCATTATCATCTGAAAACGCTATTCTGCAAACGTCACAGCGCGAAATGACTGCTTCAATATCAGCTGTTGCGGTAATTTCCCTTTCTTTTCTTCTCATCCTGTAATTTGTATTCATATTTTCCTTACCCTCATTCTCCCGGATTTTCTAATTCTGCAATCCTGTGAGGTATGAAAGCTTAAAATTATTATTAACTTTGCCCGATTCAAAAAAATGTCATAAAACAAAATCAAATATCATGGGAAAAGGTGATAAAAAAACCAGAAGAGGCAAAATTATTCTTGGTACTTATGGTGTAAGGCGCCGCAGAAAGAAAATAAACAAACCCGAGATTAAGAATGTTATTCCTCCAAAAGCAAAAGAGATAAAGGAGAAGAAACCGCTCAGGGAGAAGAAAGAAGCACCTGAAGTTAAAGCAGCAGCAGTTGAAACTGCAGAAGTAAAAGAGGTTATGACCCCTAAGGAAACCAGGGAAGTAAAACCTGCAAAACCTGCAAAGGAGGTTGCCGAGGTCAAAACGGTTAAAGAGCCCAGGGAAGCCAAACCGGCCGTAAAGGCAAAAGAAGTAAAAGAAAAGAAGGAAACCAAAGCCGAGAAACCGGCTAAAGAAAAAAAGGAAGTAAAAGAGGCAGCCCCCAAAAAGGCAAAGAAAGCTTAACCCCGCCTTCTTACAACAAGCCGCCTGTAATCTTCAGGATCAATCCTTGCATTGATTATCACAGGCTCATTCATCAGGACAGCTTCATTGATTGCGTTTCTCATGCTTTCTTCTGAATCAGCTGTAAGCACCCTGGTACCAAGGAAAACACCTGCTCCAAACAGATCGCCGGAGTAAAGATTGGTTCCATATGGTGCAAGGTTAAGCCACGATTGCTTTAACTTAATCAGATTAAGTTCACCATCCGAAAGTACTACAGTTATCACCCTGAGATTATACCTTCGGGCTGTAAGGATCTCCCCTGCCGTCATCAAAAACCCGCCGTCGCCGGTCACACAAACCACAGTTGACCCCGGAGAGATCAGTTTGGCTGCAAGTGCGGCCGGCAATCCGAACCCCATCCCCGACCATCCGTTTGTCATCAAAATATTCTGTTTCCCGTGTGTCATCCAGTATTGTCCAGCAAGATGGAGGTGGGAACCAACATCGACAGTCAGGATAACATCCCGATGAAGTTCTTCCTGAAGGACCTTGAAGGCAGTTACCGGGCCGAAGCGACCTGTAAAACCATTAAATACTGCAATTGTTTCGTCACGCACCGACTGAACAAGCGATCTGTTGAAAGCAACCGGGCTTTTTCCCATTTGGTCAAGGATGGCGAACCAATCACCGGGAGGACCTTTATACTTCGAGACACTTTTTAAATCCGGTGAATCAGTTTCTGCTGTATTGAACTCCACCAGGGGTACGTCCGGCATCCATGACTCATAATTATATTCAACAGCATCGTACCCAAGGCCGATCACAAGATCAGTCTCCCTGAAGATTTCTTCCAGGTTATCGCTCAGTGCGTGGAAGAGAACACCCGCATAGCATGGATGATCTTCAGGAAGAAGTCCCTTTGCCATTGGCGTCAGGACAACCGGTATCATGTTTTTTTCAAGAAATTCTGCAAACCTGCTGCCAATGTCAAGCCTTGCTGAGGTTAGTCCTGCTGCAATCAGTGGCCTTACGGATTTCCCGAGAACTGAAATGATCTTATCAGCATTTCCGGAACTGATGATGGACGGGCCGTCAGGAATAATTTCACCTGAAGTGCCGGCCTCAGCATTTGCAATATCCGAAGGGAGTCCGATATGTACCGGTCCGGGGAATTCTTCCCTGCAGATGTTCAAAGCACGGCCAATCACGGAAGCGATATTATCCGGTGTGATACGGAAAGTTGCCTTTGTAAGCGGTTCGTAAAGCTTCTGGTGATCAATGTTCATCTGGGAGGTCCGGCCTCTCATTTTGTCATCAAGCTCGCTTGTAAGTATTATTAAAGGCACCCGATCGAGAAAGGCTCCGCCGGCACCTGATGCCAGGTTGACTGCACCGGGGCCAAATGTTGAATGGCAGACACCCGGAACACCTGTAAGTCGTGCAACTGCCGAGGCCATTACTCCTGCCGCTGCCTCATTCGATGTAAGTATGAATTCGATACCTGCCGTCCTGAAGCATTCCATATATGGAATTGAAGGACCGCCGGGAACTCCGAATACATACCTGACCCCGGCTTTATATAGTTGATCTGCAAGGTATTCAGCTACAGTCATATAATTTGATCTGGAATCAGGCAAATCTATTAATTTTATTTCATCATACGATTTTAACGAATTCAAATTCAATTAAATTTATCGGCATCATAAAATATAATTCTGATGGGAACGAAAAGAAATAAAAAAGTGGTCATTATCTGGGCGATGTTTTTTCTTGCAGCATATTCTGCCAATTCACAGATGTCTCCGGATATATATGAAAAGGCTGATGATCTGGCAAAAAGAACTGCCGGCAAGGTTTTTTATGGTAATGTGCAGCCGGTCTGGGTTGGTAAGACAAACTTTTTCCTCTACGAAAATCTGACAGCGGAAGGAACGGAATATCTTATTGTTGACACAGAGAAACTTTCAAAAAGGAAGGCTTTCAACCAGGAAAAGTTTGCAAAGGCATTTGAAGCTGCAACAGGTCAGAAAACTGATCCGGGCAAACTACCCATTAGAAGTATTGTCTTTTCCGATAAACTGGGGAGTTTCGCTTTTACATACGACGGTTACAACTGGATCTGCAATCTTAAGGATTACTCCCTGCTTAAAAAGGAGAAGGTGACGGAACGGGGAAGGCTGGGGGGATGGGACTGGGGTTTCAGGGATGAGACCACCGGCAGTCCTGTTGAATCGCCCGACAAGAGATGGACGGCGTACATAAAGAATTACAATGTCCATATCCGCTCAAACGAGGATAAAAAGGAGTACCAGCTGAGTTTTGATGGCGCTTTTGGAGAATACTATTCAACAAACCTTAGGTGGTCGCCTGATTCGAAAAAGCTAGCAGGATACCGGCTGAAACCGGCTGAAAAGCATATGATTCATTATATCGAATCGTCACCGGAGGAGCAGCTTCAGCCCAGGCACTTTTCATATGAATACCAGAAACCAGGAGATGCTGTGCCTCAGAAATATCCACAATTGTTTGACATTGAATCAAAGAAGCATATAAGGGTTGATGATACCAGCATTCCGAATCAGTACTCCATCAATGATGTCAAATGGAGCAAGACAAGCAGTTATCTGACTTTTGAATACAACAGGCGCGGCCATCAGGTTTACAAAGTGATGAAAGCGGATGCTGCTTCAGGGGAGATGAAAGCGGTTATTAATGAAGCATCCCCTACTTTTATTGATTACAGTGGTAAAAAGTACAGGTATGATGCAGAGGAGACGAATGAGATTATATGGGCATCGGAAAGGGATGGATGGAACCATCTTTATTTATATGATTCAAACACAGGAGCGGTAAAGAATCAGATCACTTCGGGGGAGTGGGTTGTCAGGGATGTGGCCTTTGTTGAAGAAAAGAACAGACAGATCGTATTTAGTGCCAGTGGAAAGGAGCCCGGAGATCCCTATTTCACATATTATTACAGGATAAATTTCGATGGAACCGGCATGATGCTTCTCACGGAGGGTGAGGGCAATCACGAAGCTGATTTCTCGCCCGATCACAAATACCTTGTCGATACCTGGTCGACCGTCAATACTCCACCGGTATCGGTTCTCCGGAAAACGGAAGACGGGTCGCGCCTGATGGTCATTGAAGAAGCCGATATATCAAAACTGCTTGAGACCGGCATCAGGCTCCCGGAAGTATTCACTGCAAAAGGAAGGGACGGTGTAACGGATATCTGGGGGATAATAATAATGCCGACTGATTTTGATCCCTCAAGGAAATATCCGGTAATAGAGGATATTTATGCAGGCCCTCACAGCAGCTTTGTTCCAAAGAGTTTCAGGCCGGCAGCCACGGCAATGCATCAGCTTGCCGAGCTTGGGTTCATTGTTGTGAAGATCGATGGTATGGGAACCTCAAACAGGTCAAAGGCATTTCATGACGTATGCTGGAAGAATATAAAGGACGCCGGTTTTCCCGACCGCATATTGTGGATGAAAGCTGCCGCGGAAAAATATCCTTATATGGATCTCGAAAGGGTAGGGATCTACGGGACTTCAGCCGGCGGCCAGAATGCTGCCGGCGCTCTTCTTTTCCATCCTGAATTCTATAAAGTTGCCGTTGCCTCATGCGGCTGCCACGACAACAGGATGGACAAGATGTGGTGGAACGAACAATGGATGGGATGGCCGGTCGGAGAAGAGTATGCACAGTCATCCAATGTCGATAATGCATGGAGGCTAAAAGGCAGACTTCTTCTGATCAACGGGGAGATGGACAATAATGTTGATCCCACTTCCACTATGCAGGTTGTCAATGCACTGATAAAAGCCAACAAGGAATTTGAATATGTTTTTCTTCCTGGTGCCAGGCATACAAGCGGAGGAGTATACGGGGAACGGAAACGGCGGGATTTTTTCGTGAAAAACCTTCTGGGTGTCGAGCCGCCGGCCTGGAATATTGTTGAAAAATGAATTTTTTTCTGATATTTGCTGCCTTATAATCTCAAGTGTATAGCAAGGGTAATACAATTTTCTGGGCTATCATTGCCTGCCTGCTCTGGTCAACAGCCTATGCCGGAATCAAGCTCGGGCTTCAATATGACACTCCGCTGCATTTTGCCGGAATAAGGTTCATAATATCGGGATTAATGATCCTCCCGTTTACTGTCAGGCCGGCAGCCTATTTTAAAATCATCAGGGACAATCGGAAAGTTGTGTTATCGGTTATGGTCCTCCAGACGCTTATCAACTATTCCCTTTTTTATTTCGGGATGGACCTTGTGCCGGGAGCCCTCGGAGCCGTAATTGTGGGATCTCAGCCACTGGTTACTGCTGTTGTGGCTGCCATGATGCACGAGGAGGATAAACTCACAAAGAGAAAGATAATCACAATTATTTTCGGAATTTCGGGTGTAATTCTGATAAGTGCCGGCCGGCAGGCATTCAAACTTGGAACGGCAATAGAATTTCTCGGTGTGATCCTGATTTTAGGTGCCAACATAGCCACCGCCACCAGCAATGTGATAGTCTCACTGAAGAGCAGGGGGATGAATCCGCTTGTGCTTAGTTCATTTTCACTCGGTGTTGGAGGAATAATCCTTTATCTGGTATCACTAACCATCGAGGGACCCGTGCATGTTCAAAGGCCGCCGGTTTACTGGGTTGACCTCATCTGGCTGAGTTTTATGTCGGCATATGCATTTTCGCTGTGGTTCAAGCTTCTTCAGCGTCCTGGCGTAAAAGTATCGGAACTGAACCTCTGGAAGTTCATAATTCCCGTCGTTGGAGCGATCTTAAGCTGGATGCTGGTTCCGGGTGAGAATCCTGAATGGCTGACAATAACCGGGATGATAATTATAACAGGTTCGCTCGTCATGTTCTTTGTAAACTCAAAGGAACCCGGACTTAAAGCAGGTAAAGTGAAATGAAATGAAAAAGAGACTTATTGCGCTGCTTGCATATTCGATCTTCTGGCTGGTCTTTTTCTTTTTTGCCAGGCTATACTTCCTGACAGCCCACACCGGGGAGGCTGCCGGACTGGGATTTACTACCCTTGCCGGAACCTTCACACACGGAATCAGGCTCGATATTTCTGCAACTGCTTATATTCTTGCTATCCCCATGCTGGTTATGATCCCGGCGATCTGGCTGAAAGGAGAGTGGTTCAGGCGTTTTGTAAGTGCATATACATGGATTGTTCTTCTGATCTCTTCTGCGATTATTGCAGGAGATGCTACATTATACTCATACTGGGGCTTCCGGATGGATCACACGCCCCTCCTTTACCTGGCAACGCCTGAGGAAGCTGCAGCTTCTGTCACAACATGGCAGATTGCTTTATTCTGCCTTACTGTTATTTTATTAACAGTGATTTTTGGTCTGATCTATAACAAAATGATCGATAAAAGATTCTCCCCCGCTGAAAACTTAAGGCATAAATTGCCGGTTACCGCCTTTTTTCTGATACTTTTCGGGTCGCTGATAATTCCGGTACGGGGCGGGGTAGGTCTGGCCCCGATTAATGCAGGCACAGTTTACTTCAGCGAAGATATGTTCGCAAATCATGCTTCAATAAATGTTGTCTGGAATGTAGGCAGTTCATATTTTAACCGGAAACCAACCGTTAACCCTTATTCGTTTGGGGATCTCGACAGGGCGGTGGCAATCAGGGATTCGCTGACAGTGAAAACTGACACTTCATTTATGGTTCTGAATACGAACAGACCCAATGTGCTTATTATTATACTCGAAAGTTTCGGGGACCTTCTTATCGGACCTCTTGGCGGTGATCCATCGACAACACCATATCTGAACAAATTGTGCGGGGAAGGACTTCTTTTTACAAACTTCTATGCATCAGGCAACCGCACCGACAAAGCCCTGCCTGCCATTCTGAACGGTTATCCGGCCCAGCCCGCGGTCTCTGTCATCAAGGAGCCAAAGAAGACACAATCAATGGCAAGCATTGTAAAGATACTAAACGGAGCAGGTTACAGCAGTTCATTCTGGTATGGAGGCGACATAAACTTTGCAAATTTCAACTCCTTTCTGATAAGTTCCGGCTTTCGTCAGATAATAACCATGGAAAACTTCGATCCCTCAAATTACAACTCAAAATGGGGTGTTCACGACCATGTGCTTTTTGAAGCATTGCAGGATTCAATGGCTGTGATGAGGGAACCGTTTTTTAGGGTTGTCCTTACCCTTTCAAGTCATGAACCTTTTGAGGTACCAATGGAACCCGTTTTCGAAGGGAAGGACGATCTGACAAAATTCAGGAATTCTGTATACTATACCGATAAAACAATAGGAACCTTTATTGACTGGGCAAAAACCACCGGATGGTGGGAAAATACACTGGTTGTGCTCGTTGCCGATCACTGCCGGCGTAATTCGCCCGATGACTTTGTGTATTCCCAGGAGATATTCAGGATACCAATGCTCTGGCTTGGCGGTGCCCTTAACAAAGGAGAAGAAAGAATTGATAAGCTTGGATCCCAGGTCGATATTCCGGTCACACTTTTGAATCAGCTTCAGATTAAAGGTGAGTTTCCATTTGCAAAGGATCTGTTGTCATCCAAATCAAATTCATTTGCCTTTTATGTTTTCAATGAAGGTTTTGCATTTATCACGGACAGCTCAACCCTGATTTACGATCATAAGCTCAGAGCCCCCGTTTTAAGGGCAGGTTCCGAACCTGAGACTAATGAAATTCTGGGAAAGGCATTTCTCCAGGTTTTGTATGATGATTACATGAAACGATAACTCGATTTTCTAAAGCTGTTCCAGCTCTATCTCTTCATCATTCCTGACCTCCTCCATCTTTCCGTTTTCACATTTGATGGTCCTGGCGCTGAATTTTTTTACTATGGTGTAATTGTGGGTGGCTATAATTACTGCCCTTCCTGTGTTGCTGATATCCTTCAGAAGTCTGATAATCCCTTCAGATGTTTCAGGATCGAGGTTGCCCGTAGGTTCATCGGCCAGTATTATTTCAGGATCGTTTAGCAGGGCACGGCCTATCACCACGCGCTGTTGTTCACCGCCCGAAAGCTGATGCGGCATCTTGTATCCCTTAAGGCCGAGACCCACTTTTTCGAGCACTTCACCTATCCGCTTTTCAATTTCATTCCTGTCCTTCCAGCCTGTCGCCCTGAGGACGAATTCAAGATTGTCATTTACCGAGCGGTCGATAAGCAGCTGAAAATCCTGGAAAACGATGCCGATTTTCCTTCTGAGGAAGGGAATCTCCCGGGTCCTTATTTCGGAGAGGTTATAGCCTGCCACAATACCGGTTCCCTCCTTCAGCGGAAGCTGAACATTCATTGTTTTGATAAGGCTTGTTTTCCCGCTTCCGACCCTGCCCACAAGATAAACAAATTCACCCTTGTTAACTGTCAGGTTGACACCTGTAAGCACAAGGTGGTCCTGCTGCCAGATGTTACAGCCGGTAAGCTCAATGATTTTGTCTGACGACCCGAAATCCTGCATTTAATAAGCGTAAACGATGCAAAATAAGGAAAGAATTGATAAATAACATTTAGATGTTAATAAAATCAGTAATAAAGGCCCGGAGCCACCGTTTAATAATTGTATTTTTACCAGTGCTGAAAAGAATCGGTTTTTGTTTTATATGGCTTATTATTAGACTGTTATTGAACCAGAGCTAAGATTGGTTCAAAATGGATAATGTTAATAATGAGCCTAAAAATATAAGTTATGAACAGTAAAAAAGCAATATTGCTCTTCAACTTCCTTTTTATCATTCTTATACAGGCCATACC
>Ga0105102_10000184_pt1 | contig 16564 bp, 9 predicted proteins | sample PPLLaktember2015_FD_87032 | JGI IMG/M metagenome (GOLD analysis project Ga0105102, IMG submission 87032) | Freshwater sediment microbial communities from Prairie Pothole Lake near Jamestown, North Dakota, USA - PPLs Lake P7 Core (6) Depth... | ecosystem: Environmental > Aquatic > Freshwater >...
CCTCCTGCCAGAACCTGACCTGCAGCCTGGGCAAGAGGCTGAGGTGTGTCAGATTCGCAAACGGTCTGACCGCCTGCTATTGTATTGTTTGTTATCAGCGGAAGGACCGTAATTTTTACAGAACCACTCTCAGATGAGCATTCTCCCGAGACTGTCCTTCTCCTGAACCATGTTGTCGAAGTCAGGGGAGATGGCTGGAATTCAATTCCTGGGGAAGCTGAAATATCCGTCCATGAAAGGTTGTCGGCCGACGAAGACCACTGGAAAGCATAATCGCCGGTAATGCCTGTTCCACCTGCCGGTTGAAGTCCTTTAATCCTGTGAGGGGTTGCCCCGCTGCAGATTGTAGTATCCGCAAGTCCTCCCGACAGTAGGGAAATCGTGTTATTCGAGATGGGTTTATGCACTTTGAGAATCACTGATTTGCTGATGTCGGAACAGGCTGATGAACTTACAATTCTCCGGTACCTTGTGGAATCGATAAGTGCAGGTGGTGTAAAGTTTTGTTCAGCACTATTTACAAATCCCGGAATATTGCTCCAGGAATGGAATTTTGTGCTGTCCTGCCACGTAAATAAGTATGAGCCGTTACCCTTGCCGTTAAGAGGCAATGAACCATTCAGCATTAAGGGTGATGAACCTGAACAAATAGTCTGGTCAGGGGGACTGATAAAGTTATTCGTAATTAGAGGGTATGCATTCAGGATGACAGGTGAACTTGCATTCATGCACACATTATTGGCTCCGGAATAGACGACCCTCCTGAAATATTGCTGTCCGGGGAAGTAAGTCGCATTCTCATCCGGGTTATAATCAGCCGAAGTGTTTATTCCTGTTGCCGTTGTCCAGACTGAATTATCATTGCTCGATTCCCAGAGGAACCTGTAGGTATTATCTCCGCCGCTGAGGGCAGGAGCCACTGAAGCTGCGAGGTCTGTAAAAGTCATCCCATCGCAGATTTCCTGAGGCAGGGTAAGTATTGAATTATTGGTTATTAAATCAAGCACGCTGACCACCACCGGAACACTCACATCAACGCATGCCCCTGAATTGACAATCCTCCTGTACCATGTTGTCTGGGTCAGGGGTGTAGAGGGAAGATAACCGGCGGTTGTTGCCGAAGCATCGGTATAAGCCGAATTGTCGATACTTGATTCCCACTTGTATGCATATTTCCCGTTCCCGTCCTGGAGCGCCATTACTGAATTCATTTCAGGAGCATTTTGTCCGTAGCACAGGATATTGTCACTTCCTATTACATTATTCTTGATAAAAGGATGTACGATTATCTGTACCGGCATGCTTATGTCGGTAATTGCAGCTCCGAAATCAGTAACAACCCTGCGGAACCAGGTTGTCTGGGTCAATTGCACGGGAGGGGTGTAATTCTGCTGGTTGTTCGTTCCGGCTGCAGGGCTGAATCCTGCCGTTGCCGAGGTTGTGCTCCTCTGCCACTGGAATGTGTATGGCGGTGTACCTCCGACAGGTATTGTCCCGACGATCTGGCCGTACATTATATTTGAACAAACCGAGTCAGTCTGGTTTCCGGTCGCCTTCGACCGTATCACATTAAAGAGGAATCCATTGAGTTTAGGTGAGTAGTTATATTTTACCTCGCCTATTCCTTCTGCCGGACTGGCCGGAGCTGGTAATCCATTGACAACCGAAACGCTTGAAACGTTGGTTGGCATCCCGGGTGTGCTCAGCCAGATTAGGCCGCCACCGCCGCCACCGCCCTCGCCGGAGCCTCCGGGACTGGTTCCTCCGTTTCCTCCGATTGTTGCGATCCCTGCCGGGCTGCTGAACACCTGGCATGAAATTGCAACAGAGCCCCCTGCACCACCTCCGCCCGCACCAGCATCAGATACCGAATTAAGCGCCGTGATACCGTCTGAACTTATAATAGTGATATTCCCGTCAATTGAATCTGCGATGATAATCACAATTCCTCCCCCGCTTCCACCAGCCGAGGCAGTTGATCCGGCTGCCTGTGTTGAAGCTCCGGCTCCGCCTCCTAAAAACAATCCATCCTGAATGATTGTACCTATGATATTCATGCCTCCAAAACCGCCATCGCGCGGATCGGTACTGCACTGCAGGGCACTTTCAATCCCGCCGTCGGCACCTTTGCCTCGGTTCGATCCGCCGCCGCCGCCCGAATATCTTCCGTTACCGCCTCCTCCACCTGTAAAATTCCTTCCCTGTCCCTTGGCATGCGCAGGGTAGAGAAGATTTCCGGCATCATCATGAATTGCCACCCCTTCCCCTTTTAATCCGGCATTGTTCCATGTAAGGTTATAGGAGTCAAGACTATTTGCTGCAATATTTGTATAAACGCACTCGCCGATCCCTGCGACACCAGGCGCACCCGCAAATCCCTGTCCCGTAACATCAATGCCGGCATTAAGGGTCAGTTTCCTTCCGACCATCATTGCGAGAACCCCGCCGGTACCGTTTGTACCGTTCCACGGCTGGCACGTCAGTGTGGCAGTAACTTCAGGTGAATCGTAAAATGGGACACGGATAAGCTGAACATTTCCCATTACATCATATGTATTAATATAGACCGCACGTGTAAACTGAATCTGGCCGGTGACTATATTGACCGATTGAATTCTGAGAAACTCATAGGCTCCGGGTGTCCCGAACCTTTGCTGGATTACTGTACCATACGGATCGGTCCTGATGCCGACACCCTGCATCTGGATGAGCAATGCATAATCTCCGGCAGAAAACTGTGCAGCCTGTGCCGGAGCAATCGTGACATATCCGGCATTGATCGAATTTACTTTGGCATAACTGTTTATGACACCACTTATTTCTTCCTGGCCAATCACAATCCTTCCGCTGAAACTTAAGATCAGCAGCAGCATAATATGCAGTTTACTAATATGGTAGGAGTGTTTGAGTGTCATCAAAAAACTGAATTACCACTAGTAAACGCTAAAAATGTCAAATAATTGAGAGGAAATCCTAAATTTATGGTTTATCCTGTTTATCGCCCTGATTTTCATCCTGCTTCATTAACGGAAACTCGATGAAAAACTGGGTTCCCTTGTCAGATTCCGACTCGAACCAGATCCTTCCCCCGGCATTTTCCACATACCTTTTTACTATTGACAAACCGAGTCCGGTCCCTGATGATTTGGTGGTAAAGTTGGGAGTGAACATTTTTGGCTTAAGCGTTTCGGGAATTCCAGAACCGTTGTCTGAAAGAGTGACCAGCACTTTCCCGTTCTGTAGCTCAATCTGAACCTTGATTATTCCCTGCTGCCCTGAAGGGATTGACTGGATTCCGTTCTTGATAAGGTTGGAGAAAATGCTGTTTATCTGTTCCTTGTCAGCATTGATTATTAAAGTTTCAGCCTGTGGCGGACCCACCCTGAATATGATATTTTCGCTGTTCTTAAAAAGCTCCAGTGTGATCCTTATCTGTTCCATCAGGTCAAGAGCGACAGGATTTGCTTCAGGTATCTTGGCAAAGGAGGAGAATGCCGATGCAATTGATGAAAGATTGTCGATATAGTCTATCTGGTTCTTTGTAAACCTTTCGAGCTTTTTCTCAAAACCCGGAATACCATCGGTCCATGATTTAAAGAGTTGCTGAACATTCAGCTTCATTGGTGTCAGGGGATTCTTTATTTCGTGGGCTATCTGCTTGGCCATTTCCCTCCAGGCATACTCCCGTTCGGAATTGGCAAGTTTCTGGGCACTCTGTTCAAGTTCATCAACCATGCGGTTGTACTGTCTTACAAGATCGCCGACTTCATCACTTCCGTTATAGGAAAGGTGTTCGCTTTTCTTACCGAGCTCGACCGATGCCAGCCTGCTGCTAAGCATTGCCAGGGGTGCTGTAAGGCGCCCGCTGATCAGTACGGCAAGGCTCATGGCAATCACAATAAGGAGAAGGGTGAAGTTTATAACTGCAACTATCATATTCGATATTTCCGTTGCAAGGACGCTCTGCATCCTGAAATACGGGAGATTAAGATAAGTAAGCAGCTCATTGTCTGTATTGTAGAAAGGAACATAGCCCGATACATACTCAAGGTTGCCAATATTCTCTTCCTGAAAATATTCGGTTTTTTTAAGGCTGAAGAGATTAATTAAAGCTATATTATCCATCCTCCTGCTTACAAGATCGCGGAAATATATTTCCGGACGTGAGGATGCAATCAGAAATCCATAAGGATCGTAAAGATTTATATCTGTGTTAAAGATGTTGGAGAGCCTTACAAGAATCTCCTCGAGGGTGTTGTTGCTGCTGTTTCTCCATTCCGGCGTAAGAATTTTCTCGGATGATATCTTGCTGTCGAGCTCCATATTTATGGAACTCAGCTTTTCCTTAATGTTCTCGTAATGCTTTGCCCTGTACTGCTCTATTGTCAGGGATGCAATAACAAATCCGATAAGTGTGAAGGAAACCAGCAGGATGCTGATAAACGAGATCTGCATTTTTTGCCTGAAATTGAATCCTGCCGGAGTTTTGAAACCTGGTTTCCGGACTAGAAAAAGAACAAGGCTTGAAAACAGGAAAATAAAGGCAAACAGGTATGCAAATGATATCAGGATGTCCTGGAAGGAAACAATCAGCCTGCCTATAATAACAGTGACGTTACCATTCACATAAAGGGAAAGCTTGTAGGAACCGGACCTGAATGTTAAATAATCGGTTACGTCCTCAATGTAATTTTCATCGGTGATATTGAACGGAAAATCACCTGTCCGCAATACCAGTTCACCGTTAATGTATTTTGCAAACGAATAATCCTTAAATCTGGCATAACTGTGATATTTCTTGTCAAGGAGAAGTTCCGAATATCCGGGCTGAAATATCTTAATATCGCTGTAAAGATCAATGAAAAGGCCATTTTCTAATGAGTCGTCAAACTCATACAATAATCTCCCCAGATAGCTTGCCCTTCCCTGTTTACTGTCGATGAAGTAGAAATCCGTTCCCGTAAGCCTGTGTCCGCTGGTCTGAATCTTCTCTCCGAAGAAACCATAACAATCCTCATAAATACGGTTCTGGACCCCGACACTCAGTGAATCATTCCTGCGGCAAAGTACTATGCTCAGGTCATAACTGCCCCAGTACCCGTTAAAGTACTCTTCATGAAGGTATTCCAGTATATTATCAAAATCATCCTTTCCGAAAACGGAAACATCCATCATTTTACGGAGGGTTGAGTCGGATGAGATTACGGGCCACATATCCAGGAGAAGGTGCTCTGCAGTGGGGTCATTTTCGGTTGAGTAGGAAAGCAGCTGTATTTTAATATTTTCCACGGACTTTTTATCAGAAAGGTATGTTATCAGGAACAGGGCGTAGAGCCCGAGAACGATTGAAAAAATTACCGTTTTGTTGAACAACACCGTATCCCTTGTCCTTAAGATCCAGATGAGTATCGTAACAGTTAAAAATAACAGGAATGCAGAAAGAACGATAAGAGGATCCTTCATGAAGATTACAGGAAAGACAACCGATGCCGTTAACACAGATAAAAATACCGTCGGGGCTCCCGGCAACTTCTTTGCCTGAAAAACCTTAAGCAGATAAAGAAAGGGGACACAGAAAAGAAGAAGGATGATTACAAAACCGGTAAGGCTGAAAATATCAAGTTCGAGCACCCTGAATGTCTCAAAATTAATCGTTGAATCAAATATCAAATGGCTGAAGACCATATGGTATAGTGAGAGCAGCAGCGCCCCTGGAATCAGAAGCAATGAAAGAGTGAACCATTTTGTCCTGTCAGTCTCAATGAACCGGTTGCTCCTTTTCAAAACGGTATATACAATCTGAGCCTGAACCGATAACATTATTGCGAATATTAGCAGGTGACCCAGCGATGGTATGAATCCGTTCATCGTATACCTGTAGGGAGAGAAGAGGTCGGTCTGGAAGAGGACCAAAGGTTTTTTCAGCAGTAAAACAAAAAGGTATACTGCCAGGAAGATGATAAAAGGCAGGGCCATTGCCTGAATTTCCCTTTGCCTGAGGGCAAGGCAACGGGAGAGGCAAAGAGCCAGGTAGAGTATTGCAAGGAAAGCCAGTGCCCATAATGAAAGAGGGATAAGGATCAGGTTTGTCCTGTTTTTTTCCGAAGGATATAAAAGTGAAAAAAGGAATGTACCGTCGGAGGAGAATATCTGATAACCGGAAGCATCTCGACTCCTGCTGAAGCCGGTGCCTGCCGGGATCCGGAAATCCTCTGCAAAACCATTCTTTATTATGTCGTTTTCGAGACCATAATCGCTTCTTATCCTTAAAAGGCCGATAATAAGCTCACTGCCGGCCCGAACTGACCTTGTAAGGAACCAGCCGTTCTGAAGGAATACGAAAGGCCTGGTGTATATTGAATCGACAAGAGTGCGGGGTGCTTCAAACTCGGTATCGGACCATGAAACAAGGCGGTCCCCGAAGTACTCAAGAATTGTAATTCCATTTTTGTGGGCCGTTGCAAAAATATTATTTTCCGTTTCGGATCCATGAGCAACTCCGCTTTCAACAACCGGCTTCATGGCTTCAAGGGAGCGTGCCATAATCTGCTCTTTCTCCCTGAGGACCCTGTTGAACCTTTTTGTCCTGAACCTGTATTCAAAATCACCGAGGTAAACCAGCTCGGCAGCCAGGGCAAGAAGGATGAGAACAGCTGCAAGAATAAAAGGGGTGATCTTTAGTTTTCCTTCTTTCATAATTATCTATAATGGGTCTATTCGTGATGATAAGGTTCACCTTTCATTATCGTGAAGACCCTGTAAAGCTGTTCAAGAAACAATAATCGTACCATCTGATGCGAAAATGTAAGCCTCGAAAGTGACAGATTCATGTCAGCCCTTTTCCTGACCTCTTCCGAGAATCCCCAGGCGCCGCCTATAACGAAGAGAATTCTTTTCCTCTGAAGCATAAAACTCTTTTCCAGCCATCGTGAGAATTCCATTGTTGAAAACTCCTTCCCCTTGTCATCAAGAATCACGATATAGTCGTCGTTCCTGAAAAACCTGAGCTGCTGCTCACCCTCCCTTAACTTCTGCTCCTGTTCAGGCATACTGCGGGCGCGCTTTATTTCAGGAACAGTAATGACTTCGAATGATGAGTATTTTCCAATGCGTTCTTCGAATATCGCAATACCTTCCGACAAATATCTTTCCGAGGTTTTTCCCGTCTGCAACAATGCAATCTTCATATTTATTGGCCCGACTTTTGTAGGTGTTGTTTCGTCCGGCACCATGCACAAAAATAATAATTAATAACTTGCTCCGGCATGTATAATTATGCGGGATGCCGGAAACAGACTTTCATTGTGATAAAATAGTTTAAATTTGCATAGTTAACATGATAGCAGAATATAATAAACTGAATTAAATGAGATTCATAATTTCAATTGCGGTTGTCCTGTTTACACTTGGTTCCATGGCCGCCATAACTCAGGATCAGACAAAAATCCCTGCTGGCATTTCGCTTGCAATTAAGTCGGGAAATGCTGCTGAACTGGCAAAATATATGAATTCAACTGTTAATCTTGTCCTGCTTGAGAAGGAAGATTTCTATAAGAAAGCGGTTGCCGAGACAATCCTGAAGGATTTTTTTAACGGGCACCATTGCAAGGATTTTATAATCCGCCATCAGGGGTCAAGAAACGACGCCCAGTATGCAATAGGAAATCTCGAAACAGAAAATGGAAATTTCAGGGTTTATTTTCTGCTCAAAAAGATCGGAACCGACCTGCTGATTCATCAGATACGTATTGAACCCGACAATGCACAATAAGATCCTTAGGGATTTCATAACAGGGTGCCTCCGCGAAGATATTGGTGACGGTGATCATTCATCGCTGGCATGCATCCCGGATGATACTTCCGGAAGAGCCAGGCTCCTCGTCAAGGAAGAGGGCATTCTGTCGGGATGCCCGGTAGCCGGAGAGATCTTCAGGATTATTGACGCGGATATTAAATTTGAACCCTTCATATCCGACGGCACCACGATCTCACCTGGTGATATTGTGTTCAACGTTTACGGGAGTATCCGATCGATACTTAAATCCGAAAGGCTGGTGCTCAATATAATTCAAAGAATGAGCGGGATCGCTACCACAACAAGGAAGTATGCGGAAAGAATCAGCGATCTTAAAGCAATGGTTCTGGATACCAGGAAGACAACTCCCGGAATGAGATTCCTTGAAAAGGAGGCAGTAAGGACAGGCGGCGGGCTGAATCACAGAATGGGACTGTATGATATGATAATGCTGAAGGATAATCATATCGATTACGCTGGCGGCATTGAAAATGCTATCCTGAGAACCAGGGAATACCTTGCCCGCACCAAAAAGGATCTCAGGGTTGAAATTGAAGCAAGGAGCCTCAGCGACATCAGAAAAATACTTGAAACCGGCGGCGTTGACCGAATAATGCTCGACAATTTCAATCTCGCCGATACAAGGGAAGCAGTAAAAATGATCGGTGGACGTTACGAAACCGAATCTTCGGGCGGAATAACTCTTGAAACCATACGAGCCTACGCAGAATGCGGTGTGGATTTTATTTCGGTCGGAGCCCTGACCCATCACATCAAAAGCCTCGACCTTAGCCTTAAAGCATTTTGAATTATTCCTGTTTTCAGGAAAGAAGCGAAATTTTTCTATTTTTGGACTGTTATTTTCCGGAAAATGAAAAAATGGATCATTTTATCTTTTCTTTTAATAGTAACTTCCTGTAAAGAAACGGTCCAGGAGACATATTTTACTCCCGAAAAGGCCGCAGCCAGTTTCAGGGAGATCGAAGAAGCCTGCAACAGGGACGGAGGGAATCTCTGGGGCAGAAACCTTTACGGACCCCTTATGTTCATCGACAGGGCAAGCAGAAAAATTATTGCCAATCAACCCGACAATGAAGGTCTGCTTAAGTTGAAGGACGGGGTTTACACCGGTTTGTATCCAAGGGAAAACATAATCACCACCACCACCGCAGACTTCGGAGGAACCCTTTTCGGAATGGCCCCACTGCCTGTTGAAGAAGATGGTTTCAGGATTAAATCCAGAGGCATCCACGCCCTCTTTCACAGCTTCCAGAAGATGTCAGGCATGGAGCCTGAAAATTTCAACCTGATCATAATGGATGAAAAGGATGCCAGGCTCTGGATAAAGCTCGAATGGAAGGCATTAAGAAAAGCCATTGATTCGGAAGGAGAAGAACAGATCCTTGCCATCAGGGATGCTCTTATCTTCAGGGGGTCGCACCGTGAATCCTTTCCGGCATACGCCGCTCTTGAAAACAGGTTTGAGACTTATGAGGGTCTGGCAACATTTACATACAACTTCCTTGCTTCAGAATCCCCGGATGAATACAAAATGAGACTTTTTGAATACCTCGACAGAATCTATTCATTTCAGTCGTATGCAAGATCATATGGATCAGTACACGGTGCGCTTTATGCCACACTGCTGCATGCAAAGGGATTTGATTTCAAAACAATAACTGCCGACACCGTCGATCTTGGAAGGATGGTGAAAGATCTCTGGGGCATTGAACTGCCTGATAAATGCCGCGATGTGGCAGGGAGCATCGCCTTGCACTATAATATTGAGGAAATATATGATGAGGAGGATAAGCGGATTTTGGATATAAGGGAGAGGCTGAACAACCAGGTAAGCATCTTCACGGAAAAGCCGGTAGTACTGCTTGAGCTCGAGAGTCCATATTTTGATTTCGAACCCGAAAATGTCAGTTTCCTCGACACCCTCGGAACGCTCTACCATACACTCCGCGTTTCAGATAACTGGGGAAAGCTCACGATAGATGAGGGCGACTGCCTTGTTTCAAACAATTACAAATACCTGCGGATTACGGCAAAAGGGCTGAAAACCGACAAGAATCATATAACCGGTGAAGGCTGGCAGATAATCCTGAACGACGGATGGAAGATCGGGGAGTCGGGGCAGAATTATTTTATAAGGAAACTGATGCCCTAGGTTTTGTCATGAAGGTCTTGCGGTCTTGCGGTCTTGCGGTTTTGCGGTTTTGCGGTCGAGCAGGTCTTATACGACTTGCATGACTTGCACGACTTGCACGACTTTTTTTGAGGACCTTAACAATTTACGACTTGCCCGATAATCCCTTCAGGGCTTCCTCGAGCGATTTGATTTTTGATTCCGTATCGGCTTTTTTCTTCCTTTCAAGGTCAAGGACTGATGGTGGTGCATTCTGCACGAACCTTTCATTATCCAGCTTTTTCATTACCGAATCAAGAAATCCCCTTAAATAGCTGAGGTCCGACAGGATCTTCGCCTTTTCAGCCTCGACATCAATCAGCCCCCCCAGGGGAATATAGAATTCAGTCGTTTTTATCATGAATGAGGCAGAATTATCCGGTTTACCGGAAACAAAACTTATCCCTGTAAGATTGCACAATTTTACAATAACCGGTATGACCAGGGAATCAAACCCTTTAATTTCAGTTCTGATCAGCAGCTCAACAGGATCACTGTTTAATATCTGCTTTTCTTTCCTGACAGCACGAATGGCAGTAACGATTTCCTTTGCGGTTTCGAACTTTTCTAACAGAGCCCTGTCATGTTTTCCGGCCTTTGGCATAGGTGAGACCATCAGGCTCTCTCCATCCTTCCTGTCATCAATCATCTGCCATATCTCTTCGGTTATGAAAGGCATGAAGGGGTGGATTATCCTCATAAGGCTGTCGAATAAGGATATTGTGGCATTATAGGTAAGCCTGTCGACAGGTTTCGTGTATTCGGGTTTTATTACCTCGAGGTACCATCCAGAGAATTCATCCCAGAAGAGTTTGTATGAATTCATCAGGGCTTCCGATATCCTGTATCTTTTGAAGTTTGAATCGATCTCCCCAAGCGACTTTTTAATCACTTCATTCATCCACTTTACGGCTGCAGCCGAAGATTCAGGCTGGGGAATCCCGTCATCAACCTTCCAGCCTTTGACAAGCCTGAAGGCATTCCAAATCTTATTTGCGAAATTCCTTCCCTGCTCCGGCAATGAGTCATCATAAAGAAGGTCATTGCCTGCCGGAGAGCAGAGCATCATCCCCACCCTGACGCCATCGGCCCCGTATTTCTCAATAAGATCGAGCGGTTCAGGTGAGTTTCCGAGCGATTTTGACATCTTTCTCCTCTGCTGGTCGCGTACCAGGCCCGTCAGATAAACATCGCTGAAGGGCTTTTCACCCTGATACAGATATCCTGCTATAATCATCCTTGCGACCCAGAAAAACAGGATTTCCGGAGCAGTTATCAGTACGTCAGTGGGATAATAGTATTTCAGGTCGGGATTGCCGGGATTGTTTATACCATCGAATGAGGTAATCGGCCAGAGCCACGAAGAAAACCATGTATCAAGAACATCCTCGTCCTGCTTCAGGTCGCTCTCCCCAAGTGACCTGTTCCCCGATTTTTCCCTTGCAAGAATAAGTGCCTCCTTGCTGCCGGCAGCAACAACAAATTCATTTTCCGCGTAATACCACGCAGGTATCCGGTGGCCCCACCAGAGCTGACGGCTAATGCACCAGTCATGGACATTTTCCATCCAGTGCCGGTAAAGGTTTTTGAATTTTGCCGGGTGCAGCCTTACATCACCATTCATAACCGCATCGAGGGCGGGTTTTGAAATTTCACTCATCTTCAGGAACCACTGAACCGACAGCCTGGGCTCAATAACCGCATTTGTACGCTCCGATCGTCCTATTTTATTACTGTATGCAACAACCTTAACGAGGTTTCCGGTCCTTTTTAGTTCCTTCTCCGCAAGATCCCTTGCGACAAACCTGTCTGTCCCGATAAACATGCCGGCATTTTCACTTATGGTGCCGTTATCATTGAATACGTCAATTGACGGGAGCTTGTGCCTCAGCCCGATCTCATAATCGTTGATGTCGTGCGAAGGGGTTATTTTCAGGCAGCCTGTGCCAAACTCCATGTCGACATAATCGTCGAATATAAACGGTACTTCCCTCCCTGTCATCGGGACAATGACCTTCTTTCCCTTAAGCCGGATGTATCTTTCATCAGCAGGATTTGCACATACGGCAGTATCGCCGAGAATGGTCTCAGGCCGGCTGGTGGCAACCATTATATAATCATCCTCACCAACGATTTTATACCTGACATAATAGAGCTTTGATTTTTCATCGGTGTAATTGACTTCTTCATCCGAAACCGCCGTCATTGCCTGCGGATCCCAGTTAACCATCCTTACACCCCTGTAGATAAGCCCTTTATTGTACAGATCAATAAATACCTTTATAACCGATTCACTTCTTTTCTCATCCATTGTAAAGAGCGTGCGGTCCCAGTCGCACGATGCTCCAAGCTTCTTGAGCTGCTCAAGTATTATTCCGCCGTGTCTGTGAGTCCATTCCCAGGCATATTCAAGGAATTTCTCCCTGGGAAGGTCCCGTTTTTCAATACCTTCTGATTTGAGCTTAGCAACAACCTTTGCCTCGGTTGCAATTGATGCATGATCGGTCCCCGGAACCCAGCAGGCGTTCTTCCCCAGCATCCTGGCCCTTCTTACAAGCACATCCTGGATAGTGTTGTTGAGCATATGTCCCATATGAAGCACCCCGGTAACGTTTGGAGGAGGAATCACTATCGTATATGGGTCTCTTTCGTCCGGCCTGCTCCTGAAAAATCCATGTTTCATCCAGTAGTCATACCATCTGGATTCTGCTTTTGCGGGTTCATACTTTGAAGGAATATCCATGATCTGCCTTATATTTGTCTTGAATGAAACAGCAAAAATATAAAAATCCGTCGTATCAGATGATTCCGATATGAAAAAGGAGAATTCCTAACCCGACGGGGATGAGTGTGTATCAAAAGCCAGGTTTTACCCCCCAACCCCCCACGGGGGGCTTTTAAAGCAGCTGTAAATCAATAAGTCCCCCTTGGGGGATTTAGGGGTAAGGGATTGAGGATGTACTTTTGAGACACCCTCGCTATTAATTTTAAACGATAAGATCCTTCATTCCGGGTCCCCGGGATTCAGTGTGACGATTTTATTTTTTATGGACGGGGGATTTTTCTTAATTTTGTTCTGCTTTATTCAGGATTACATCATATTATAATTTATGCCATCAATATCAGAAAGAGGCAGGGCAATGCCCCCGTCACCGATCAGGAAGCTTGTTCCGTTTGCTGAAGAAGCAAAACGCAAAGGGGTGAAGGTATATCACCTTAACATTGGCCAGCCTGACATTCCGACTCCGGATGTTGCACTTAATGCCATCCGTAATATTGATCTGAAAGTTTTAGAGTACAGTCATTCTGCCGGAAATGAATCGTACCGGCGAAAGCTGGCCGGTTTTTACCGGAGCATCGGAATTGATATCGGATATACTGACCTGCTGATCACCACGGGCGGCTCGGAGGCAATCACATTTGCTCTTATGACATGTGTTAATCCGGGTGATGAGGTGATCACTTCCGAACCTTTCTATGCAAACTACAACGGATTTGCAATGACCGCAGGCATCAGGATTGTCCCTGTAACATCGCATATAGAAAACGATTTTGCCCTCCCTCCGATTGAAGAAATTGAAAGGAAGATCACTCCCAGGACTAAGGGCATTATAGTCTGCAACCCAAATAATCCTACCGGCTATCTCTACACAAAAGAAGAGCTGTTGCACCTGAGGGACATTGTAAAAAGGCACGACATCTGGCTCTTTTCCGATGAAGCATACCGCGAGTTCTGCTATGACGGCGCTGAACATTTAAGTGCAATGAATCTTGAAGGGATCGGGAAAAATGTCGTGATGGTCGATTCTGTATCAAAACGCTACAGTGAATGCGGAGTCCGGATCGGCGCCCTGGTAAGCAGGAATAATGATGTCATCTCAACCGCCCTGAAATTCGGACAGGCACGCCTTTCACCACCCGGACTTGGCCAGATAGCCGGGGAAGCATCAATCGATACCCCTGCTGATTACTTTAGCAACATAAACAAAGAGTACACGGCGAGAAGGAACTTCATGGTGGAAGCCCTCAATAAGATGCCGGGAGTTTATTGCCCCAAGCCAAAAGGTGCCTTCTACTCTGTGGCAAGGCTGCCTGTCGATGATTCGGATAAATTCGCCCGGTGGATGCTCGAGGAGTTTGAATACAAAATGCAGACAGTGATGGTGGCACCTGCATCGGGATTCTACTCGACACCCGGACTTGGCAGGGATGAGGTCAGGATTGCATATGTCCTTAATACGACTGATCTGAAAAATGCAATGGAAACGCTTGCTGAAGCTCTCCGGGTATACCCCGGAAGAGTATGAAAGGGAGGGGTAGCATATGGCACTGAATATTATCAATTGCATTGCAATAGACGACGATCCTTCGGCTCTCAGGTTAATCAGGGAATATTGTGCAAAGATCCAGTTTGTAAACCTGGCCGGCACCTTCTCAAATCCATTCGAAGCCCTCCAGACCATCAACAACAACCAGGTCGACCTTATCTTCCTCGATATTGTAATGCCGCAGATAACGGGGCCTGAATTCCTGAAAACCCTTTACAATCCGCCAATGGTTATTTTTACTACGGCATTCAGGGAGTATGCGGCAGAAGGATTTGAGTGCGATGCCGTTGACTATCTTGTAAAGCCTGTCACCTTCGAAAGGTTTTCAAAGGCAGTCAACAAGGCTTTCCAGCTTATAAAGATGAAAACCCCGTCGGAAATCCAGGGAGAGGACGCCCCCGGAGCATCACACGGATTTCTCATGGTAAAGGTTGAGTACACGACCATCCGGGTGAATCTCAGCGATATACTTTATATCGAAGGATTGAAGGACTATGTTAAAATCTATACGGAGGGCAGGCTTATACTCACTAAAACCACTATGAAGAACATCATTGAAAAGCTTCCCTCCGGATCATTTTTCAGGGTTCACAAATCATACATAATATCTGTCGACAAGATTGATATGATCGAAAACAGCAGGATTGTTATAGGCAATCAGAGGATCCCGATCGGGGAATCGTACAGGAGCTCTTTCTTTGAGATGGTGAACAGGAACCTGATATGACCCGTTAATTGTATCTCCGCTTCATGAACCACATGTCCCTAAGTGAGAGATCAAGATTCAGGGTTATAAAGTTCTCCCTGAAAAGATCCCTTTTTATTGTGCCGTTCTGTCCCAGCTCGAGTGAAAAATTTAAAACGCTCACAACACCTTTCAGGGGCAATCCGGCTCCGACCGTAACTGCGCGGTAGTTGATCGGGACTCCTTTGATTATCATATATGATTCACGGTATTCACCGCCGAAACGGAAAAATACCATTTTGCCGCTTCCCTTCCTTAGGCCCAGCGAAGGGAATTCTACTCCAAGAGAGTATCTGCTCGAGTTCCTTGTATTAAGATGGGTATTTTTAAATTCAACCTCCTCCCAGTTGCTCCATTCATAATCAAAACCCGCCCTGAAAAAACCCTTGTTCACTGCAAATCCGGCGCCAATGCTCCTGGGAACACTGTATTTATACATGCGGCTCTTAAGCACCTCAACCTGGTAAGCAGTCTGGATGGTTGTTGTATTCCTGGTATTCAGCTTCTTCGGACTGGAGTAGGTAAGTCCGATATTATACTTCCATTTTTTTATGTCAAGCTGATAATTCAACCCGTAATTGAAGATAAAATTTGAAACAAATGTTGCATCCTCCAGGGAATAATCGAAGACCGCGGAAGACTCAGTGTGGGTGACATTTCCAAAAAGATAGGAAGCATTGATTCCGACAGAAAGGTTTTCAACCAGACTAACTGCTCCGCCCAGAAATACCTTATTAACACCACCGTCTCCCGAGAATGTTTTTGCAAACTCCAGGCCTGATCCCTCTATGGGGGCCGTGGTGTTTATTGTATACCCTACCGAGCTGTAGGGTGAAAACCCGAAACTTGTTGCCAGCCATGGCGTTATCCTGAATCCCATCGCCATATGCCTGAGATTTGCATTCATCAGCGATTGATTATCCAGTTTTGTGGAATAGATTGTATATTTTGAGAAAACTCCAAGTTCAAAAATCGATAAAAGGCTGTCGATGCCGCTGTAGGAGGCCGGATTCGAATAGTTTATCGATCTTTCCGACAAGAATGCAAGGCCTGTCCCTCCCATTGCCCTGTTGGTCCCTGAACTGTTTCCCTCCAGGAAACCCAAACCGAAAATCGAATAGGGCGAGGTTGTGATCTGCGAAGAGAGAGGTCCCTGCGCAATCACAAGAAAGATCAGAATAGAGATATATTTTTGAAACTGCTTGAGCATTTTAACATCAATAAGATAAATAATAGAGCCTCAGTTTTACTGGCGGACGCTTGCCTTCAACCAGAAGCCTTTCAAAAGATGAACCCTGTACATCTGATCCAAGACCTATCATCAGACTATTGTCGTAATTGTAATATGAATCAGACAACTCCCTTATCATAAAATTGGTAATGTCGAAGGTGTATCTGTTATCCTCATGGAGGTAATCGTCAAATTCAAAGGATGCGATAAGTTGTTTGCCTTCACTGTCCCTTAATATCGATCTGGCGTTGCTTTTGTCGGCCTCATAGATGTA
>Ga0105102_10000185_pt1 | contig 16498 bp, 16 predicted proteins | sample PPLLaktember2015_FD_87032 | JGI IMG/M metagenome (GOLD analysis project Ga0105102, IMG submission 87032) | Freshwater sediment microbial communities from Prairie Pothole Lake near Jamestown, North Dakota, USA - PPLs Lake P7 Core (6) Depth... | ecosystem: Environmental > Aquatic > Freshwater >...
GAAGTAGAACACATTGAAGTAACTAAAAAAATATCAGAGTTAAATGATTTTTTACTTACAGAGCACGATTTGATACAAAGATTTGTATATGATGATGTAGAATATGGTTTTATACCTAATATATCTAAAATAACTACAGGTGAGTTTATTGACCTTGATAATTATTTAAGTGAAGAACCAAAACAATTACATAAGATTTGTGCAATTCTTTAAAGACCAATAAAAAGTTCAATGGGTAAACACTATGAAATAGAAAAATATGAAGGTACAGATAAGTTATCAAAGATAATGTTAAATGTAGATTGTAAAGTTGCATTAGGCGCACTGGTTTTTTTTTGGATTTTAAGCAAGAGTTTGTTAAACCTTACCAATACTTATATACAGAAAGAAGTGATGAAGGTGAGAAACAAGATATAAGTAGATATAGTGATGAATCACAATTTAGTGAAGAGTTTGGTTGGTATTCAATGGTATTTGCTGCTGCCAATGAAAACTATTTAGACATCACAAAGGTTGTAGATAGTCCAGCAGATGAGTTTTTATTCTATATAAATTTCCTAAAAAGAAAGAATGAATTAGAAACAAATAGAATAAAAAGACAATTTAAAAATTAAACATAAACAACTATATAAAAAGTAGTTTTTATTATATATATCGCGGGATAGAGCAGTAGGTAGCTCGTCAGGCTCATAACCTGAAGGTCGTTGGTTCGAGTCCAGCTCCCGCTACTAAAAATAAATAAACAAATATGAATCAATTTCACCGCGCTGTAGATTTAGTTAAGGCAAGACTTACAGAGAATCCTTATGTGAAAACAGTATTATTTGGTGTATCACAAGAGAAAGACCTTTATAAGAAGTCTATTTATCCAATAGCACATATAGTACCAGTATCAGCACCTATGGGAACAAGAAGAATGAGAACTAATGCATCTAACCTATTTGCATTTGAGGTTGCTGTTATGGATCAAAGAGATGTTAGTAAATCAATATCAACTGATAAATTTGATGGTAATGATAATTTACAAGATAACTTAAATATATGTTATGCTATAATCAATGATTTGATTTCATACTTAACTGTTGTAAATAATGACCAGAACATACAATTAGAAGAAGTAAATGATTTAACACCTATTTTATTTAAAGATTTTAATCTTCTTGATGGTTGGGTATGTAGATTTGTTTTAACTGTACCTGTTATAGATCCTACAGATACAAATCCTTCTGGTTCAGGTGGTAATTTATTTGATTGTGATCCTTTAACAGGTCTTACACAAAGTGGAACTCAATCTCAACCTTAAAAATAATAAATAATATGCTTATCAATAACTGGCAACCAATACAAGAATATATAAATGGTATAGTAGAATTACTAAAAAGTGAGACACCAAAAAATACAGGTAATTTAAGAGACTCTGTTGATAGTAATATAACACCATCAGATAGTGGTGCTCAAATAAATGTTACTATGGATTACTATGGTCAGTTTATAGATAAAGGTGTAAATGGTATTGAAGTAAGTTGGGGTGCTCCTTATTCTTTTACAAATAAAAGACCACCTGCATCTGCCTTTGCTTCTTATACATCAAATATAAGTGAACAATTTGCAATAGCAGCATCAGTTTATAAAAATGGTATTCAACCAAGAGACTTTATACAACCAGTAATAGATTCTAAAATTGAAGGATTAAATGAAGTAATTGCTACAACAGTTTTTAAAAACTTCTTTAATCAATATGATAAAAAAGAAATAACAATACAAATATGGTAGTAGAAAATACAAATATAGAAAACAAAGTACCTAATCCACCTGGAATAGGAGATGAAATAATAATAGAACAATGGGAAAAAGGCTTAATGTAAGATTAGATAGCAACCCTACAAACGGAACGGGGTTTCTCTTTTCTGTCAATGTGGTTTCAGAATATACAACCAATTATTTTAGTGGGGTTTTTAAAACCACTCCGGTGAATGCAGACGATATTTTAATTGGTGTTGATGCTAACGCTTCAGCTACTAACCTACTAACCTACTTACAAACGTTTACTGTACCAGCTTATTTAACCTTTAGTAGAACAGGCAATACAGTTCATTGCGATGTTGAGCCTGACAATTCAAGCGAGGGGAATATCAATATAACTTGGAGTGGAACAGCTGGGATTACATACGAAATAATCAATACAAATGTAGACTTGCCACTTGATGAAATTAAAAGTAGAAGTCCTTACCTTTACATAAAACCAGAAAAAAATGATAACTGTGGTATCTACTTACTAACTGCCACTAATTCACTTACAACATTTTCTTATATTGATTGTTCTACAAATAATATAGTAGAACAAAATGTATTACCTTTTACAAGTGATTATTCATTTTGTGCTATTGTAGGTTCAGTGACAGGTGGTTCACACTCTTTATTTAGTCTTTGTGGTGGTACACAATCAACACCTTCTATAAGTTATGACACAATAAATTATTATATAAGAACTTGGAATGGTGATATTTTAAATAGACCATCACAAATATCATACACTAAAAATAAACAAAAAGTGGTTTCAGCACAAAATAATATATATATAAATCTATCTAATTTAGTAAAAGAGAAATTAGAAGGTGATATAGATAATTATGTAATACAAAATAATCCTACACAATCACAAAATATAGGTATCAATGAAAGTAAATGGGTTTCTGTAGAAGGTGATTTTTATAAAAATAATATACAATTAGGTAGAACATTTAGTAATAACTTTTTTGTTATTGATGGTTATACAGAACCTGGTGAAGACCAAGGTTTGATTAGACCATTTACACCAGGTTGGCCTCAAAGAGTTTTACTTACAGATTTTAGAAGACAATATACACAATATGCTCACGCAAGAATACATTTCAAAACAAAAGATTTGCTTTCTATTGATGCTTATGTTGGTAATGTTTTTCCTGGTGCTCCTACACCAATACCTATTTCATTTGTTGCTAATCCTGATATATCTAATGAGTATATACAATCTATATTAGTAGATACTACACAAGATATGACATATTCTTTTAATTATTCTGGTAGTGGTGAATATATTTGGACTAATGTAACTGAAAATTGTAAATATGAAAATTATGATGTTGTATTTAAAAATAAATGGGGTGTATTAGAAACAATTTGTTTTTCAAAGAAATCTGTTAAATCATTATCAGTTGAAGATTCTAATTTTTTAAGAGGTATTGTAGATTATAATGGTGATTATAATATATCAAGACATACAAGAAAACATTTCAATACAATAGCAACAGAAGAGTTAGTTTTAAATACAGATTTTTTACCTGAATATATGAATGATGTATTTAAAGAACTAATGTTTAGTGAAGAAATCTGGTTAGTTGATAGGTTCAATACTATAAAACCTATAAACAAAACTGATGCACAATTTACATATAAGACAAGTTTAAATGATAAACTAATACAATATACAATGAAAGTGAAATTATCACATAATATAATAAATAATATACTATAAATGAAGGTAAAAATATATATAGGTGAAAATGTTTCTGTTGAAAATACCACAGTAACTGATTTTCATATAATTGATTTATACAAAGATGAAACAATAAATCTAACATCAAAATTAAGTGACATTGAAAAGTTATCTAATGTATTTACAGATTTTACAAACACATTTACTGTACCTGCAACAGATAATAATAATGATTTATTTAGACATTATTATGATGTTGATATTGATAATACATTCAATGCAAATATAAGAGTTTTAGGTTATTTAGAAATGGATACATTTCCATTGAGATATGGTAAGATACAATTAGAACAATGTATTTTAAAACAAGGAAGACCTGAAAGTTATAAGATTACATTTTATGGAGGTTTATTACAAATAAGTGATTTGTTTGATGATGATTTATTAAGTGAGTTAGATTATGTTGAAAATGATTTAGGTGAGTTAGTTAAAACCTATAATAGTCTTTCACAATTTGACTTTGAATATAATTCAGGTAATCTTGTAAACTCAATAAATCTACCTACATTTAAAGATGGTAATATAATAACACCTTTAATTGCATTGGCTGATAGAGATTGGAATTATGGTTCTGCCGACGCATTAGACATTTCAACCAATACTGGAGCTATATTAGAAAGTGAATTAAGACAAGCTATAAAAGTAATTAAACTAATAGAAGCTATTGAAGTAAAATATAAAATAAACTTTACAAGAAATTTCTTTGGTAAGGCAGTTTTTAACAACTTATTTATGTGGTTAAATGGTTCTTTTGATGTTGAACTTGGAGAAAAAACTGAAATGATTTTAATAGATCCTTTAGTAGATAGTGGTTCCTGGAGTGGACCTGATATTATTATATCTGATTTTATCACATTATCTGATAATTATATTGATATTTTTATACCAAGAATAAACACACCTCTTAGAGATTTTGCTGGTTGTGAGTTTTGGGTTAGACCTATGTTGACCAGTTTTAGTATACCTACAAAGTTTAAAGTTTATTGTACTGATTTACTTACAGGTGATTTACTTGATGAAAGTGATTTAAGAGAAGGTAGTGATAATACTGGTAACACTTCATTGTTTTTAAAGTTTAAACAAAGAGTTGTTGATTATTCAGTAAGATTAAAGTTTGATGTTCAATTAGCAACAACATCACAATTTAATGTGGATGTTTTTGTAAATATGTTTATAACACCAAGTGTAGGTGGAACAGCATATCCAAGTAGAGTTTTAGTAACAAGACCAAATACACAAACTGTTATTGCTAATAGAACTTTAGTAAACTCTTTACCTGAAATGAAAGTAATTGATTTCTTTCAAGGTATAATGAAAATGTTTAAGTTGATAATTAGACCAGAGACATCCAATATATTTTATGTGAATACATTAGATGGTTATTATTCTGATGGTAATATATTAGATATAACAGACTATGTAGATAATGATGACATTATAATTGAAAGACCTTTAATCTATAGAGATATTATTTTTAAATATGTAAAGACTAATAATGTAGCAGGTAAAAAGTTTAGAGAAATAAATGATCCTGTAAATGATGAAATTGGTTATGGTGACTTAAAATCAGTTTATAGGTCAGTTGAATCAAAAGAAAGACTATCTGTTGAATTACCTTTTGAAAATATGTTATTTGAAAGAATGACTGTACAACAACCATCTATAAATGCTGGTTCTGATACAAACATAAGTATAGGTCAAAGTATAACAGAGAGTGGTGATACATTTTCACCTAATAATTCTAAACCAATTTTATTTTTTAATAATGGTATAGCAAATAACACAGAGTATCCATTCAAATTAAAGTTTGGTTCTTCTATAGGTCCAATTTCATATAATTATATTATTGGTAATACAGATGATGAATTATTGAATCAAATTACTAATACAATAAACTTTAATGTTGAAATAGATCCTTGGCACGAAGCAAAGATTTTTAATTCATTATATCTAAACTATTGGTCTAATTGGATCAATACAATATATTCTTTAAAACAAAGAAAATTTACATATAATGCTATTTTACCACCAAGATTTATTGAAGAACTTTCACTTAATGATAGACTTATTATTAAAGATCAAAGATATAAGATAAATGATTATACAATAAATCTTACAACAAATCAAGTAAAATTAAATCTATTCAAAGATATTTATGGATTTAACATAATACATCCTGATAACTTTAATGGTAAAGTATTTACTTCAACATTTTTATATTTTACAGATTTTAGTACAGCAAATAGTGATGGTTCATATTTTTTATATGGTTCTTTTACTGCATATAATGGACTAACAGCAACAAGAATTATTAAATTAAATCCTGATGGTTCACAAGATTTAACATTCAATACAACATTAGGTGGTCCTAATGCTGATCCTTTTGCAGGTTTTAGGTTATATAGATTAAGTAATGATGGTTTATTAGTGCCTGGGATTTTCTCAACATATAATGGTGTATCTGGTTTTGGTATAAGAAAATTATATCCAAATGGTTCTATTGATCCATCACTAACACCAGGAACACTTGGTGCACAAGGTGGTTTTAGATACACTACAAAATGTGAAGTTCAACAAGATGGTAAAATAGTATTAGCAGGTTTATTTAGTTCATATAATGGTAATACTTCAAGGTCATTAGTTAGAATCAATCCAGATGGTTCACTTGATAACACTTTTAATGTAGGAGTAGGATTTAACAACACAACTATTGATGTTGTTGTAAATGAAGATTTAACAATGTATGTTACTGGTTACTTTTCATCATATAAAGGTGTAGCTACAAGTGGTATAATAAAATTAAGTGCCACTGCATCTATTGATACTTCATTTGTATATGGCTCAGGTTTTGCACCTAATAACACATCTACATCAAACTATCTATTACCTACTATTGATGATAATAACTCTGTATATTGCGCTGGTGCATTCACAAGTTATAAAGGAGCTACTGCAAATAGAATAATAAAACTTACAGCAACAGGTTCTGTTGATAGTAGTTTTAATACAGGAACTGGTTTTAATGGCAATGTTTTTAACATTAGATATACAAATAATAATGAAAGGATTTTCTTATCAGGTTTATTTACCTCATATAATGGTATTACTACACAAAGAGCTATTATATTAAATTTAGATGGTTCAGTATCACAAACATTTCCAAGTACAGGATTTGATAATTATTATAATATAGGTGATGATGTTTATGCAACAGATAGTAGTTCTAAACTAACAAAACTAACTGATATTTTAAGATTAGATGTTTTAACAAGTTTTATACAAACAAATGCAGGCACTAAATACTATGGTATAAATATATTATCAAATAGTGATTGGGAGGTGATAAAAATTGATTTAGGTTTTGATACTGATTGGGTTGAAATTTTGACACCAAATGGTTCAGGTAACACTCAAATACAGATTTTAATCAATGAGAAAGCAAGTCAAACAGGACCAGAAACATTTTTAAGTAGAAAGATGGCAATAAAAATTAAATCAGGAACTATAGAAAAATTTGTGAATATATTACAAACTGGTCTATAAACAAGATAATAAAAAATAGTTTTTAATATATGTTAGAAAAGATTATAGATTTACTAAATGTAAATGATTGGTGGGAAGGTGATGAATATGTACAAATCGCAAAGGGGAAATATGCCATTCCCAAAAACTTAAAAGAAATAAAAGAAAAGGCAATAAGAATAATTAAAACTAAATAATGGCAGATTACAATACTAATTTGAATATAAATGTCAACACAGGTAATGCAGAAGAAGCATTAAATGGAGTTTCTTCTAAACTTGATAACATTCAATCAAGTCAAACAAGAGTAACACAATCAACCAAATCTTTTACTAAAGAAACAAAATCATTAAATGATGGTTTATTGAAGAATGGTGGAGCTATGGGTTTATTAAGTGCTGCAACTGGTGGTCTTGCTATGGACTTTAAAGATGGTATTGAGGCAGTAGAAGGTCTTGGTATATCAATGAAAGGTTTGAGAGGAGCAATTATTGCCACTGGTATTGGTGCATTAGCAATTTTAGTATTAGAGTTAGTAACTAATTGGGATAAATGGATTGGTGTAATTGATGGTTCTACTGCTGCTATGGATAGATTAAATGTTCAATTAGCAGACTACAATACATTTAAAGCTCAACAAGAAGTAAGTGGAAATGAAGAGATAATAAACCTTACAGAACTTATTAGATTGAGAACAGCAGAAGGTGCTTCTATAGAAGAGATTACAAGATTAGAAAATGAATTATCAGAAGCAAGAAGATTATCAGCAGAAAATCTTTTACAAGGTTTAGGAACAGAACAAGGATTATTTGATTTAAGAGAAAGTTATTCAATACAACTTAATAATCTAACTGAAGGAACAGAAAAATATAATGAAGTTCTAAAACTTTATTTAGATAATGAAAAGGCAATAAATGAACAACTACAAATTAAAGCCACTGCTATAAATGATCCTAAAGTACTTGCAGCACAAGCAGCTACTAATAAAAAGTTAAAAGAACAAGAAGCAAATACTAAAGCAGTAACTGCTGCTCAACAAGAGCTTAATGCTACTTTAAGTGCAATGGCTGCAAGTGTAAAAAGTTTGGAAAATATAAATGACCAATTAAGAGAAATAACACTTGTTGATTTAACTTCTGCTTATGGTAAAATGAAAGTTTTACAAGATAGTTTTTATCAAAATAGAGACGCTTTATTAGAAGTAAATAAACAAATAGAAAAATATAAAAACCTTTCTCAATTAGCTACAAAAGCACAAATTGAGGAATATAATCTTAATGTTCAAAAAAGTCAAATATATAAAGAAAACTTAACAAGAGTTGAAGAATTGATTGAAGCACAGAAAACTTTGATTGATGTAGAGGATGCACAAACATTTGCTAATTTTAGAATGAATGTTGAAGTAATAAAATTATCAGATAATTATGATGAGTTATCTAATTCTGTTGCAGAATATGAAAGAAATCTAAATTTTGGTCAGGAAGTAGATACAACTGCTAAAATTGAAAGACAAAATGTTTTACTTACTAAACAACTTGAACTAATAAATAGAACTGCTGATATAACTCGTATTCAAAATCAAACACAATTAGGAAATATAGGTTTAGAGTTTGGAAGATTAGAAGATGAACAAAATCAAATAATTTTAAGTAGAAAAAGTTTTCAAGAAACATACCTTCGACTAATTGCACAAGGTCAGGATGAACAAGGTGCAAAAGAAGGAGCATTTGAAGCAGCAAGACAACAATTAAGAGATAGTCAAGATTTAAAAGACCAAGAAGCATATAAAAGGTATTTTGAAATAGAGGATAGACTAAGAGACTTTAATAGACAACAACTTCAATTGGAAGGTGAGATGAGAGTAAATGATAGACAATTGCAAGCAGACCTAAATCAAGCATTTCAAGATGTATTAGTTCAACAAGAGTTAGATGCACTTGATTTGAAAATGGCAGCACAAGAAGAATACTTCAATAAAGTACAGATTTTAAATCAAAATGTTTTTGGTTTTATGGATGCTTTACAGAATGAACAAATTATTAAATCAAAAGATTTGAGAAATGTTTTATTAGTGGCTCAAAAAGGTGCTGAAATAGCACAAATAGTTATGGGAACTGTTAGAGAGAATAGTATGTTAAAACAAAGAGCTGGTGAATATGCAACTAATGCTGCTCTTTATGCTGGATTATCAGGTGCATTTGCTGCTATTGATCCTGTGAGTTCTGCTTCATATGGAGCTGCTGCAACATCTTATGCATTAGCAGGTTCAAAATCATTAGCACAAATACCAATAAACTGGGGATTAGCAGGAACTGGTATAGCTGGTATATTAGCAACTACTTTAACTTCTTGGAATAGAGGTTCAGGTGGAGGTGGTGGACAAAATGCTGGTGGTGCAGGTGGAGGTGGTGCTCAATTTAATATAGTAGGATCATCAGGAGAGAATCAATTAGCAGCACAAATTGCAGCACAACAAAATCAACCTGTCAATGCATTTGTAGTTGGTTCAGATATGACAACTCAACAAGCTCTTGATAGAAATAGAGTTAGTAATGCAACATTTCTATAATAGTGAAATTTAGAAAAACTAACAAAAAGATAAAAAAATGTTTATATAGTATGGAAGTATTTAAAGTTAAATATGAAGAAGAAACAGATGGTGATTTATATGGTATATCTATTGTAGATGATCCAGCAAATGGTTTTGATTTTATTGCTATGAGTGGTAAAGTAGAAATCAAGTTAGCATCTGATAAAAAGAAACAAATACTTTATGGTATTGTTTTGAGACCAGAGCAAAAGATTTACAGAGAGTTTGAAGATGGAACACCTTTTCAACTTATGTTTGATGCTGAGACAATAGAAAGGTTCTCACAAGATTTTATGAAGAAAGGTTATCAAAGAAACTCAACATATAATCACGAAACAGATTTAAAACTAACTGATAGTACAGTAGTAGAGAGTTGGATTGTAATGAATAAAGAAAATGATAAAGGAAACAATATAGGACTACCAGTAGAAAATGGTGACTGGGTTGTAGGTATGAAATTATCAGATAAGTCTTGGGATGAATATGTTGAGACAGGTAAAGCAAAAGGATTTTCAATAGATTCTTTTATACAATTTGAGAAAATAAAAATGAAGAAAACTTGTGAAGACTGCTTAACACAAGAAGTAGAATTAAATAGCAGAGAAAATAACAAAGAAGAAAATATGAGTATGTTAAAAAAACTTATTAAACTTTTCAGTGAAGGTGAAGTAACACTTGCATCTTTAGAAACTGAATTAGGACCTTTAACTGCTGATGCTTTTGAAATTGGAAATGTTGTATATAATGCTGATTTAAACCCAGTTTTAGATGCTGAATTTACTGCTGAAGGTAGAAAGTATTACACAGACAACACAGGAGCAATTACAGAAGTAGAAGTATTAGAAGCAGAAGAAGTTGAAGTTGAAGACCTTAAAAAGGAAGAAGAGGTTAAGATGGAAGAAGTTGAAACAGAAATTGTTGCTGAAGTAATGATTGTAACAGAAGACATTGCTGAGGAAGTTCTTAAACCAGTTGAAGAAGTAGATGTTGAAGCTTTGAAAGAGAAGATTGCTACTTTAACAGCAGAGGTTGAAAAACTAACAAAACAACAAGAAGATGTTTTAAATGAGAATGTAGAATTGAAGAAATTATCAACTTCTACAAAATTGAAAGCAGAAGTAAAAGGTCAATCACCAATTACAATGAAAACAAAAGAAGTATCTACAAACAGCACATTGGATGCATTAAGTAGAATAACAAAAAAAAATAATAAATAATAATGGCAACAACACAAACTATCAACTCAGCATTCAATGGTGCATTGGCAGGAGAAATCTTTGTACAAGCATTTAAGAAAGCAGACACAATTGGTCAAGGTGCTATCACTGTATTACCAAATGTTATTGGTTCAGGTTATTTACCTAAACTTGGTTACTCAGCAGGATTAGCTGCTTATTCTTGTGGATTTGATCCAACAGGAACTGTTACTTATACTGATAAAGAAGTAGCAACAAAAAAATATGAAATCAAACACGAACTTTGTAAAGATGAGTTTCACCAAACATTCCAAGCTCAACAAGCAGGTTTATTTGGAGCAGCAAATGAAATCCCTGCAACTATTACTGATGCTATCTTATTAGCAATGGTAGAGAATATGGGTGCATTGGTTGATACTCAAATCTGGCAAGGTACAGGTGTTACTGGATCTTTTGCAGGTCTTTTGGCACAATTCGTAAATGATAGTGATGTAATTGACATCGTTGGTACAGCATCAACTGTAGCAAATGTACAAGGAGAACTTTCTAAAGTTTATCTTGCAATCCCAGAAGAAGTAGTTCAAGAAAATGATTTAATCATTGCTTGTGCTCCTAATGTAGCAAGAAACTACAAATTGTCTCAAGTAAATAACTATTTAGTTGGAACACCTGTTGGAGATAAAACTTTAGATTATATTGGTATTCCAGTTGTATCTATTGCTGGTCTTCCTACAAACACAATCTTAGCTTACAGAGTTAAAAACATTGGTTTCTTAACAGGATTAGAAGCAGACTTAAACAATGTATCTATTAAAGATATGGATGAGTCAGATTTATCTGGTAACATCAGAACTAAAATTGTATTCTCTGCTGGTGTAGGTTACTCTTTTGGTAATCAAATTGTTTATTCAAGAGTATAATTTTGAATAACACCAACCAATAAACAATTAAGTAGAGTTTTTGGAGGGTCTGTAAAAGGTTTAAGACCAGAATAATGGCCCTCAAAAATCTACTAAACTAAAAAATAAAATAAAACATATGGCTTGTGATATTACAAAAGGGAAAAACCTTTTAGTTTGTAAAGATGCAGTATCTGGTTTAAAAGCAATTTATGTTGCTAATTATGATAACTATGAGTTTATTACATCTTCAACAGATGCAGGACACCTTTTAACTGATATAGGTAATTTAACAGATGTTTATAAATTTGAATTAAAAAATAGTGGTAATACTTTTGTACAAGATATAACATCTTCAAGAGATAATGGTACTACATTTTTTAACCAAACATTAAACTTTGTTCTAACAAAATTATCAGCTGAAATGGAGTTTCAAATTAAAATGTTAGCTTGGGGAAGACCTCAAATCTTTGTTGAAGCTAATTCAGGTGACTTCTTCTTAATGGGGAAAGAACACGGATGTGAAATATCTGGTAGAAGTGAAGTTCAAGGAACTATGGATTCATTAAATGGTTATACTTTAACAGCAGTAGGAATGGAAAAAGATCCAATTTGGTATCTTACTGGTTCTGCATCAACTGCAATGGTAGCTTTAACATCAACTCAATCAGTAGCAGGATAAAAAATTAAACTTATCAATTTTACCTTTACTAAATTAAACACCACTTAATATAAGTGGTGTTTTTTTGTTTTAAATATAAACAAAATTACTTTTTATAGTTTTTAATAAAAATAAAGATTATAGATGAGCCTTAAAGTAATAAACATACAAGCATTAGGAGACTATCTCACAGTAGATAATAATATAATCAGTGTAGATACTATTGAAATCTCTGTTGATGCTACATTATTAGCACAACAAACTCATACTATAAAAATACCTTATAGAGAATATGCTGCTAATGTAAATCTTATTTTATGGAATGAGATTAAAGAGATTGAAACTATCATACCAGTAGTAGTAGTCAGTGAGCCAGGTTTAATGGTTCTAAACTTCTCACACGCATTTTTAGATGGTGATTCTTATGAAGTTAGAGTTGAGAATTTACAAGATAAACTTGTATGGAGAGGTAAATTATTAGCTACAATACAAACTGATTTGGAAAATTATAAATTACATAAAGTTGTAAATAATAATATAATAAAATTATAATAAAATATGAAGAAAATACATTTTATAGAAATGAATAAATATGTAAAGGTTGATATACAATCTTTACTTATATCAAGTAATAAATGGATTACAAATGGTGCTGATAATACTTACTTTTACACAGTAGAAGAAGCTTATTTAGGATCACCAACTAATCAATCTATTATTGATAACTTTACAAATTATATTTTAGGAGAAGGTTTAATAGATGAAACAGGTTCAGTTGATATAACAACTATTTTAGGTGAAGAAGATTTAAGAAATGCAGTTACAGATTTTAAGATGCAAGGAGCTTGTGCTTTTCAAGTAATATACAATTATGGTGGTGGTGTAAATAAATTATATTATATACCAACAAAATCATTAGCAGTAAATAAAGAAGCAGACATTACAGATGATGTTACATCTTATTGGTATTCTTTTGATTGGAGATTTAGAACAAGATATAAACCACAAGAGTTTCCAGCATTTGGTTATGGTGATGGTTTAGAGAGTGAAATACTTTACATTAAAAGACAATCTGCTCAACCAATATATGCTCTACCAGACTGGCAGTCAGGTATTCAGTATTGTCAAACAGAAGAAGAGTTATCTAACTATTACAATAAACATATTAAGAATAACTTTTCAGCAGGAAAGATTATCAACATCAATCAAGGAACAACAGATTCAGAAGAAGCAATGGAAGAAGCAGAGGAAGCAATTTTAAGAAAAGTTACAGGCACAAATGCTGCTGGTAATACTGTAGTATCATTTAATGATAATTATGAGAATAGAACCACTGTAGAGAGTATTGAGATTACAGATGCTTACTCACAGTTTCAGTTTTTAAGTGCAGAATGTTTAGAGAAGATTATGTTAAGTCATAAAGTAAATGATAAAGCACTATTTGGATTACCAATGGCATCAGGATTTAGTTCAGTAGCAGAACAAATGGTTCAATCATTAAAGATTTTATATAGAAGCCAAATCAATCCTATGAGAAAGATTTTAACAAAAGGTTTAGAGAAAGCTTTTAAGAAGAATGATCCTAATGTTAAACTTGTTTTTGTTGATTATGAAGAATTACAAGTTAAAACACCAATAAATGAAAATATATAATTTATGATTACAATACTAATAAGACCAGAAGATTTAACAAGAAATACTATTATAGGTGGTAACGTTGATGTAGATCGTTATTTAGCATCAATAAAGGCCTGTCAAATGACTTTGATAAAACCTTTATTAGGAGCTGCTTTATATGATAAAATATCTCTTGATTTTGAGAATAGTACACTAACAGGTTTGTATTTAGAATTATATGAAGATTATGTTAAGGAACTAACTATACACGGAGCTGCTGAAATTTATATTGCTAATGGTGCTTATATGGTTTCTAATAATGGAATTACTAAAACTAAAACAGATACTTCAGAAACTGTTAGTAAAGAAGAAGTTGATTATTTAGTTCAAGCAAGTAGAAAGTTATATAAATTATATGAGGAACAATTTTTAGATTGGATTAAAGTAAATACTATTGTTGAATATAATAAACCTTGTGGAGTTAAACATAAAACTTATGGAGGATGGTTTATTAAGAAAGGAAAGAATTGCTAATGATAAGAGGAGAATATAAGATTAAAGATAAAGATATAATAAAACTATCTAAACTTTATGAAGAAGTTAAGGTAGAGAAAGAGAAAGAAAAAAAAGAAGTAAAAGATGAGCCAAATAATAAATGTAGGTAATAACCCAAATGATGGATTAGGTGATAAGTTAAGAGATGCTTTTATTATTGTAAATGAAAACTTTGATTCTATTGATACATTATTAAGTGGTTCAGATGTTTTAACTATATCACAGATTACTGGATTACAAACTGCTTTAAATAATATACAAAACCAGTTAGATTATATACCAGGATTACAAACTGATATAAACTCTATCAATAATACTATTTTTACAATCAATTCAACATTGAACTCACAGAATAGTTCTATTGCTGATTTATATACAGAGATTACTAATTTACAAACACAGATATATACTAAGATAGAGGAAGCACCTATTGATGGTAACTCATATGTTAGAAGAGATGCTACTTGGACTATTTTATCAGGTAATATAGGTGCAACTGGTGCAACAGGACCACAAGGTATTCAAGGTATAACTGGTTCTCAAGGACCACAAGGTGCAACTGGTGCAACAGGACCTGCACCTGATACATCTATATTTGTACCTTACATAGGAGCAACAGATAATGTGAACTTAGGTTCATTTAATATAACATCTACACAATTTAAGTTCACTGGTTTAACAAACTCAGGAGTTTTTAGTTGGAATGATGCTAATGGTACAGTAAACCTAACTCTTAAAGGTGGTAATGTAACATTACAAGTAGGACAAGAACAATTAGTTAGAGTAGTAAATAAAACAACAACCAATATAACATTACAAGAAAGTGCTTATCAAGCAGTTAGAGTAACAGGAGCTCAAGGACAAAGATTAAAAGTTGATTTAGCATTAGCAACAACAGATGCTTTATCAGCAGAGACTATTGGTTTAGTAACAGAGACTATTGCAAATAATCAAGAAGGATTTGTAACAATAAGTGGATTAGTAAATAAAATAAATACAACAGGTTCATTACAAAGTGAAACTTGGAATGATGGAGACATTTTATATTTAAGTCCAACAACTGCTGGTAACATTACAAACATTAAACCATCAGCACCAGACCATATGGTTATCATTGGTTATGTAGTTTATTCACACGCAGTGAATGGTAAGATTTTTGTTAAGGTAAATAATGGTTATGAATTAGATGAATTACATAATGTAAATATAACAGGTGCAACTGCAGGACAGGTATTGCAATATAATGTAACATCAAGTATTTGGGAGAATAAAACAATAGTTGAAGATGTAATAGTAAATGGTGTTACTGATAAAGCGCCTTCTCAAAACGCTGTATTTGATGCTTTTACTTTGAGAAAAAGACAAATAGTAAATGATAGCGTTACATCAACAGTAACAGGAACAACAACACCTACTATAGTCAAATCTTATCAATTTTTACCAGGAACTTTAACTCCAAGTGGATTTTTAGAAATGTACCTATTAAGTATTAGAACTGGACAAAGTGTTGCTCACACTATGAATGTTTTTATAAATACTACTAATAGTTTATCTGGTGCAACACTTATAGGAGGCGCTCTCACACCTGGAAACTTTTCGCCTGTTTTTCCTATGAAATTGTTTTTTGTGCTTAAAGATAATTTGATAGTTGGTGGTCTTGTCAATCAGAGTACAATGACTAACTTACCAACTTCAGCGACATTTGTTTCAGCACCCTGTAATAATACAATAAGTTCTGTTTGGATTTTAGTAACAATTACACCAGGAGTAACAACTCAAGTGATTGGTGTACAAAGCGTAGAAATAATAAATTAAAGATATGAAAACAATAATAGATAGTAACACAGGAAAAGTTCTATACGCTACAAGTATAGAAACAGAATTACAAGAAAATGAAATTGAGATTGATGCTTTATTGACTGA
>Ga0105102_10000190_pt1 | contig 16317 bp, 14 predicted proteins | sample PPLLaktember2015_FD_87032 | JGI IMG/M metagenome (GOLD analysis project Ga0105102, IMG submission 87032) | Freshwater sediment microbial communities from Prairie Pothole Lake near Jamestown, North Dakota, USA - PPLs Lake P7 Core (6) Depth... | ecosystem: Environmental > Aquatic > Freshwater >...
TAAAAAGTGAATATTCCCATCATTACCTACCGTAAGAGTGGCTGGTTTTCCGATATCATGAAGGAGTATGGAATACTTTAACAGAGCCGATCTTTCTTTGCTCATTTCAGGAACTGGAAAATTTATTGATCCTGTAATTGGCTCTTCATTGTTTAATATTTTTTCAAGCATACCGAATGCTGCCAGGGAATGATCCAATACGTCGTACGCATGATAATTGTTTTGTCGGCATCCCCGCAAAGAGTTAAGTTCCGGAAAAATTTCAAATAGAAGCCCTGTTTCACACATTTGACGAATGTAGGAATACGCTTTCGGACACGATAATATTTTAAAAAGCTCTGCCTTTATTCTTTCTCCGGCAGCATTTGTGATTAATTTGACATTATCGATTATTGCGCCAAGGGTTTCAGGTTCTATTTCAAAACAGAGCATTGCAGCGATTCTGTACGCTCTGATTAAGCGTACAGGATCCTTTTTGAATACATCTTTTGAAACCATTCTGATTTTTTTTATTGAAATATCATTTAATCCTCCAAAGAGGTCGGTAATTTTTCCTGACGATAGATCATAACTTATTGCGTTTAAAGTAAAATCTCGCCTTGCAAGATCATCCTCAATCGATTCGCCTTCAATTGCTGAAATATCAAAGCAGTTGTTTTCAGAAATAACTCTGTAAATCATCCGATTATTTTTTCCTATTCTGACAACCTGCCCATTTACGCATGATGAGAGGTCTGAGGCATATCTTTCCGGGAAGCGAAGCACTGCAATGTCATAGTCTGCGGGAGTCTTTCCTAATACCAGATCTCTTATGGATCCACCGACTATACAGGCGCCTTTGGTTCTTGGTATTAATGGATTGATTTTCATCATAGCTGACCATAGTTACCATTTTATTTCATAACATTAAAGAATTAAAATAACCCTGAAAAATACAAACAGAAAAATACAAAATACTTGACAGTTATGAAATCATGTTATAGTTAAAACCAACTTTAATATATCGAGCCCGCCGTTTGGAGCGAATACCTTACATGATTTTCTGTTATTGCCACTGTATATAAAATATTCCTCCATTAATAATCAATTCGGATTCAATCAATGATTTGCGGATGATGGTTATATTTTTTATGTTAAATTGATCGTAAGCTTGATCCTGATTCCTGATAAACGGGAAAGGTTATTCCATAAAAAAATCTTAGGAAGAAATTGAAATAATTAAAGAGGTTAAGAGTTAATGAATATCGTTGAGCTGAAGAATAAAAAGATAAAAGAACTGACCCAGATGGCCAAAAGCCTGAATATCGATGGTGCGGCCGGGATGAGAAAACAGGAGTTGATTTTTGCCCTGATCCAGAGTCAAATAGAAAAGAATGGTTTGATTTATGGTGAGGGCACTCTGGAAATTCTTCCGGATGGCTTCGGTTTCTTAAGAGCTCCCAGCTATAATTATCTCCCGGGTCCTGATGATATTTATGTGTCACCTTCTCAGATAAGGAGGTTTAATCTCAGGACGGGCGATATCGTTTCGGGTCAGATCAGACAGCCTAAGGAGTCAGAACGCTACTTTGCTTTACTCAAAGTTGAGGCGGTAAATTATGAAGACCCTGAAGTCGCAAGAGAAAAAATTCTTTTTGATAACCTGACGCCTCTATATCCCAACAGAAAAATAAACATTGAAAATGATTCCGAAAATTATTCAATGCGAATTATGGATCTTATGATCCCGATTGGTTTCGGCCAGAGAGGGCTTATTGTTTCACCTCCCAGAGCCGGGAAAACAATGCTTCTCCAGAATATTGCCAACAGCATTATCGCCAGCCATAAGGAGGTAATACCATTTGTTCTTCTTATTGACGAGCGGCCGGAAGAAGTTACGGATATGGAGCGTACTGTCAGGGCTGAAGTCATAAGCTCAACTTTTGACGAGCCGGCTGAACGGCATGTCCAGGTGGCCGAAATGGTCATTGAAAAAGCAAAAAGGCTTGTAGAGCATAAAAAGGATGTTGTTATTTTATTGGACAGTATAACAAGGCTTGCCCGTGCATATAACTCGGTTATGCCCCCAAGTGGGAAAATCCTCTCCGGCGGCGTGGATTCGAACGCTCTCCAGCGACCGAAACGTTTTTTTGGTGCAGCAAGAAATATCGAGGAAGGCGGGAGTCTCACCATTATTGCAACCGCCCTTGTTGATACTGGGAGCCGTATGGATGAAGTTATTTTTGAAGAATTCAAGGGCACAGGCAACATGGAAATACAGCTTGACAGAAGGCTTGCCGACAAACGTGTTTACCCGGCATTTGATATTAAGAAATCAGGTACCAGAAAAGAGGAGCTTCTTTTATCTGAGGATACCCTTAACAGGGTTTGGATTTTGAGAAAGCTTCTTTCTTCATTAAATCCGATTGACAGCCTTGAGTTTCTTCTTGAAAAAATGCGGGGAACAAAGAATAATGAAAACTTCTTAAAAGCCATGAATGCATAAAGCATAAATAAATATTAGGAGCAATGAAACCATGAAAAACGAAATTCACCCTGATTATGTTACGACTACTATTACGTGTGCCTGTGGAAACGTTGTTGAAGTTGGCTCAACAAAGCCTGACATAAAAGTTGAAATATGCTCAAAATGTCATCCTTTTTTTACCGGCAAACAAAAACTTATAGATACTGCCGGCCGAATCGAACGCTTCCGCAAGAAGTATGAAAAATATCAGGAAAAATAGGTACCAAATTATCTTCGGATATTTTTTCAAGCAAAAATCAATCTTAGCTTTAACCCGGAATATCGGACTCCATTTATCAGCTGTTTTCTGCGGAGATCTTAGATAAAGAAACTAAACGCCTCTGATAGCATATTATGAGGCGTTTTAAGCTTTTAATTTAGGCAAAAGTAATTATGTTTGACAAGCTCAAAGGTGTCGAAGAACGTTTTATCGAACTTGAAGCGCTCTTAAGTGACCCCGAAATAATTAAAAACAGGGATTCATACCAGAAACATGTTCGTGAGCATGCTGGATTGGCCAAAATAATATCTGTTTTCAGAACATATAAACAGAAAGTTGAAGAGCTTGAAGAAAGCACCATGCTTTTAAGAGATGGAGATCCTGAAATAAAACAACTTGCACGTGATGAAATTGAAACTCTTAGCCTTACAAAAGAAAATCTGGAGAATGAGCTGAAAAAACTTCTTGTTCCGAAAGATTCCAATGATGAAAAAAATATCATTCTTGAAATACGGGCGGGAACGGGAGGGGAAGAAGCCGCTCTTTTTGTCAATGACCTATTCAGAATGTACAGCCGGTATGCCGAAAATAAAAACTGGAAAGTTGAAGTAATGACGCATCATCCAACCGGAATTGGAGGATTAAAAGAGATAATTGCAATGATTCAGGGAAAAGGCGCATACAGCTGTTTGAAGTATGAAAGCGGCACCCATCGTGTCCAGCGTGTTCCGACAACCGAGGCTCAGGGAAGAATACATACTTCGGCGGTAACAGTCGCTGTTTTGCCGGAAGCAGAAGATGTTGAAATTAATATAGACCCGGCAGATATAAAGGTCGATGTATATCGTTCAACCGGGCCGGGCGGCCAGAGTGTCAATACCACAGATTCGGCCGTTCGCATTACTCATCTTCCCACAGGTCTTGTTGTGACTTGCCAGGATGAAAAATCTCAATTTAAAAATAAAAGCAAGGCAATGAAAGTTTTACGCGCCCGCCTTCTTGATAAAATGGTTAGAGATCAGAATGAAAAAAGATCCGAAGATCGAAAAAGCCAGATAGGAAGCGGTGACAGGAGTGAAAGAATAAGGACATACAATTTCCCCCAGGCAAGAGTTACAGACCACAGAATCGGTCTGACTCTATACAGGCTGGAAGCTATTCTTCAGGGAGATATAGAGGAAATAATCAATGAACTGACTTCCCATTATCAGGCTGAGTCGTTAAAGAATGCAGAATCAGCGAAAAGCAACTGATCCGGACTGGACAATAATTAAAATTCTTCAGTGGACCACCTCTTATTTCAGATCAAACGGAATAGACAGCCCCAGGTCAACGGCCGAAATAATACTCGCCCATATCCTTGGTTTGGCAAGAATCGATCTTTATTTAAGATATGATCAACCTCTTGTTAGAAGTGAACTGGATCATTTCAGGACTTTAATAAAACGAAGGATAAACAGAGAGCCGGTCGCCTATATAGTCGGCTCAAAGGAATTCTGGAATATTGAACTCAACGTCTCAAAAGAGGTTCTTATCCCCAGGCCGGAAACGGAATGTCTTGTTGAAGAGGCTCTTTCTGTTCTGTTAAAAGAGCCTCTTTATTCTCCAAAGAGGATTATAGAACTGGGCACAGGTTCAGGGGCTATTATTATAGCAACGGCCTCGGAAAAGTCAGAGCATGATTATTTTGCCTCGGATGTTTCAGAAAAGGCGGTGTCAGTCGCGTTGATAAACGCAAAAAAACAGAAACTTGACAATAAAATATGTTTTTTTTGTGGGAACTGGTTTCTTCCCATGAAAGAAAAAAGCGGATTGTTTGATATGGTTTTATCCAATCCTCCATATATAAGAAAAGATGATATAGTCGGCCTGCAGCCGGAAATCAGCAGATTTGAACCGTTGGCAGCTCTTGATGGCGGAGATGACGGTCTTTGTGAAATAAGAAAGATTATCGGCTCAGCCCATAGATTTCTGAATCCGAAAGGGCATCTTATCATTGAAATCGGATATGATCAGAAAGAGGCTGTTTATAAAATCGCTGAAGAAGCCGATTCTTATCAAGATATATATTTTCGAAAAGATTACAGCGGGTTTGATAGAATTGTCAGTATGCAAAAGCGATAAATGAAAAAGTTTATATCTAAAATTGCAAATTTCAAAAAAATTTCAAAAAAATTGTTGCTGGTATTAAATAAAATTGTTAGTCTGCAAAATTCAGAATAACTAACACGCTCTTGGACCTGCTTTATGGTGCTTTCATGTAGTTTTTTGGAAAGTTTAAGGCGGGGTTGAGCAGAGCGGTTGAATAACCAATAAGAAAGGGAGAATTTTAATGGCTTATCTTACAATGAAAGAGCTTCTTGAAGCAGGAGTGCATTTCGGGCATCAGACAAAAAGATGGAACCCCAAGATGAAACCTTATATCTTTGGGGCAAGAAACGGTATTTACATAATTGATCTTCAGAAAACAGTACGGATGTTTAAAACAGCTTATGATTTTGTAGTTGACACAGTTGCTAACGGGAAATCGGTTCTTTTTGTCGGAACAAAAAAACAGGCAAAAGAGGCGATTTATGAAGAGGCAAATCGCTGCGAAATGTTTTATGTGCATAACAGATGGCTCGGAGGCATGCTTACAAATTTTCAGACCATAAAACAAGGGATCGACAGGCTTAATTATTTGAATTCCATTCAGGTCGATGGATCAATCAATCTATTCCCCAAAAAGGAAAGATTAAAGCATGAAAAAGAAAGAGTAAAACTGGACAGTACGCTGGGCGGTATCCGAAATATGGGTAATCTTCCCGGTGTTATATTCATAGTTGATCCAAAAAATGAAGCAATTGCGATTCGTGAAGGGAAGCGCCTGAGAATTCCAATAGTTTCAATAGTTGATACAAACTGTGATCCTGATGATGTTGATTATGTTGTTCCCGGAAATGATGACGCGATTCGTTCAATCAGGCTTATTTCTTCAAGAATTGCCGATGCCTGCATAGAAGGGAAAAAGCGGCTGTCTGAAAAAGAGCAGGCCGAATCGGATAAAAAGGTTGAAGATGTAACTGAAACAAAAGGAACAAGGTCGGAATTGAAACCGGGAGAGAGAAAGGTTATTTCTGATGGTTCTGACGGGCCTGTTATTGAAATAATTAAAAGAGCGGCTCCGGAAGTTATGGAGGAAATTGAGAGCGAATAATCAAAAGTTCGCTTTAATATATTGAAACGGGAGATTATGAAATGGTGTCAATTGGTGCGGAAACTGTAAAGAAACTCCGGGAGAAGACCGGCGCAGGCATAATGGATTGTAAAGAGGCTCTTTCAATATGTGACGGAGATATGGATAAAGCTGTTGATCATTTGAGAAAGAAAGGACTCGCTACAGCAGCGAAAAGGGCCGGAAGAGTTATGGCGGAAGGAATAATACAGCCTTACATCCATATGGGCGGTAAACTTGGTGTGCTTGTTGAAATCAATTGTGAAACTGACTTCGTGGCAAAAAATGACGATTTTAAAGATTTTGCAAAGAATGTGGCCATGCATATTGCTGCAACCAATCCTGTCGGTATCAGACGCGAGGATGTCCAACAGGAATTGATACAGAGAGAAATGGAGATCTACCGCGCTCAGGCAAGAGAGATGGGGAAACCTGAAAAAATGATAGAGAAGATAGCCGAGGGAAAGCTTGAAAAGTTTTTCAAGGACAGCTGCCTCATGAGTCAGGCTTATGTGCGGGATCCCAACATTACCATTGCCGATCTGCTGAACAACATGATTGCAAAAATCGGAGAAAACATTACAATTAAACGCTTTGTGCGTTTTCAAATCGGAGAATCTTAAACCCTTGGCACTTCCCCAATACAAAAGAGTTCTTCTTAAATTGAGCGGCGAAGCCCTGATGGGTGATCAGGGCTTCGGAATCAGTTCACAGGTTATTAAATATGTTGCTGAAGAGATCCGGTCGATTTTCGATCTCGGAGTGCAGGTTGCCATAGTTGTCGGGGGAGGAAATATTTTCAGGGGGATTGCCGCAAGCTCCTATGGAATGGACCGTACTTCCGCAGATCACATGGGAATGCTTGCAACCGTTATAAACAGCCTTGCCTTGCAGGATGCTCTGGAAAAAAAAGGAATTGCAACACGCATACAAAGCGCCATATCCATGCATGAAGTTGCGGAGCCCTATATATTAAGGAGGGCCGTTCGTCATCTTGAAAAGGGCCGCGTTGTAATTTTTGCCGCGGGGACCGGCAATCCATATTTTACGACCGATACAGCAGCTGTTTTGCGGGCGCAGGAAATACATGCTGAGATATTACTGAAAGCCACAAAAGTAGACGGTCTGTATGATTCGGATCCAGCCATCAATAAAGACGCCAAGTTTATGGGAAAAGTCAAATATATGGAGGTTCTTGAGAAACAGCTTAAAGTTATGGATATAACTGCAATCTCTCTTGCAATGGATAATAATCTTCCGGTTGCGATTTTTAATCTCAAAAAGAAGGGAAACATCAGAAAAGTCATATGCGGTGAGGATATCGGTACACGAATAAACGGTTGAACCGAAACAAAGAGTCCGTTTTCCACAGTTTGCGGCCGTGAGATCGAATTTTATTATATATCATATGAGGTAAAGCCAATGATAGAATCAGTATTTCAGGAAGCAAAAGAAAGTATGGGGAAGTCAATCGCCGCCCTTCAGAATGAATTGAAAAGAGTTAGAACCGGGCGTGCTTCATTATCCATTCTTGACGGGATAAGAGTTGATTACTACGGGACCCTGACCCCTCTTAACCAGATAGCATCTCTTTCTGTGCCTGAAAGCCGGCTGATTACTCTTCAGCCGTGGGATGTTTCAGTGATAAAAGAGATTGAGAAAGCTATAATGAAATCCGACCTTGGCCTGACTCCTTCAAGCGACGGAAAGATCATCCGGATATCCATTCCCCCCTTGACGGAAGACAGACGAAAAAAGCTTGTCAAGGTAGTGAATAAGATGTGCGAGGATTACAAAGTTGCTGTCCGGAACATCAGGCGGGATGCAAACGAGCTTATTAAAGGCCTTAAAAAGGACGGAGAAATTTCAGAAGATGACGCTTTTAAGGCTCAGGAGCGGGTACAAAAAATAACGGATGATCAGATAAAGCTTATCGACAGCATCTATAAAGACAAAGAGAAAGAAATCCTTGAATTCTAGCACATCCTCTCATGTGCCTGATGGTCTTATTGTTTCAAAGCTTCCCGGACATGTCGCTATTATCATGGATGGGAACGGCCGGTGGGCTGAGAAGCGCCTTATGAACAGGATAAAGGGGCATGAAGCAGGCGCTGAAACTGTAAGGACGATTGTAAAAACCAGCCGTGAAATAGGGATATCCGTACTAACCCTGTATGCGTTTTCCACAGAGAACTGGCAGCGCCCCAAAATAGAAGTTTCCACACTGATGAGCCTGCTGAAAAAATTCCTTGATTCGGAAGAAAAGGACATGGTTGAAAACAATATCCGCCTGAATGCGATAGGGCAGATTGAAAACCTCCCTGAAAATGTCCTTAAATCCTTAAAACACGCAATTGGGACAACCCGAAATAATGATGGAATGGTTCTCAATCTTGCCTTAAGTTACGGAGGGCGGGCGGAAATAGTCAATATGGTGAAGACAATCGCAGGGAAGGCTATAAACGGTATAATCATTCCGGACTTGATAACACCGGAGATGGTTTCAGAACATCTTTATACCACAGGCTTGCCGGATCCCGATCTGCTTATTCGGACAAGCGGCGAGATGAGAATAAGCAATTTTCTGCTGTGGCAGATAGCTTATACTGAAATTTATATAACCGACACACTTTGGCCTGATTTCGGGAAAGATGAATTTATTAAAATTCTTATTGATTTTCAACACCGCGAGCGCAGGTTCGGGAATGTAGGGTAGAAAATTTAGTATCAAAGAGCTCTCATCTTTATCCGGTTGAAGCTTTTTTTTAAAGGATTCAGACCATGCATTTAAAACGCTGGATTACCGGTCTTGCAGCTCTCCCGTTTCTCATATGGCTTATAAGCAAAGGCGGATGTTTTGTTTTTGCTGTTGTTATAAGCATCGTCTCAATCATCGCTCTTTGGGAGTACAATAAAATCATACTCGATCCAGTGAAGGGGAATATTTTCGATCCGATTCTGCTGTTGTCTTATTTTTCAGGATTGACAATCATATGGGCTGTCTATCTGAAATCGCTCGATATTGTGCCGGCCTTGGTTGTATTAAACCTTATTGTTTCCGGAGTTCTCTCTCTTTTAAGATTCCAGGCTGATAAAAACGCGCCCTGGCTGGTTGCAAAACAGCTTATGGGATTGATCTATATTCCCCTTTTTCTCTCTTATCTGATTATGATCAGGAACGATACAGACGGGATAGTATGGATATATTTCCTTCTCATAATTGTGTTTGCAGGTGATGTCGGCGCCTTATACGTCGGTTCCTTTCTTGGAAAGAATAAGCTTTGCCCTGCGGTCAGCCCCGGAAAAACAATAGAAGGCTCGGTTGGCGGACTTATAACAAACCTTGGAGTAGGAGCCGCTTTCAAGTTTATTTTCCTGTCTCAATATCCGTGGGGTCTGAGCCTTCTATTTTTTGTTTCGGTTGGAATTGCGGGGCAGATAGGGGACCTTTTTGAATCGGAATTGAAGAGGTCGGCGGGCATGAAGGACTCGGGCGGGATTTTGCCGGGCCACGGAGGTATCCTCGATCGTATAGATGCTCTTCTTTTTGCCGCTCCTGTCGCATGGTTTTTCAAGGAATACCTTTTTTAACGGGTTAATAATTATGAAACATATTGCCATTATGGGCTCGACAGGATCAATAGGTACTAATGCTTTGAAAATTGTCGAAATGTTCCCCGACAGATTTCGTGTCAGAGTTCTTGCCGCAAAAAACAACATTTCAGTTCTTGCCGGTCAGATTCGGAAATTTTCCCCCGATATTGCAGTGGTTTTTGATAAAAAGAGCTCTGACGAGCTTAAAAAAACAACGGCAGGCAGCCGCGTTGAAATATTGTACGGAGATTCCGGCTATAATGTCGCAGCTTCATACAGGCCTGTTGACATGATGATAGCGGCGATGGTCGGTTCATCCGGCCTGATGCCAACTTTGTCGGCAATTGACGCCGGGAAAGAGATTGCCTTGGCCAACAAAGAGACTCTGGTTATGGCTGGTGAAATTGTTATCAATAAGGCGGCCGAAAAGAATGTAAAAATTCTTCCGATCGACAGCGAGCACAGCGCAATTTTTCAGTCTCTTGCAGGGCATCGCAGGGAGGATATGCAAAAGATAATTCTTACTGCGTCCGGAGGCCCTTTCCTTAATCTTCCCATAAATAAGTTTAATTCCATCAAACCGGAAGATGCTATGAACCATCCCACCTGGCAGATGGGGCAAAAGGTAAGTGTAGATTCGGCTACTTTGATGAATAAAGGGCTAGAGGTTATAGAAGCCGGATATCTTTTTGGTGTTTCTGTCGAAGACATTGAAGTCATTATTCATCCGCAAAGCGTAATACATTCCATGGTATCATACAGGGATGGTTCGGTTATCGCTCAAATGGGTATTCCGGATATGAAAGGTGCTATTGCATACGCAATGTCCTATCCGGAACGTCTTTCAATCGGGCAGCCGCTTCCCGATTTTGAAGCGATCGGATCGCTTACATTTCAAAAACCTGATAATGAAAAATTTCCCTGCCTTGGCCTTGCCTACAGCGCAGGGAAAACCGGAGGCACCATGCCTGCGGTTATGAATGCGGCAAATGAGATCGCCGTTGAGGCTTTCCTGAGCGGAAGTATATCATTTGTAAGCATTTCGAAAGTAATAAGCAAGGTAATGGAAAAGCACTTTGTTGTTGCAAATCCGATGCTGTCTGATATTCTTGAGGCAGATAACTGGTCTCGTAGAATAGCTGCCGAGCAGATTAAGTGAACTTCTGTTTTTTCCAAGAAGGACACGAAGAGCTAATAAATATAAAGTTGCAATTATTCAGCCGCAGATTCACACAGATGAATGCCGATAGATTAAATACAAAGAATATATTTCAGTGATTATCAGCGTAAATCGGTGGCTATTTAGTCAAAAATTATAGAGAAATTTTAAAGATATGAGCACGGATATTTTTGCATTTGTTATAGTTCTGGGTGTTTTGGTCTTCTTCCATGAGTTTGGTCATTTCATTATGGCCAGGATTTTTGGTGTTGGAGTTGAAAAATTTTCTCTTGGTTTTGGACCGAGATTGTTTGGGAAAAAAGTAGGAATAACGGATTATCGTCTTTCCGCGGTTCCTCTGGGCGGCTATGTTAAAATGGTGGGTGAGGAGCCTGGAGAAGAGATAGATCCAAAAGACGTGCCTATTTCATTTACTCATAAGCATGTTTTCAAGAAGATATTAATAGTTGGTGCAGGGCCTTTTTTCAATCTGGTTCTTGCCGTCATGATATTCTTCATTATTTTTCTTGTCTCGGGCATATTCATATTAAAACCTACAGCCGGATCTGTTGAAAAAGGATCTCCCGCCGAAACAGCCGGCCTGATTAAGGGAGATCTTATTGAATCGATCAACGGAAAAAAAATAACGGATTGGGAAGAGATGGCGGGGGTCATTTCCGGGAGCAACGGCAACAATCTTTCCATTTCAGTCCGCCGGGATGGTGCATCCGTTACGATAACCGTATTGCCTGAACTTAAAACCGCAAAAAACATATTCGGAGAGGATATTAAGCGCTATGCGATAGGGATCGCTTCAGCCGGTGATTATTATTCAAAAAAATTAAATCCTTTTGAAGCCCTTTATGAGAGCGTCAGACAGACATATAAGATTACGAATCTGACGATACTGAGCATTGCGAAGCTTATTCAGGGAACCGTTTCAGCAAAGACCCTCGGTGGTCCGCTGATGATCGCGGAAATGGCGGGTCAGCAGGCAAGAGAAGGGGTAGCCAATCTACTGTTCTTCATCGCGCTTTTAAGCATAAATCTGGCTGTTTTGAATTTTCTTCCGATTCCGGTATTGGATGGCGGGCATCTGCTTTTCTTTTTTATAGAGGCTGCGATCGGAAGGCCGGTCAATACAAAGATGCGGGAAATCGCCCAGCAGGTCGGCATTTTTATTTTAATTGTTCTTATGATTTTCGTTTTTTATAATGATATTTCGAGAATTTTCTTCAGTTGACAAAAGGAGCCGGGTATTAAAATATTTAATTCAAACCCTTAAACCATTTTCTCCAAATTGATTCGGGCGAAACCATTTACTATAACCCAAACAATTATTAAAGAAAAAATATGCCGCACAGACTTGAAATCGCGTTAAAACCTGATATGTTCGATGCCGAAGGAGAAGGCATCCGCCATAAAGCAAAGGATTATTTCGGGATACAGCTGACAAGAGTTCGAACAGTTTCGGTTGTAACCATTGATGCCGCTTTAAGCGCCGATCAGCTCGAAACAATCCGGTCTGAAATATTTACAAACCCCGTGACACAAGTCTCGTCTTTCGGACCCCTTTCCGCCGAATTTGATTGGATCATATGGGTTGGCTACAGACCGGGGGTTAGAGATAATCCTGGGAGCACGGCAGTTGAAGCAATAGAAGATATACTCGGAATAAGTTTTTCCAATGAAGATGCTGTTTATACTTCAAAACGATTTTGTGTAAGCGGCCGCAATCTTATCAGGCAGGATATTGAAAAAATAGCCTCAGAGCTTCTTGCGAACGATATAATACAACAGTGGAGGATTTATTCAAAGACGGACTGGGACAGTTCAACAGGTATCGGTTATATTATTCCGAAGGTGATGCTGAACCATGTTCCAACTGTCTCATCAGTTTCCATTGAAAGCGATGAAGCACTGAAAAAAATAAGCGACCAACGAAACCTTGCTCTCAATCCAAATGATATTCCTACCATAAGATCTTATTTTTTAAGGCAGGATGTTGTAGCAGAACGCGCTCTGGTTGGCCTGTCAGAGCCAACCGACATTGAACTTGAATATATATCTCAGGCAAGAAGCGACCACTGCAACCACAATACGTTCAGAGGCCTGTTCCGCTATACAGACCTCGGAACAGGCAGATCCGAAACTATTGATAATCTTTTCAGGACATTTATCGAAGCGCCTACCCTTTATCTCAAGAATAAGAAAAAATGGGTTGTCTCAGTTCTGTGGGATAATGCTGGAGCTGGGCTTTTCGATGAAAACAATTATTATGTCATAACCGGAGAGACGCACAATTCACCGTCCAACATGGAAGCTTACGGCGGAGCTATTACAGGCATAGTGGGCGTTTATCGCGATCCTCTTGGCACCGGAAAGGGCTCAAAGCTTATCATGGGAAGTTACGGATTCTGTGTAGGCCACAGGAATTATGATGGCCCCCTTATGCCGCGTCTTCACCCAAGGCGACTTCTCGACGGAGTCATTGAAGGTGTGAGGGACGGCGGCAATAAAAGCGGTATACCTACGCCGTTCGGCCAGGTTCTTTTCCATAATGGATATATGGGGAAATGCCTTGTTTTCGTGACAGCTCTGGGAATTATGCCGTCGGCAATAAAGGGAGAGCCTGCCGAACAGAAAAAAACATCTCCGGAAGATCTCGTTATTATGTGCGGCGGAAGAGTGGGAAAAGACGGAATACACGGAGTCACTGCTTCTTCGGAGGTTTTTTCAGAACACACGCCTGCCGGCCATGTTCAGATTGGCGACCCTTATACCCAGAAAAAAATGCATGATTTTCTGCTTGAGGCCCGTGATGAAGGGCTGATAAGCTTTATAACTGATAACGGCGGGGGAGGGCTTTCATCATCAATCGGTGAATCGGCACGCTATTCAAACGGATGTGAAATTGAGCTTGAAAAGGTGCCTTTAAAATACACAGGCCTTGACCAGTGGGAGATCTGGATTTCGGAATCCCAGGAACGCATGACAGTCGCGGTTAAACCGGAGAACTTCGGCCGTTTTATGGAGCTTTCCGCGAAACATGCCGTTGAAAGCACAGCCATAGGCAGATATACCGGATCCGGGAAGATACATATCAGATACAACGATACAACATGCGCCTATATAGATATGGATCTGCTTGCTGCCGGCTTTCCGCAGTGGGAGTTTGACGCTGTATGGCAGCCGCCCGAAAAACGGGGATTGTCCGAGCCGGTTATTAAAGAGCCGCGCGATTGTAACAGTCTTCTTCTGGACCTTTTATCGCGTCCGAATATCTGTTCGAAAGAATGGATATCCAGGCAGTACGACCATGAAGTCCAGGGAGGAAGCGTTATAAAGCCTCTCGTGGGCGCGGAACGCGACATGAACAGTGATGCGGTTGTAATAAGGCCTGTTCTTGATTCGGAGAAAGGCCTTGCCTTTTCTCAGGCCCTTCAGCCCGCATATTCTTCGATAGACGCGTTTCATATGACAGCCTGCACGATTGATGAAGCGGTCAGGCGGCTCGTAAGCGTCGGCGGAAAGATGGAGCATATCGGAGGGGTTGATAATTTCTGCTGGCCGAACATCCAGTATCACCCGTCAAATAATCCTGACGGAAAATTCAAGGCAGCCCAGCTTGTCCGTTCCTGCAAGGCACTGGCTGAAACCTGCCTGGCATATGAAATACCTCTGCTGTCCGGGAAAGACAGTATGTATGTTGATGGGCATCTTTCAGGAAAATACGGAGAAACCCACAAGGTTTCGGCTCTTGAAACGCTTCAGTTTTCAGCTGTATCTGTTATTGATGATATAAATAAATGCGTTACCATGGACAGCAAAATTCCGGGCGATCTTGTCTATGTGCTCGGAACAACCCGCAATGAGCTGGGGGCTTCGGAATATTATGAGCATTTCGGATACATCGGAGTAAATGTGCCGCGGGTATTTACCGACAGTTTCATAATGCTTTACAAAGCGCTTCAGGATGCCATAGATAAAGGCCTTGTTGCTTCCGCACACGGTATATATCGCGGCGGACTGGGAATCCATCTTGCAATGGTTGCAATGGGGGGAAATCTCGGTCTTAAGGCTGATGTAAGCCTTGTGCCGTCTGAAGGGGCCGATCGCGGAGATGTCATTCTCTTTTCCGAATCCGCCGGCCGTTTTATTGTGACTGTTTCGGTTGATAACAGAAAAGATTTTGAAAGCATATTAAGAGGGCTTCCTTTCGCAAAGATAGGAGAAATAACGGAGAACAGGGAGCTTGTCGTTAACGGATTAAAGAACAGAAAGCTCCTTTCTCTATCGATAGATGATTTAAAAAAAGCGTGGAAGGGGCCTTTTGGAGATCTGATATGAGCGGTGTAAAAGTCTTGGTTCTTGCGGGTTACGGTCTGAACTGCGATCACGAAACGGCCTATGCTTTTGAGCTTGCCGGAGCAGAAGCACAAAGAGTACATATAAATTCTCTTGTTGATGGTACCGTTGAACTGGAACCTTTTCATATTATGGCTTTTGTGGGTGGTTTCGGATGGGGTGATGATCACGGAGCCGGCGTGGTTCAGGCTGTTAAATTAAAAACAAGGATCGGCGATAAAATTCTTGAATTTGTTGAAAGGGGAAATCTCATTATAGGTATCTGTAACGGATTCCAGGCAATTGTGAATATGGGACTTCTTCCCGGATTCGACAGAATATACACTGCAAGGTCGGTCGCGCTGACTTTTAATGATTGCGGTAATTTCAGGGATGACTGGGTTTATCTTAAAGTGAATCACTCGTCACCTTGTGTTTTTACAAGGGATATGGACAATATGGAGCTTCCGGTAAGGCACGGGGAAGGAAAATTTTATTCTGATGAACAGATAATGAAAAGGCTTGCTGAAAGCAACCAGGTTGTTGTCCGGTATGCATTGCCTGACGGTTCACCCGCTCAAGGCAAATTCCCCCACAATCCCAACGGGTCTGCGCACGATGTTGCCGGAATATGCGACCCGAGCGGAAGGATATTCGGACTTATGCCGCATCCAGAAGGATATAATCATTTTACAAACCATCCCGACTGGACAAGACGCAAAGAAATTATGAAACGCTCAGGAAATAATGCACATGAAAATATCCCTGCCGGGATACAAATGTTTAAAAACGGCGTCGAATATATAAGCCATAGAACATAATTATCACACCAAAACTATAAAATAATTTAATAGCTTCCGGGAAATTTCATCCATCTTTCTGATATCGACAGCAACAGATATAAATCTGTTGCTATTCAATATATCATGTTATTTCAGATAAATATTCTTATAATAATATTGCGCAAAGTCGTTTTATGCAGTTAAGCTTTATCAGAATCAACCTGGCACATTATTTGTATAATGTTTAAACATGATTGCCATGAGAAAGCGGGGAGAATAAAGCATGAAGAACAACAAAGGGTTCTCGTTGTTTGAATTGATGATTGTGATAGGAATTATTGCGATTTTATCTGCAATTACGGTGCCCAACCTGATCAGTTGGTATAGAAATCAGGGACTGAGAAACGCTGTTGTTGAGTTGCAGAGCAACCTGCATCTGGCGAAGATGACTGCTGTAAAGCAGAACCAGAATTGCAGCGTAAATATTGATACCGA
>Ga0105102_10000193_pt1 | contig 16281 bp, 15 predicted proteins | sample PPLLaktember2015_FD_87032 | JGI IMG/M metagenome (GOLD analysis project Ga0105102, IMG submission 87032) | Freshwater sediment microbial communities from Prairie Pothole Lake near Jamestown, North Dakota, USA - PPLs Lake P7 Core (6) Depth... | ecosystem: Environmental > Aquatic > Freshwater >...
CGCAATGGCCGCCAAGAATATTTCCGCCCCGAACAGCGTTATATTTTTTGAGACCGGCGCCATCGATTCCCTTCTTGAGGAGGTTCCTCTCGCCGTTTCGGATTCAAGAGTGATGTTCTGGACATCGGTAAACGGCAATCTTGCTGACGCATTCGCCACAATGCAGAACCGGACCACAGGCCCGCATGTTGTCGGCATTATGGGGGCGGCTCAGATCGACAGATACGGCAACCTCAATTCAACCGCAATCGGGGATTACTTCAGCCCGAAAGTCAGGTTTTCGGGAAGCGGAGGTGCATGTGACGTCGCCTCCTTTGTCGGAAGAACAATAACCTTCATGCAGCACGAAAAAAGGAAGTTTGTTCCAAAACTCGATTATATAACAAGCCCGGGATGGCTTGACGGGCCGGATGGCAGAAAAAAAGCCGGACTTCCGGAAGGCGGCCCTTACTCGGTTGTAACCAATATGGCGACAATGGGTTTTGATGAGCATACAAAAGAGATGTACCTCACCGGCTATTTCCCCGGCATAACCACCCGTAAGATTCTCGACAACATGGGTTTCGGGATTGATGTGTCACGGGCAAAGGAGGTTGAGCCCCCGACCGAATCTGAGCTAAAGATTCTGCGGGAAAAGTGCGACCCCCAGAGGCTTATATTATGACAGTTATAGCGGTTCTCAAAAATATGTTCCGTTTGGGCATCCCTATTGATTTCACTGTCAACTTATAGAGTGATGTCACCATACTTTTCGATTAAATTGTATTATTTTGATCTGATGTGGGAAAGCATAAGGTTTACGACCGATTCAATATCAAGGCCGGTCGAATCTATTATAACCGCGTCTTCGGCCGGTTTTAGAGGGGCAAGGCTTCTTTTGCTGTCGTTTTCATCGCGGAGTCTGATATCTCTTTCAATCTCCTCCATTCCCGGAGAGTCTTTCTTTCCCGCAAGCTCCTTATAACGCCTTTCAGCCCTTGTTTTGACCGACGCGTCAAGATAGAATTTAACGTCGGCGTTCGGAAATACCACGGTTCCCATATCCCGCCCTTCGAATACAGCTTCCTTTTCCTTTCCAAGCTCTATCTGAACGGAAAGAAGATATTTCCTCACAGCAGGCCTTGCCGAAACCGCGGACGCGAGCATGGACATCTCTGGAGTTCTGATCTCGCCAGTGATATCCGCTCCGTTTGACAAAAGGCGAAGTCCCCTTTCATCCCTCGCAAATTTCAGGGTAACCGCCCCGCAAAGCCTCTCTAATCCGGCGTCATCATCGCTTCCAACTCCTGCTTTCTGCGTCTCCCATGCCACACCTCTGTAAAGAGCGCCTGTATCAATATATTTATATCCGAGGCGTTCAGCCAGTATTTTGCTTGCAGTCGTTTTTCCGGCACCGGCCGGTCCGTCAATGGTGATAAGGAGCTTTTTTTTCATGACAGGACTTTTTCGATAGCTTTTATAAATCGGATGTTTTCTTTCCGGAGCCCGACGCTCACTCTTATGTATTCAGGATACCCGTATGATGTCATCGCTCTGACTATCACTCCGAGCCTCAGCATTTTTTCAAAAACCTCATCCGCGTTTCTTTTAGTATCAATCAGAAAAAAGTTGGTCTGAGTCGGAAAAAACCTGATCCCCCTCTCCTTCAGCGATTTATACAGGTAATCAAGTCCGTCATGAATCAGCTTCACCGTTTTATTGAAGAATGCTTTATCATCAAGAGCCGCTGCGGCTCCTGCCTGCGCCGGAATACTCGCGTTAAAAGGCGGCCTGATCCTGTTTAAAATATCCGATATCTCTTCAGGCATTATACCGTAACCTATTCTTAAGCCGGCGAGGCCATATACTTTTGAAAAAGTGCGCAGGATCACGACGTTATGTCCGGAACTGATATAGTCGATGCTCTTCAGGCACTTTTCATCACGCACGAACTCGATATACGCCTCATCAACGATTACAATCACATTCTGCGGAACCTTTTTAATGAACCGGTCAAAATTCTTCCCGGATATAATGGTTCCTGTCGGATTGTTGGGATTGCAAAGGAAAATCAGGCGGGTTTTATCCGATATTTTTTTCGCCATGCCTTCGAGATCTATCGAAAGCGATTTCAGGGGAACAAAAACGGGTTTCGCGCCCGCTGTCCTTACCGTTATTTCATACATGAGAAAGGACGGGCTGGGAATAATTACTTCATCTCCGGGCATAAGAAACGCGCTGGTCAGCATTCCTATGATCTCATCAGAACCGTTTCCGAGAACAACATTTCCGGGTGAGACTCCGAGCCGCTCCGATAATTTCATTACAAGATCATGGCCGCTTCCGTCCGGATACCGGTTGAGGCGCGAAAGAGCATTTCCGATTGCTTTAACAGCCCTGGGAGACGGCCCCAAGGGATTTTCGTTGGATGCAAGCTTAATGGAACCCGAGATCCCGTATTCTCTTTCAAGCTCTTCGATCGGCTTTCCAGGAACATAGGGCTTTATAGAAAGAATATGCCGGGGCACTTTCAGTTTCATATTTTATTTTTCCGCAGCCTGTCTTCCTCTTTCAAGCGCCTTCATGTTAAGCGGTATCAGTTTTGCTTTGGCGGCAAATTCAGCTCTCACCGATTCTTCCAGAATCTTGAAATCAACCATTTTACTTCTCGCGACAAAAGCCCCCAGAGCAACTATATTGGCGGCCTTGATACTTCCTATTTCATTCGCTATTTCGGAAACCGGAACTTTCAGCTCATCAACATCATTCCGCCCCGATCCTGTCTGTATCAGGGAGCTGTTTATCATAATAACCCCGCCTGGCTTTACGACAGGCGTGAATTTTTCAAGCGAAGGCCTGTTCATCGCCACAAGGTGCAGCGGGTTTCTTACAATGGGCGAGGCTATCGGCCTGTCGCTTATCACCACCATGCAATATGCGGTTCCGCCGCGCATTTCCGGACCGTAGGAAGGAATCCACGCGACTTCGTAACCCTGTTCCATTGCCGCGTGAGCCAGGATTTTAGCGCTGAAAAGGATTCCCTGACCGCCAAAACCAGCAAACATGACTTCACTCTGCATTTGATCCTCCTTCAGCCTTTCCGGGAGTCTTTAACTCACCGAGGGGGTAGTAGGGCATAAGGGTTTCCTCAGCCCACTTGACCGCCTCAAGAGGCGTCATACCCCAGTTTGTGGGGCACGTACTGATCAGTTCAACAAAACTGAAACATCTGCCTTCAAGCTGATATTCAAACGCCGTTTTAATCGCCTTTTTCGCCTTGACGATATATTTTGGTTTGATTACCGATTGTCTCGTTATATACGCCGGAGTCTGAAGGCTTGCCAGAAGTTCTGAAACCTTGATAGGCATGCCTACATCCTTGACATCGCGACCATACGGAGACGTTGTAGTTCTCTGTCCGGGCATTGTTGTCGGAGCCATCTGGCCGCCGGTCATTCCGTAAACGGCATTATTGATAAAGACGGTGGTAAATTTCTCACCCCTGTTTGCGGCATGAATTATCTCCCCCATGCCTATGCTGGCGAGATCGCCATCTCCCTGATAGGTGAAAACCACCAGGTCGGGGCGGACTCTCTTTATTCCTGTCGCCATCGCGGGCGCCCGGCCGTGAGCCGCCTCCTGAAAATCAAATGTAAAATAGTTATATGCAAGCACAGCGCATCCGACGGGCGCAATTCCCACCGTCCTGCCTCTGACGCCCAGTTCATCTATCACTTCCGCCACAAGCCTGTGGGCAACCCCGTGCGTGCATCCCGGGCAATAATGGCTCACCTGCTCGGCCAAAGCTTCCGGCCTTTTAAATGTTTTTCCCATCACACATACTCCTTATATATTAACCGTCCAACCTCTCCCGTCCTTACAGGCTAAGAAAGAGATGATCTCACGACATCCATTACTTCTTCCGGCGTCGGAACCTCGCCGCCGCACTTTCCGTACCACTTGACAGGACATCTGCCGTGCGCGCATCTTTCAACATCTTCAACCATCTGGCCCATGCTCATCTCTATGCTCAATGCCATACGGCAGCTCTTTTTTGAAACTGCCTGAAAAACGGCCTCTTCAGGAAAAGGGAATAATGTTTGGGGCCTTATCATTCCGATCTCAATTCCCTCCTCCTTAAGATTGTCGATTGCCGTTTTGCAGACTCTGCTCATGGTTCCGTAACTGACTACAAGGAGGCTGTAGTCGGAATCCGTATTATAAGCTTCGTATCTGACCTCCTCACGCCTCATCCTGTCATATTTTTCTTTAAGTGTCAGGTTGTTCTGATTAAGCGCGGCAGGATCAAGAAACAGGGATTTGACAAGATTCCTTTTGCCGCTCTTCCTCGTCTCCATTCCGTTGGTTGCCCAGTCATCTTTATTGCTCGGTTCGGACTTTAAATTTTCCGGAAACTCAACCGGCTCCATCATCTGCCCTATCAGGCCGTCGCCCAAAATCATGACCGGATTCCGGTACTTCTCGGCAAGAGGGAATGCCATCATTACCATCTCGACCGCCTCCTGAACACTGGCAGGCGCCATTACAAGCATTCTGTAATCCCCGTGCCCTCCCCCTTTTGTCGCCTGGAAATAATCCGCCTGGGAAGGAAGGATTCCGCCCAGTCCAGGACCGCCTCTCATGATATTCACAAACACAGCCGGGCACTGAGCGCCTGAAATATAGCTTATCGCCTCGCTCATAAGACTGATGCCGGGGCTTGACGATGTTGTAAAGACTCTTTCACCGCATGCCGCGGCACCGAAAATCATATATCCTACGGCAACCTCACTCTCACCCTGCAAAAAAACGCCGCCAACCTCCGGCATTCTGTGCGAAAGGTATTCCGCCACTTCCGACTGCGGAGTAATAGGATAGGCAAAATAGTTCAGACATCCGGCTCTTATTCCGGCTTCACCTATCGCTTCATTTCCCTTCATCAGAATTTTGCCCATTTTTTCCTCCTATTTATTTTCAGCGGTTTTCCCGCCATCTTCCGTTTCAGTTATGCTGATCGCAACATCGGGGCACATGATGCAGCATGTCGAACAAAAAACACAATCTTCAGGGCGTGCCTGATAAGCTGGGAAATAGCCTTTTGAATTGACTTCTGAAGATATTTCCAGAACCTTTTTGGGACATACGGCAATGCACAAGCCACATCCCTTGCATTTGTCTGAATCAATGTAATGTTTATAAACCATTTAAACTCCTTTTTTGTATTTTACAGCGTTGCGGCCTTTTTCCATGGCGGCACAAGCTGTCTGCGCAATTTCAGAACGGGACACGAGAAGCGCTTCATATCGATTTCATCCGCAAGCTGCGAAGAGACGGTAATAAACTCCAAAGGGAGCCCTGTTTCATGCGATACCGTAGAAACAAAGGCATATCCCTCATATATCGAGTCAACAGTCGTTTCATCTATAAGATTTGCATTTCCAATAATTCCGCTTACGCTCATCCTGGAAGCCTTTTCGATTTCATCCCTCATTCTCATACACCCTTTTAAGCTATCAGTAAAAGGCCTGAAAGGGTTTATGACCTGCAGCATCCGATATCTTTTCCCGTCCATAGCGTCTGCGAGAGCGGCAAGAACAGTCGCTCCAACCTTATCTCCGCCTACATCCAGTATGGTAAGCCGGCTCGGCTTTCTGATGAGGCCGGCAACTGCAGGTGTCAAAATTGGAAGGTCTGCCTGAAGGTATCTGTCTGAAGGCAAAACAACCCTTATCCCGAATTCCGAAAGCTGTTTTTTTGCCTCCCGTGTACGAAAGTAGGGATTAACAAGATCGAGATCCGCAACACTTACGTCTATCCCTGCAAGCTTTCTGTTTACGGCAAGATTGATCGATATCTCCGTTTTGCCGCTTCCGTAATTGCCTGCTATTACAATTATGCCTTCAAGATCAATTTCCACTTGTGCCAGCCTGCATAAAAAAGCCATTTAACAAAATTAATATTCCCCTAAAAACCGGCAGGGAATATGGTTGTTTTCAAGAAAGTTTAGTACAACATAACCATTTTTAATAAAATTTTCCATTTATTTTTTTATTATTGTCATGTCAAGAAGTTTCGTCACCTAAAAATACGCGATTTATTCCATTTCAGAAAAGCTTAACTGGCTAATGTCATGTCAGGGTATGGGTATATATATAAACGAATATAGAATGTAGAATATCGAATATAGAAATAACGGTATAAATAACTTAAAAAAATTGGAGCTCTCCCGAACGATTATTTGAAAGGATCTCTTGTCTACGATTGTTTGTATATGATAGGTGAATAATAAAGGAGAGATATATTTATATGGACAGAGTTTTTACAGGGCTTGAAAATCTTATGGATTCCCCGCCGTCATTTGTACGCGGCAAACGCCTCGGCCTTCTGTGCAACCCGGCTTCGGTCGATAGAAATTTCAAACATGCGCGTGAACTTATAAACTCAAAATTCCCCGGACAGCTCAAAGCTCTTTATTCCCCGCAGCACGGTTTTTTTTCGGAAAAACAGGACAATATGATTGAATCTGAAAACATCATAGATCCGTTGCTTAAGATTCCTGTTTTCAGTCTTTACGGAAAAACGAGAGTCCCGGCAAAAGAGATGCTTGATCCTGTCGACATATTGATAATTGATTTACAGGATGTGGGAACCCGCGTTTATACATTCATTTACACTATGTCCCACTGTCTTGACGCCGCAAAAATATTCGGGAAAAAAGCGGTGATTCTCGACCGGCCGAATCCGATAGGGGGCCAAAATGTTGAAGGAAACTGCCTTTTACCCGAATTCGCCTCATTTGTTGGGCGTTATCCGATACCTATGAGGCACGGGCTTACAACAGGCGAACTGGCGCTGCTCTTCAATGACCATTTCGGAATAGGTTGTGATCTTGAGGTTGTTCCCATGAAAGGCTGGACAAGGGCCATGTATTTCAACGATACAGGGCTCCCCTGGATTCCTCCATCCCCGAACCTTCCGACTCCCATATCTGCGATTGTTTACCCCGGTCAGGTAATACTGGAAGGCACGAACATATCTGAAGGACGAGGCACAACACAGCCGTTTGAAATTTTCGGAGCGCCGTACATCGATACTGAAAAAATTATCTCATCTTTGGGCGGCTGCAAGTTACCCGGTGCCGTATTAAGGCCCCTGGTATTTGAACCGACATCCAACAAATGTGCGAAAGAGCCATGCAAAGGCTTCCAAATACACTTAACCGACCCTTATGAATATAAGCCCTATCTATCCGCGCTTAAACTCCTTCATGCGGTGCATCTTAGCCATCCTGAGGAATTCAGATGGAAGTCTCCACCGTACGAATATGAATTCGAAAAATTACCGGTTGATCTTATTACCGGAAATCCCATGATCCGGAATGCAATTGAAGGGGCGGATAAAATAGATGAGATTGAAAAAACATGGCATGATGAGCTTGAAGAATATCTTAACATAAGCAGTAAATATCATCTTTATGCATAAGGGGGATAGACCATAGGCGTTTAGGCTGTAGGAGAAGGATTTGAAGTAGAACAAAATGGGAACAAAGAACATATCTTGGATAAGAATGATGTTTAAAGGAAACAAAGTCTGGCAGGCGCAAGGTCCGGACGAAAAACCCCTTTATAAAAACGGGAAGGTTCTTATCAAATACAATGTTAATCAGGAATATGAGTACTGGGTTTATGAAAATAGCCTTGAACCTGTAGACAAAGCCGGCAAGCCTGAGATGAAAGATGTCGGAAAACCTGTTTCGCCGGAAAAGAAAAAAAAGAAAATTCAGGAAAAGTTTACGTCCCATGATGAAAACGTCCCCGAAAATGCGGTTTGCATCTATACGGACGGAGCATCATCCGGAAACCCGGGCCCGTCAGGTATAGGAATTCTATTCCGTTTCGGGGAACATGAAAAAGAGATGTCAAGATATATCGGAATCGCAACCAACAATATTGCCGAACTTGAAGCTATAAAAACAGCCCTTCTGGAACTTAAAACAATAAAAAAACCCGTAAGGATATATACGGACAGTGCTTATGCCTTCGGTGTTCTGACATTAAACTGGAAGGCAAAAAAAAACACAGAGCTGATAGAATCCATTAAAAAATCAATGGCAAAGTTTAACGATCTTAAGCTCATTAAAGTAAGAGGCCATGCAGGCCAGGAAGGCAATGAACGGGCAGATTTTCTTGCAACCATGGCAATAAAAACTATTGTTTAAAATGAGTTGGAAACATTTCAGACAATAATTTCCACTATCCTTTTTTTAGTGATTCGATCTCTTTTTTCAGATCATCAATCTCCTGCTTGTATTTTTCCACTTCACCGCTGGAAGAACCTGAAAGGATATTTTCTTTATTCCAGTTTTCTTTCAATTCATCAAATCCAAGGTAAATAACAAGTCCACCGCCCAGAACAAGGGATACCGGAAGGATGCCGGATAGAATCATAAGAAATTCTTTCCACCAGATGACAAGCAGCACTATTCCCAGAACGGATACAAGAGATCCACCGATTAAAGCTTTCATATAATTTCATCCCCGATCAAATATAAATATAAACAGGTTATAAACTTCCGGAATAAAGGTTATAATTGTTTGTAATATATCACGCAATCTTATCCGGTTCAAGATTTTCTTTTACCGGTTTTTGCGCTCATCAATTAAGATATTGCAAAAAAATAAGGTTTTGATAGTCTGTCAATATGGTCGCACTTTAAACAAACGGATACAATCTGCCTGCATGAATATATTAAAAAAAAAAATAAGAACGTGGATCAATAGGATTCTTCAGGATTCACACAATCATTTTACCTGCCACCTCCCCGGGAATGTAAGTTTTTTTTCATCAAACACCCTCAAGCTTTTCTTCTCCGGAATACAAATCGATTCCGAGCAGCTTAACAGGCTGAAAAATATTCCCGAAAACGCAATCGTTGTTTATGCAACCAAATTTAAAAGCCATTTCGAGTTTTTATTCTCCCATACCCGCTACAGCGAAAGCAAACTCCCCTACCCTGAAATCGGGTTCGATTACAAAGTATTCATATGGCAGTCTGTCCCGCGCATATTAAGAACATTGCTTTCATATATCGATTATTTTTTTCAGAACAAGTCTTTTCCTGATCCATATAAGAGCGGTTACATAAGGGAGGAACTTTTAACCGGAAAATCGGCTTTTCTTTCGCTGGTTGAAGATAAGGCGTTTTACAGGCGCTTTGTAAAGTCAGAAACTGACCCCTTATTTTACCTTATAGAATTACAGAAAATAACCGAAACGCCTATATATATTTTCCCGCAGATAATGTCTTTCGGGAAAAATCCGATGCGAACAACTCCATCTCTAACAGATGTTATATTCGGAACTCCGGATAATCCGGGGAGACTGAGAAAAATAGCGATACTTTTCAAGCACCCGGAAAAGATAATCGTTGAAATTTCCGAACCGATTAATCTTAAAAGTTTCCTTGAATCGAAAGAGGTTCGCGAACGGGGAAGTGAATATCAGTCCCTTGTCTTAAGGCGGGATCTTCTTATCAGATTAAATCGTCATCGCCAGAGCATAATAGGCCCTGTCCTCAAATCAAGAGAAGAGCTTAAGGAGAGCATCCTGACAAATTCACGATTTCAGGAATTTCTTGATAATTATTCAAAATCCCGCAATACGCCTGCCCGGAATGTACGAAAAGAAGTTAATGAATACATAGATGAAATTGCAGCAAATTACAATATTGCCGTTATTAGGGTATTGGCGGAAATTGTAGGATGGATCATCAATACCATGTTTGATGGTTACACGGTTAATACTGATGGATTGAATAAAGTAAAGGCGATGTCCTTAAAAGGTCCCCTTATATTAATTCCGTGTCATAAAAGTCATATTGATTATCTTATCCTTTCTTATCTGCTTTTTAACAATAATATGCCCTGTCCCCATATAGCTGCCGGCAAGAACCTTTCCTTCTGGCCCATGGGCCCTCTTTTCAGGAGTGGCGGAGCTTTTTTTATCAGGCGCACTTTTAAAGGAGCCGCTCTATACTCAAGGGTATTTGCCGAATATATTCAAAAGCTGCTCGGGGAGGGATTTAACATAGAGTTTTTTATAGAAGGCGGAAGAAGCAGAACAGGCAAACTTATCCTTCCCAAGCTCGGGCTCCTTTCAATTCTTCTTGATGCCTATAAGAAAGGCGCATGCAAGGATATGATAATAGCGCCTATTTTCATTGGATATGACAGGGTAATCGAAGAAAGCTCATATTTGGATGAGCTTGAAGGGGCTCAAAAAGAACCGGAAAATTTTTCCCAGGTTATTAAAGCCAGAAAATTTTTGAAAAAAAAATACGGCAAAATATATATACAGTTCAATGATCCGATATCGTTAAATGAATTGTTCAGCGAAAAAGAGATTCAGATCAAAAGCATGACATCAAAAGAGCAGAATGCCCTTTGCCGTAATCTCGGATATAGAGTAATTAACTCAATAAACGAAGTTTCAGTTGTAACTCCGTTTTCCATCACTGCCTGTGCAGTCCTTAATTGTTCAAGAATAAGATTTAATTATGAACGCATTATCTTTTATGTTGATATTTATATCAAATATTTAAACTCACAGGGAGCGAAGCCGGCAGATACGCTAATTTCAGATTTCAGGACTGTAATAGAGCAGGTTCTTGATTCCTATGTTCAGAGAAAATTCATTGAACCGGTGCATTTGGAAAAAGGAGAACGGTCAAATATCAAGGAGTTTTCGGTAAACATAAACAAGCGTCCTGCAATCGAATATTATAAAAACAACTGTATTTCATTCTTTGTTCCTGCTGCAATTGCTGCCCTTGAAATTCTTAAAATAGAATCATTCCAGTTTCAGGCATCCGAACTTCATCATGGATATGCTTTTCAGCAGAATTTCTTCAAATATGAATTCGCATACAATATTGACAAAACGCCCGAATATTTTATTCGCAAAAACATAAAGGCATTTATTGATGACGCTATCCTCGTCCCTCATCCGACTCTTCCCGATACCTATAACATAACCTCATCCGGTCTGAATAAATTGAAGTCGTTCGCGGTTTTTTTGAAACCTTATTATGAATCATATTTTGTAGTTCTGAATTATCTAATGAAAACCGAACGGAACGATATTGACGCCAAGGAGCGCGTAAAGAGAATTCAAACCATAGGTAACAGAATGTACAAAAATCACGAAATCGAACGTAAAGAAGCCCTTTCAAAAGTTTATTATTCCAATGCGATTGATTTTTTCAATAACAAGGGAATCAAAGGTTCTGATGAAATCGATAAAATAAAGTTCTATGAAGATGCCATTCAGAAATATCTGAGTTTCCTGTAATGGTAAAAATGAAAGGATTCAAGGGTTCTGGGATTCCAGGATTCAAGTGCCATGAAGTGATGAACGGAAGTGAATAAAGGCCGCCCTGTCTATTCCGGAACAATATTGCAGAAAGGTATGGGAGAAAAACACTTAAAGCCCTTGAGAGCTTTGAATATATGAAAGCCCTTATTCTTGCAGCTGGTCTTGGGACCAGACTTCTTCCATATACCGAGCACACTCCCAAACCGCTCTTCCCTTTGGGAGACAGCACACTCCTGGATATTATAATCAGAAGGCTTGAGGCTTCAGGCTGTAAATCTGTAATAATAAACACCCATCATCTGAATAACAGGATAACTGATTATATTGACTCCAGAAAATATTCAATACCTGTAACAACCCGTCATGAGCCTGTAATTTTGGGGACAGCGGGAGCGATAAAAAACGCGGGCGATTTCTGGGATGGCAAACCTTTTATAGTAATAAACAGTGATATCCTTACAGATATCGATCTTAAAGAAGTTTATTCATTTCATATCAGACATGGGCATCCGGCGACCCTGGTACTGACGGATTACCCGGAATTCAACAATGTAATGGTTGATGATGATAATTTTATCACAGGATTTGATAACAATACCGCGTATCAACCCGGTCTTAAAGGTAAAAGGCTTACATTTACAGGAATTCAGGTTTTAAGCCCTGAAATTCTTGATTTTATTCCTCCCAACCAGTTCTCGCACAGCATAGATATTTACAGGCAGATGCTCGCTTCCGGCAAAAAGATTTATTCATACATACCCATGAAACACTCATGGAATGATCTGGGAACCCCCGCAAGATACAGAGAAGCCGTACTGAATGAATTGACCCCCAAAGCTCTTGAAAAAGCATTTCCGGCCTGTGATTGCGGAAGCTTTAACATATCCGGAATACAGGGTGACGGATCCGACAGAAGATGGTTCAGGATAACTTCACAAAATAACTCTCTTATTCTCGCCGATCACGGCATAAGAAGCTCTCTTTCTACAAATGAAGCCGACTCTTTTATTGCAATAGGGAAACACCTTTATTCCAAGGGGCTTCAGGTTCCCGGAATTATCCTTCACAACTCATTTTCAGGTCTTGTTTTTCTTGAAGATCTGGGAGATACCAACCTTCAGCATGTTGTCATGAATTGCGGGAACAGGAACGAAATTATATCATTGTATCAAAATGTTATCAGTTCTCTAATAGAGCTTTCCCTAACCGGCAAAATTGATTTCGACACCGCCTGGACATATCAGACCCCTTATTACAGCTCCGACCTGATCATAGAAAAAGAATGCAGATATTTTACCGACGCGTTTTTAAAAGGCTGCCTTAACAAGGAGATTGATTTTAAAGAATTTGAAAATGAATTTATGATAATCGCATCAAAAGCGGTTGATAACCAGATTACAGGTTTTATGCACAGAGACATGCAGTCCAGAAATATAATGGTGAAAGAAGGAAGAATCTATTTCATAGATTTTCAGAGCGGCCGGATAGGACCGCTTCAATACGATCTCGCTTCTCTTCTCATAGATCCCTATGTCCCGCTCTCTTCGGAAATTCGCAGGGAATTGCTTGATTATTGCATTCAAATTCTTTCTTCTGCAGCAGGATTTGATGCCGATAAATTCCGTATTTGTTTCAAATACTGTTCCATAACCAGAAATCTTCAGATTCTTGGCGCTTTCGGTTATTTAAGCAGAGTTAAGGGGAAAGCCTATTTCGAGCAATATATCCCTGCGGCATTAAAAACACTGAAAGAAAATTTCAGGCTGCTTGACAGGGATGATTTTCCAAAATTAAAATCTCTGATAGAGAATCTGTTGTAACAGTCTTATTATTCTGATAAATAAGGAAGCAACTTATTGTAAGTGAAGCTCAAGCCCAAAGGGCGGGGCTTGCGAGGAACGTTTCAGTCAAAATATGGAGGTATGTATGAGCCGAATAAAAGTAATGGTAAACGGTCTGCCCGGGAACATGGCTACAAATGTAGCGAAGCATGTTTTAAAGGATGAAAGACTCGAACTCATCCTTTTTTCACTTACAGGCCCTGAAATTACGGAAAAAAAATATAACATTTCATCATTTCAGATCCGGCTTGTTCACCCGGCTGAAAGACAGGATCTCATCAATGAAATTAAGAACAAGGAAGGCGGATTTATAAGCATTGACTATACTCATCCGTCTGCTGTAAACAGTAACGCTGATTTTTTTTGCAGCAATTCCCTCCCGTTTATTATGGGCACAACCGGAGGGGACAGGAAGAAACTTGCTGAAACAGTTTCATCTTCAGGCATTTGCGCCATAATTTCACCGAATATGGCAAAACAGATTGTCGGCTTTCAGGCAATGATGGAATATGCCGCCGGAACATTTCCGGATCTGTTCAGGGGTTATACTCTCACCGTCAGAGAGAGCCATCAGAAGGGAAAGGCGGATACAAGCGGAACGGCAAAGGCGATTGTCGGCTGTTTTAATAAGCTTGGGGTCCCTTTTACAGAACAGGATATTGAAATGGAACGGGATCCTGAAATACAAAAAAACGCCTGGGGCATACCTCCTGAATTCATAAAAGGACATGGTTGGCATACATATACTCTTGTCTCAGAAGATAAAACAGTCAAATTTGAGTTTTCCCATAATGTAAATGGGCGTGATATATACGCCAGGGGAACACTTGATGCAATATTCTTTCTTAACAGCAGGCTGAAGGAAGGAGTTAAGGGGAAAGTTTTTTCGATGATTGATGTTTTGCAGGGGAAATGAGTTTTGGAATTTTAATAATATGCTTTTATTAATAAATATGGAGGAAACATGAAAAAATATTTTATTTTGCTGCTTGGATTAATAACTGTTTTTGCTTTGACAGGTTGCGGATACAACACTATGCAGGCGAATGAAGAGGCCGTTTTTGCGGCATGGGGAGATGTTGAGGCAAGTTACCAGCGCCGCCTTGATCTGATACCCAATCTTGTCGAAACGGTCAAAGGTTATGCAAAGCACGAAGCTGAAACGCTTACGGCTGTTGTTGAAGCAAGGGCAAAGGCCGGATCGATACAGATCTCTAAAGAGATGGTAAATAACCCGGAATCATTCGGTAAGTTCCAGCAGGCGCAGGGCGAGCTTTCAGGCGCTCTTTCAAGACTCATGGTTATTGTTGAAAGATACCCTGATTTAAAAGCAAACCAGAATTTTCTTGATCTGCAGAATCAGCTTGAAGGCACTGAAAACAGAATAAATGTGGCAAGAGTGAGATATAACAAATCCGTTCAGGAATTCAATACCAGCATAAGAATTTTCCCGAACTCCCTGACAAACTCCCTCCTGCTCCATCTTGCGCGCAAAGAGCCTTTCAAGGCTGAAGAGGCTGCGAAAACAGCTCCCAAAGTGAGCTTTTCGGATAAATAGGGTTTAAGGATATATTGCATGTTAAACTGGTTTATCGCTCTTTTTTTGATGTTTTTACCCTGCTATGCCGGAGCGCTTGAAGTTCCGGCTTTAAAAGGGAGAGTAAATGATTATGCTTCTCTCCTGTCGCCTGAAACTGAGAACAGACTGGAGGAGACTCTCTCCGCGCTCGAAAGCAGCGATTCCACTCAGGTTGTTGTACTGACAATTCCCTCCCTTCAGGGAGAAGTTCTGGAGCAATTCTCCATAAAGGTGGCCGAAGAATGGAAAATTGGACAGAAGAACAAAGACAACGGAGCAATTCTTCTCATATCAAAAAATGACCGCAAAATAAGAATTGAGGCGGGCCGCGGCCTGGAGGGAAAGCTTACCGATCTCATGTCGGGGCGCATCATACAATATGAGATAGTTCCGAAATTCAAGGAGGGCAACTTCAACGGAGGCATTGAAGCCGGAGTAAATGCCATAGTTTCAGTTGTTCGTGGTGAATACACCGCGTCGGGACAGGATGCGAGATCTAAAAAAAGCGGTTCAAACCCCTTCTTTACGCTGCTTATTTTTCTGTTTGTTCTTACCGCCGCTTTATCCGGATTTTCAAAAATACTCGGCGGAATTACAGGAGCAGCCGCTCTTCCGGTAATCTCCCTGTTTGCCTTTCCGGGCATCTCCTTAATCATTTTAATTATTCTTGCCGTTGCCGGTTTGTTTTTCGGTCTTTTTGTCGGAGCGCTTACCGGAGCAGGAGGAAAAAAATATTCCGGAGGGTCCGGTTTTGGGGGTTTTGGGGGCGGCGGGTTCGGCGGAGGAGGATTTTCAGGCGGGGGGGGCGGCTTTGGTGGCGGAGGCTCATCTGGAAGCTGGTAAAAAGGAATTACAGTTATGAAAATTAATGCATCGGATTTTTTCAGCCCGGAAGAAAAAGAAAAAATATCGGAATCGATCAGGAAAGCCGAATCTGAAACTTCCGGAGAAATAGCGATAATGGTTCTTGATTCAAGCGATTCATACAGTGAGGCCGAAACCTTCGGAGCTTTCGTCCTTTCGGGCCTTTTTTCGCTGATGCTCGAACTGATTATATCCTATTTAATCGGATCAGAACCGGGATGGGGACACGGCGGTTCCGGTTTTCCATACGGTTTTCTCGCCGATGCCGCAAAGAGCGCGAGCATATGGACATACATCCCAATGGTTTTCGTCTTTTATTTCGCTTTTAAATTCCTGTTGTCGAAAGCCCCGGAAATAAAAATCCTTTTCATGTCGGGCAGGCGGATCGAGGAGACCGTCCGGGAGCGGGCCGTAATGGCATTTTACGAAAAGGGCTTGTATAAGACCAGGGATGAAACCGGCATTCTAATTTTCATTTCGCTGCTTGAACACAAGGTTTGGATACTGGGAGACAGGGGCATAAACGCAAAAATAGCGCCTGACTTCTGGGAAAAAATTGCAGCGGAACTTTCAGCCGGGATCGGGAAAAAAGAATACGGAAAAGCGGCATGTCAGGCTATAACAAAATGCGGCGAAGAGCTCTCC
>Ga0105102_10000196_pt1 | contig 16241 bp, 17 predicted proteins | sample PPLLaktember2015_FD_87032 | JGI IMG/M metagenome (GOLD analysis project Ga0105102, IMG submission 87032) | Freshwater sediment microbial communities from Prairie Pothole Lake near Jamestown, North Dakota, USA - PPLs Lake P7 Core (6) Depth... | ecosystem: Environmental > Aquatic > Freshwater >...
CTTCGTCGTCTTCGCGGGCTCGACCTTCTTCTCCGGAGCGGTCACGGTGAACGTGGCGCTCTGAGTCGTCGTCTTGCCGCCGGCGGTCGACGTGATCTTCACCGTGTAGGTGCCAGCGGGAAGCTTCTTGTCGGCCTTCCAGGACCAGGTGACCTTGCCGGTCTTGTCGGCGACGGCGTTCTTCAACTTCGGAGCCGTGACCTTGGTCTCGGCGGGGTAGGTGATCGCGATCGCGCAGGTAGCGCCGGGGCGCGTCTTCGCGGCGAGATCAACCTTCGCACCCTGCTTGACGGGCGACGTCAAGGAGGTGACCTCAAGAACGAGCGGCGGATCCATGTGATTCTGGAGGGCCGTCTCAAGCGAAGACAGCTTCGTCGTCAGCTGCTTCATCTGCGTTCCCTGGTTCGTGATCTCCGTCTTCGCGGACGTGGACGCCTGCGTCGCCGCGTCAACCTTCGTCTGAAGACCGGTGATCGCCGTCTGCAGGTCGGTGACCTGCTTCTTCATGGCCGTAACTTGATCGGACAGGTCCGTGAAGCTCTTCTCGGACGGTCCCCCACAACCCACAGCGAAAGCCAGCAGACCAACTACGCACAGTAGCACGCCAACGCGCCGCAGCATATCGACTCCCTTTTCTTGTCGGAGCTCCTTGCGCTCCCTGCTTCCAAGTCCACCTTCACGAAACGCCCACCAGGATCACGGGTAGATAAGGAGCACCCGATCCGCTGGTCCCTATTCAGCGCGAGCCGCGGCCGGAAGCCTCCGTGAGGGCGCGGCACCCGCGGTGACGGTCCCCAGTTTACCCTGCCGGGGCCTCGAGTGAAAGCCCCACGACGGGGCGACACAAGGGCGAGGGAATCGCCGATGGGAACGGTATCTCGCTGCCAGGCTCCTCGCGGTCCCCGCGGGGAGAGCGAGGGAGAAGCCGGGTTGGCGCGCCGGCTCGCCGCGAGTACGATCGGCCTGCGGAGCGCCAAGGCCGTGTAGGAGCAAAAGGAGCGGAACGATGAGACTCGGCGTGCGAAGCGTCCAGCTTGGGCTTGTTCTTGGGGCCTCACTTCTTCTCGGGGGATGCTTCCTCTTCCCCAACGAGCTCCCGGTGGCGCTGTACACCGCCACGCCGGCGGAGGGCGGAACGCCTCTCTACGTGGTCTTCGATGCGTCGGACTCGTACGACCCGGACGGATACGTGTCGTCGTACTCGTGGGACTTCGGCGACGGCACAACGGCGTCGGGGCGAGTCGCAGCCCACACCTATTCGGCGGCAGGGACGTACTCGATCACCCTGCGCGTGAAGGACGACAGCGGAGAGGGCAGCACGGCGTCGGGCCACGTCATTGCCCACCAGGGCACGACCTACGCCATCATCGTCGGGATCGCTGACTACACCGAACTTCCCAAGCTCTCGTTCACGGACGACGACGCTCAGTCCATGTACACCTGGTTGCGGAGCGCCGGTGGGTGGAGTTCGGCGAACATGACGCTGCTTCTGAACAGCCAGGCGACGGTGGCGAACGTCGTCGCCGCGGTGAACGCGCTCGACGACGCGAGCCCCTACGATACGCTGCTCTTCTTCTACTCCGGCCACGGAACGAACACGGGCGATGATGACCTGTTCGAGGAAGTCGACCGCCTCGACGAGTGCCTGTGCCTCTACGACCAGACGTACTTCCGCGACGACACGTTGGAGGGGCTCCTCGCCCAGGTGCCGATGGCACGCATCGTGGTCTTCATCGACGCCTGTTACTCGGGCGGCGAGCTCAACTCCCTCGGCGCCAAGGATGGGGCCGCATCGTGGGACTTCCTCGATGATCTCGAGCGCTTGGCGGAGGCCCGAACGCGCGATCTCGACCGCCTCGCGAAGTCGGTTGTCGCGGTCTCGGCGTGCCAGTACAACGAGTACTCGTGGGAGCTGAACTCGCTCGAGCACGGCGCGTTCACCTATGCGCTCCTGGAGGCGCTCGACGGCCTCGCCGACGAGCAGGGGAACGGGGACGGGGTCACGTCGGCCGAGGAGTGTTACGCCTACGTCGCGCCCCGTGTGTTCGAGATCGTCTGGTCGGCGGCCTGGGAGATGCAGTCGCCTCAGCTCCTCGACTTGTGCCCGGGCGAACTCGGATTCGTGCGTGCTCCGTAGCGGGATTGAGCCGCCGCGAAACGCCAAACGCCGCTTGGCGAGAGAGGCTCGGCTCTCCCCAGAAGGACTTCAAGGGGCGCGAGGAGAAGCCTGTCGTGTCCTCTCCGATCGTCTGTCGTGAGGCTCCCTTCTCGAGCCGCTTCCTCTCCAGCTCGCGGACCGGAAGCGAAACGGAGCCAATCCGAGTCATGGGCAGTGCGGATAGGGCCAAGTCCACGTGTGTGTAACGTGCATCACATTCACCGGGTCCCACGGTTTCGTGCTGAGGCGGGCGGAACGTGCGCCGTTGTGCTTGGATTGCCGCGTTCTTCGCGGTAGAGTGCAGTGAAACGCCGCATGCCCTCGCGGGGGCAAGAGGGGGTTCTCGTGAGCAAGTGGATCTTGATCGCTCTTGGTGTGGCTCTTGCAGCGGGATTCGCGACTTGGCTCGTGTTGACGCAGTGGCCGGCCGTCGAGCCTGTGGCGCCCGAGACGGCGCCGGCTTCGACGGCTTCTCAAGCAGGATCGGCTCCGGCCGTCGGGGAGACGCCGCCCGTGGAAGTCCCGACGACGGGGAGTGCCCCAGCGACAGCGGCCCCGACAAGCCCGGGGACGAAGCCGGCGGCGCCCGTACGCGTGACTCTATCGTCCGTGGAAGGCGCGATCTCGGACGGAGAGTATCCGCATTCGGTGGAGATCGCCGGTGTGAAGGTGTACTGGGTGAACGACGGTCGTGTTCTGTGCATCGGTCTCGTCAGTCCCGGAACGGGGTACGTGGCGATCGGCTTCGACCCCGTGGACCGGATGCTCGGGGCGAACTTCATCCTCGGGTCGGTCGCAGAGGGCGTCTTGAAGATTCGCGACGACTACGGCAACTCGGCGACCGGCCACGATGCGGACGCGACGCTCGGGGGCATGGACAACGTGCTCTCCGCCGCCGGCCACCAGTGGGCCGACCAGACTGTGGTCGAGTTCGTGATCCCGCTCAACTCGGGCGATTCGACCGATAAGCAGCTCCTGCCCGGAGGTTCATACCCGATCCTCGTCGCGTACAACGCCCTCTCGGACGACTTCTCGGCGCGACACAACCGGCGGGGAACCGGACGGATCACGCTCGATCCCGCACCGTAGGGCAGGCGCCGTCGAGGAACCGGCGAACCGAATCGACCTGGCTCCCCTACTTATGGGTAGGACAGAGCCGCAGCCGACGCCGCTCGGGGGCGAGCGACGTCGGCGAACCATCCCCTGGAGCCTGCGGGACGGCGGGCGTCTTTCTGGAGAGACGCAAGGAGTTTTGGAGATGTCGAGCGAGTTTGCGATTCGTACGGAGGACCTGCGCCGGGTGTTCCGGACGCGGAAGCGAGAGGCGAAGAAGCAGAAGCGCGAGGTCGTCGCCCTCGACGGGATTACCTTCAAGGTGCCGCGGGGCGAGCTGTTCGGCGTGCTCGGACCCAACGGAGCCGGAAAGACGACAACGATCAAGATCCTGGCCACGCTGCTCACCCCGACGTCGGGGCATGCCTGGGTCGCCGGGATCGACGTCGCGGCCGACCCGAAGGGGGTCCGGCACCACATCGGCATGGTCTCGGGAGGCGAGACCTCGGGCTACGGCCTTCTGACGGTGGAAGAGAACCTTTGGATGTTCTCTCAGTTCTACGGGATGGAGACGCGGGCGGCGCGCGCCCGCATCCGCGAGCTGTTGGCGGTCGTCGGGCTCAGCGATCGAGCCAAGACGAAGATCTACCACCTGTCGACCGGAATGAGGCAGAAGATGAACTTCGTCCGCGGGTTCCTGACCGAGCCGGAGATCCTCTTCCTTGACGAGCCGACGCTCGGCCTCGATGTGCAGACCGCGCGGACGCTGCGCGGCTTCGTCTCGAACTGGCTTCGCGAGCACCCGGATCGGACGATCCTTCTGACGACGCACGCGATGCACGAGGCGGACGAGCTGTGCGGGCGCGTGGCGATCATCGACCGCGGGCGGATCCTGGCCTGTGACGCGCCGTCGAACCTGAAGCGGGATCTGAAGCACGAAGCCGTCGTTCGCCTGCGGATCGGGGGGCTCGAGGATGTCCGTCCGATCGTGGCGACGGTTCCGAGCGTGAGCCGGTTCTCGCAGACGGCCCACGACGATTGCGTCGAGGCCGACGTGATCCTGGCAAACGACGCGGTCCTGACCGGCCTATTGGCGGCCGTCGAGGCGGCCGGCGGAACCCTCCTCTCCCTCGAGAAGCGGGCGCCGACTCTCGAGGACGTGTTCCTCGACGTAGTCGGGCACGGATTCGAGGAGTCGAGCGGCGGAGGTGCGTCGTGAGCGGCCCATCGAGGTGGACGATGTTCTGGCGGACCGTGTGCGGCCGCGCCTATCCGCGGGTGATCGGGTCGCAGCGCGAGAAGAGCTGGATCTTCTTCGAGATCCTTCTCCCGCTGCTCCAGGTGACGGCCTACGTCTTCATCTACCGCGCGATCGAGGCGCCGCCGGAGTTCCTTGGGTTCGTCGTCCTCGGCGGAGCGATGTCGGCCTACTGGCTGAACGTCCTGTGGAGCATGGCGAGCCAGCTCTACTGGGAGAAGGAGACGGGGAACCTCGAGTTGTACATTGTCGCTCCGACGTCGCGGATGGCCATCCTCCTTGGGATGGCGCTCGGCGGCATGTTCCAGACGACGCTGCGCGCCGCCGCGATCGTCACGATCGGCTCGCTCCTCTTCCGCGTGCCGATGACGGTGACGAACGTGCCCGTGCTCCTCGGCGTCTTCCTGACGACGCTGGTGGCGTTGTACGGACTTGGCATGATGCTGAGCTCGCTCTTCCTCCTGTTCGGACGCGAGGCTTGGCACTTCTCGAACCTGCTCCAGGAGCCGGTGTCGCTCGTCTCGGGCTTCTACTTCCCCGTGCGCGCCTTGGGGCAGGTGATCGCGGCGGCGGCGTCGGCTCTGCCGATCACGCTCGGACTCGACGCCATGCGCCAGCTCCTCTTCCCGTCGATGATGGAGAGCCTGCGATTCCTGTCGGCCGAAGTGGAGCTCGGGATCCTCACCGGGTCCGCCGTCGTCTTTCTTCTCCTCGCGCATCGGGCGCTCGCGCACTTCGAGAAGCTGGCGCGGCGCGAGGGTCGGCTGACTGTGAGGGGGCAATGATGCCCTCCGATCGACGGTTCCACGAAACCCTGCGCAGCTTCCGCGTGGCCGCGTGGTTGGGCTGGCAGATCGAGTCGAACTGGGCCGATCCGTTTGTGTTCGCCATCTACTCGCTCGTGAAGCCGCTGGCGGGGGCGCTGATCCTCGTGTTCATGTACGCGGTGATCGCGAAGGGCGGCGTGAACAGCCCGCTCTTCCCGGCGGTGTTCGTCGGCAATGCGATGTTCATCTACGTCCCCGCCGTGCTTGCCGGGATCAGTTGGACGATCATCGACGACCGCGAACACTACGGGATGCTGAAGTACGTGTACACCGCGCCCGTCAGCGTGTTCGCGTATCTCGTGGGCCGCGGCGTCGCGAAGGCGGCCGTGGCCACCGTCGCGGTCGTGGTCACGCTTCTGCTCGGCACGCTGGCGCTCTCTGTCCCGATCCGTCTCGCGGGGATCGACTGGCTGCTGATCGTTGGCGCGCTGGTCTCCGGGTGTGTGATGCTGTCGCTCTTCGGGATCCTGCTCGGCGGCGTGACCCTGGTCACGGCGCGCCACAACTACGGGGTGGGGGAGGCCGTCGCCGGAGGTCTCTACCTCTTGTGCGGCGTCGTGTTCCCGCTCGACACCCTGCCGTCGTGGCTCGAGGTCGTCGGGCGCGGCCTCCCGATCACGTACTGGATCGAGGCCGTGCGACGCGCCCTCCTCGGCGCCGGGACGCCCGCGTTCGACGGCCTCTCCAACGGGGCGCTCCTGGGCGTGGTCGTCGGGTCGACGGTTATCCTCGCGGGACTCGCCGTCGGAACGTTCCGGCTTGCCGAGCGGCGAGCGAGGGCTCGCGGGCTCCTCGACATGCAGACGATGTACTGAAAGGCGGGTACGGACGCGAAGGGAGGTCGTCGTGCGAGTGCAACGGCCGGAGGGCCCTCTCGAGGTGTTCGTCGAACGGACTCCCGACGGCGACGAGCTTGTCCACGCGCCGAGCCTTCCCGGGTTCTCCGTGAAGGTCACCCGCGGAAGCTCGCGGGAACGTCGGATCCGCGCAGGCCTCACCGCCTACGGGCGATGGCTCGCGGCCCACGATCTCGCGACGGCGGACTTCGTCGCGGCTCTTCGCGGGATCGAGTGGCTCGAGGTCGAGACCGTGGCGGGAGCGCCGGTCTGGATCTCGGGGAACGCGGCCGCCCTCTTCTCAATCGATCGGCGGCCCCTCTCCGACCGCGACGCGAACGCACACCTGGACGTGGTGGCAGCCGCTGTCTCGGACATGGCGGCGGCGACGATCGGGCTCACCGCGAAGGAGCGCGCCCACGGGTGCAGGACGGGGGGACGTTCGATGGACGAGGCGCTGACCCATGTCGGAAACTGCATTTGGTGGTACGCGTCGCGAATCGACGACGAGCTTCCTGAGCCGCAGGAGTCTCCCGAGGAGGCGCCGCTCGCTCGCTGCATTCGGCTTCTGGCTGACGTCCGCCCGTTCCTCCTGGGCATCCGGGGAAGAGAACGGACGCGGGTCCACGTGCCGGCTCGGTTCCCGACGAACGATCCGTCGGAGCCCTGGACGTACGCCAAGGTGTGCCGGCGCGAGGCGGAACACGCGTGGGATCACCTCGACGGGGTACGCCGCGCGGCGGCGGCGACCCGGCGTGCCCGATTGCCTCACGGCCCGGACTCCCGCTAGGATCGACGCGGCGAAGCGGCGGGATTGGCTCGATCGAGGAGGTGGAGCATGGCGGGGGTTCGGCTCATCGTCTTTCTGCTCGTCGTGGCTTGCCTGATCGGCGTTGTTGTTCTCCTCGGAAGCGCGGAGTGCGGCGTCGAAGTGGAGTCGAACGATACGACGATCGCGGCGGATGGACTCGGAGCGCTGCCGGGTGTGCATTGCCGAAGCGGCGCCGTGTTTCCGGCGGGGGACGTGGACATGTACTGGTTCGAGGTGCGGGAGCGCTCGAACGTCGTGATTGAAACCCGAACCGACGGGGATACGTTACTCTCGCTCTACGACAGCGGCGGGAAACTCCTCGCCGAGGACGACGATGGGGGAGACGGGCGCGCGAGTCGCCTCGAGGGATCGATCGAGGCGGGGACGTACTTCCTCATCGTGTCCGCCTACGGGTCGAACGTCGTCCGATCGTACGAGATCTGGATGGAAGGGACCGGCACGTCGTCCACTCCTTCGACCGGCACATGTCCGTACGAGAAGGAATCGAATGACACGATGGCGCAGGCGGATGATCTCACCGGCGTGGGCGCCGTCGCGTGCCGGACCGGATCCGTGGCTCCGGTAGGTGACGTGGACGTGTACTCGTTCCGCCTGGACCTCGCGGCCGCCGTCGAGATCGAGACAAAGACAGACGGAGACACGGTGCTCCGGCTCTACGACTCCGGTGGCCGGTTTCTCGCGGAGGACGATGACGGAGCCGGCGGGAGGGCAAGCCGAATCGCGTCCACGCTCGAAGCGGGGCGGTACTACGCAACTGTGCGGGAGTACGGAGACGACGCGACGGTCTCGTCCTACGAAGTCTCTCTCACAATCCAGGCCTCACCAGGAGGACCTTCCGGGACGACGACGACGCTTCCTCCTCCGCCCGCGAGCGGTGCCGCCGCGGGCGCCGTGCCGCCGTGGGGATGGTCGATTTGGGGCGGCGGGATCGTCCTCTCGGCGTGGGGCGCCATCGATCGCGATTGCCCGAGCGACTACGACTTCAACATGGGTCTCTGCGACAAGAAGACGTACACGTTCACCCTCGGCTCCCCCGGGTTCATCGCTGTCGGCTTGGTGGACCAGTCGGGAGAGTGGATCACGGCCTACGTCTACGATGCGGGACGCCAGCGGGTCGCCTCCAAGCTCGGGGTCTCTCGGCCGATCTACAGCGACTGGTTTGAGGTGCCGGCGGGGACGTACACCGTCGAGGTCGTGCCCGGGAAGCGGCTCGACAATTCGCCCTACGAGCTCCACGTCTTCTTCAGCCTGACGCGCCCCGACGCCGAGTACCTCGTGCGGACGTACGGCCCGGCGGACCGACAGCTCGCCGGGTAGTTGGCGCCCGGACGACGTCGCGGCGGGGAGTACCCTATCGCCCGCCTCAGAAGGAGTTGTCGAATGAAGCTCGCCGTCCACCGCATTCCGGGACTCGTCCTGACCGACCATCGATTCGCCGTCCCGCTGGATCCAGCGAAGCCCCGCGGGGAAAGGATCTCCGTCTTCGCTCGTGAGGCGGTCGCAGCAGGGAAGGAGAAGGTCGACCTCCCATGGTTGGTGTTCCTTCAGGGAGGCCCCGGCTTGACGGCGCCGCGTCCAGAGGAGGTTTCGGGGTGGCTCAAGCGGGCGCTCGCCGACTACCGAGTGCTCCTCCTCGACCAGAGGGGCACCGGAAGGAGCACGCCGATCGCGGCGAGGTCGCTCTCTTGCCTTCCGAACGCGACCGCCCAAGCCGAGTACGTGGCGCACTTCCGAGCTGACTCCATCGTCGCCGACGCGGAAGCGGTGCGGCGGGACCTCTTGGGGGAGGACAAGCGGTGGACGGTCCTCGGACAGAGCTACGGCGGGTTCTGTGCGCTGCACTACCTGTCCGCCGCCCCGGAAGGCTTGGCGGCGGCGATGCTCACCGGGGGGCTCCCGCCGATCGACCGCCCGGCCGACGACGTGTACCGCGCGACGTACCGGACCGTGAGAGAGAAGAACCGTCTCTACTACGCGAGGTATCCCGAGGACGAGGCGCTGGTGCGCCGCATCGTCGACCGTCTCGCCGCGGTTGACGTTCGCCTGGCGGATGGCGACAGGCTGTCGCCTCGGCGGTTCCAGCAGCTGGGAATCGAGTTCGGCGCCAGCAACGGATTGGAGCATGTGCACTACTTGGTCGAGGAGGCCTTTCCCGACGGGGAGGATGGATCAGAGCTCGGCTTCTCGTTCCTCGCGCACTTCGACCAGGCGTTCTCGTTTCAGACGAACCCGATCTTCGCGATCCTGCACGAGGCGATCTACGCCCAGAGGAGCGCAACGCGCTGGGCGGCACAGCGGGTTCGCGCCGAGTTCCCCGAGTTCGACGCCTCCCGGCCCGGCCGCGTTCTCTTCACCGGCGAGATGATCTACCCGTGGATGTTCGAAGAGTACAAGGAGTTGCGTCCGCTGAGAGCGGCGGCCGATCTCCTCGCCGAGCGATCCGACTGGCCCGAGCTCTACGATCGCACATCCCTAGGACGAAACGAGGTTCCGTGCGCCGCGGCGGTCTACGTGCACGACATGTACGTGGAGCGCGCCTTCTCGGAGGAGACCGCGGCGGCCGTGCGGGGAATGAAGACGTGGGTGACGAGCGAGTACGAGCACAACGGCCTCCGAGTGGACGGCGAACGCGTCCTCGGACGGCTCCTCGACCTTGTGCACGGCCAGGCGTGACCTCTTTCGCTACGGGAAGTAGTGCAGGTAGCTCGAGACGGTCGGCAGGAGGAGGAGGTTGTCGGTCAGTCGGCCGATCGGGTCGGTGAAGGCGGCCGCGTCCACGAGGACGGGCTGCAGGGTCAGGTGAGCCTCGAATTCCGCACTCGAGATCGGTGCGACGGTCAGGCTTGCGGAGAGCGCGGGAAGGCTGGAGAACGGCACAACCTTCCACCCGTCGCCCGGATTCGCGATCGTCACAGCCGGGAAGGAGACGCCCAGTTCGCCGCTGAGCGGGCCGACGATGGTTCCATGGACCGTTGCGTGTGCGAACGACTCGACGATCGGAGCCAGAAGGTTCTCGTCCTGGCTGAACGGCCACAGGATCGTCACCCCGACGCCGGCGGAAAAGCGGGCCGTCACATCGTGACGGTACTCGGCGATCGTCCCGAGCGTGGTCGGGCCGCTGTCAACGACCACGGTGCACTCCACCGAATCGGACGCGCCGAGCGCAGCAACTCCGGACACCGACAACGACAAGTCCCATGCGCGTTGACCCTGGACGCGGTCGATCGCCGGAGTGAGGTGAATCCCGATGGACACGGAGTCCAGAACCGAAGCTCCGGCGGCGTAGCCTGTGGCGAGGAGAACGATGAACGAAACCCAAAGAACCCTACGCATTCTTCCCCCCTTCTCTTCACCCGACGTTCGCGTCGCGACGGCCTCTGCCTCGCACGCGGGAACGCACGTGACGCACTCTACCCGATCCGGGAGCCAAAGCGAACTGGCTGGGGCGCCCAATGGACGGAGTGGCGGCGCCAAGTGAGCTCGGACGGGTTGACGCGCCGGGGAGTGTTTACGACACTGCATAAGAGGACGAGCTTCGGCACGGGGAAGGAGGAGCATGAGTCTGGGAAGAACCTTGAGAACGCTGTCGACTGCCCTCCTGATCCTGGGCGCAGCGACGCCGGCCTTGGCCCACAAACCGATCGAGATCGGCGCCGTGTCTCCCAGCCAGTCGACGGCGTTGCGACTCGAGGCCGTCGACGTCTCCCAGGTCGTCTACGCGGAGCTTGCGCCGAACCATCCGCAGCTCTGGTTGACGTTCGACGCGGCCGCGGGGTTCGACCTCTCGATCTCGCTGGGAGTCCCCGCCGGGCGGGGCGCCGGATATCGGCCGAGCCTCTTTCTCCTCGGGCCGGGACTGCCGAACCTCGATCTTCCCTTCTCCCCGCCGGTTGGGTACGGAGGGCTCGCGGCAGTAAGTACCGCGACGGCAGCGGCGACTCCGTTCCACGAACCGTTCACGGGGACCGATTCGTGGATTCTTGTGGAGCGGACGCTCCGGCTTCCCGCCTCCGGCACGTACTACCTTGTGGTCATGTCGGCCGATGCTTCGTACGGCAAGCTGTGGGTTGCCGTCGGGACTCGTGAAGCGTTCTCGTGGAAGGACATCGTCTCGCTTCCGGCAACCGTGCGCGACGTTCGCTCGTTCCACGAGGTTCCGACAACTCGTGGAGACGGCGCCGGGAAGGTCTGGTTCCTGGTCGGCTTCGCGATGCTCATCGGGCTCCTGGCGTCGAGGAGCTGAGGGTCGCGAATGCCCCGATCGGACGGAGGCGCTCGTGCTCGTTCTGCGATGCTCCGGTTGGCGATCTCGCGCGTCGCGCTGGGCCTCGGGCTCGTCGTGATCGGCTGGATGTCGCTCCGCCCCGTGGGAGACGCGGCCCTCGACCGCTTCGTTCGCGCTTCCGGAAACGGCTACCTCCATCTGCCGGCATACGCGGTTCTAGCAGTTCTCTTCATCTTCGTGCTCGGCCGATCGCCCCGGCGCGTCCTTTTGTCGGGGGGGCTCGCTACGGCCTACGGTTGGGCGCTTGAGGTTGCGCAACTCGCGACGGCGACGCGGCACTTCAACCTCCGGGGCCTCGCGTTCGACGCGGCCGGAGCTGCCTTTGCGTGCGTCGTCGTCCTGGCTCTTGGCAGCCTGATCCACCCCTTCGGATCAAGCTCGACGCGGCGGTAGCCCGCCCGCGAGGCGGGGGCCTTCCGAAAAGCTATCTGGCGGGTGCAGTCCTCACGAAGAACCGGTGGGTCAGCGCGGACGCGGCGAGGTAGCACGTGATCGTGAGCGCGTAGATGGGGGAGAACCCGGGACCCTGCTGGAGGAGTCCACCGGCCCACGAGCTCAGGGCTCGGCTTCCTTGTGAGCTCATGACCAAGAGCGCGTTGGCGGTCCCTCGTCTCGTCTCGTCCACCTGGTCCATGGCAAACGCCGAGTAGAGGGGGTGCCCCATGTTCATCAGCCCGGCCCGGGCTAGAAAGCCGATCGAGGCGATCGGCAGGGACGGAACGAACCCGAGGATCGCGAGAAAGGGGATGGAGAGGAGCTGCGTCAGGACGACGGCCCGCACGCGTCCGAGCCGGGCGGCGACGGCGGGGCCGGCGAGCGTGGCGAGGCCCATCGCAACGGCCTGCAGCGCGAAGAGGACGCCGAGCAGGCCGTCGGACACTCCGAAGCGCACCTTGAAGAAGACATTCAGAAAGGGGACAAGGGCCCCGGCGCCGACGCCGATGACGGCCTGCGGGACGAAGAGCTTGGTCAGGGCCGCGACCTCGGCGCGGGAAAGGCGCTCGATTGCGCGAGAGCCGGTTTTCGGGGCGGCTCTCGGCGAGAGGGCGCGTCGCACGCGAAGGAGGGGGAGCAACGCGAGGAGGAAGACGGCGGCGGAGAGCAGGAGCGTGGCTCGATAGGCCGCCGGAGTCTCCGCGCCGACGTGAAGGAGACGCGCCAGCTGAGCGGGCAGGAGGCCTGCGCCGAGCGAGCCGAAGAAGCTCGCGAAGAGGCGCACCGCGAACTGCACGCTGAACAGGTGGGTTCGCTCGAACGGGCGGCTGTTCTCCGCAACGAACGGGGCGTTGCTGACATCGAGCAGTGCCTGCACGACGCCGAAGCCGAGCGCGAAGGCGATGAGGCCGGCCGCCGAGGGGGCGGCGCAGGCGCCGATCAAGGACAACGAGAGAACGACGGTTCCGAGGAGCAGTGTGTTGCGATAGCCGATCCTGCGGCCGAGCATGCCGGCGGGGACGGCGACCACGGTCACGACGACGAGCGGGAGAGCGACGAGAAACCCGAGAAACGCGGGGGTTCGGCCGAGAGAGAGGACGTACAGGTTGTAGAAGAGCCCGTAGATGCCGAAACCGATGCCGCTCATGAAGGTGTACGCGAGGTACCAGCGGGCGTTGGCGTTGAAGCCACGTACCTGCGCGACGTAGTCTCGAGCAAGCGGCATGGCGGGGATTATACGGTGGTCCGCGACGGGCGCTGTACGCTAGCGGTCCAGGACGGCGTCGCGCAGGAGGCCGAGGAACGCGTCGCGCGACGCGTCGAGCACGACGTCGACGTTCGGAGCCTTTCCTGTGACCCGCAGGTGATCGACGACCGACTGGCCTCGCGTCAGCTCGCTTGCCGTCTCGATGTCCACCCGCAGGGTCTTGACGTCGGTCGCGACGGACGGGTCGAGAGCGACGGCCATCGCGATCGGGTCCGGCAGATCGAACCCCTCCTGCTTGAGGTAGTGGATGCCGAACTCGCGCAGTCCTTTCTGGATGTCGACGCAGAACTGACCCAGCGCCGAGGTTCGCCGGAACTCCTCCGCCTCGGGGGTCGTGAACGTGGCTCGGCGGTGCGAGACGTCCCAGCCGACCATGCAGAGCGGCAACCCGGACTCGAAGACGATCTTCGCCGCCTCCGGGTCGACCCACAGGTTGTACTCCGCGGCGGGAACGATGTTGCCGTGCCCAAAGCCGATTCCACCCATGACGACGCATCGGTCGACCCATTCGGCGATCCGGGGCTCACGGACGAGGGCGACGGCGAGGTTCGTCAGGGGACCGAGGGTGACGAGGGTGAGCGTCCCGGCGAGGCGCCGCGACGTCTCCACGAGGACATCCACGGCGTGGCCCTCTGCGGGACGGCGGCCGGAGAGCGGAAGTCCGATGTCGCCCATGCCGTCCTCGCCGTGGCAGAACTGGGCGGTCTGGAGGGGGCGGAGGAGGGGACGGGCAATGCCGCGGTAGACGGGAACGCGCCGCCCACACCGTTCGACCGTGTAGAGGGCGTTTTGCACTCCCTGGTCGAGGGGCACGTTGCCCGCGACCACGGTGATCGCCTCGATCTCGACGTCGGGGTGCCGGAGCGCCATGACGAGGGCGACGGCGTCATCGGACGCCGTGTCGGTGTCGATCAGAAACGGTCGTTTGGACATGGAGATCCCTCCCCACCCATTCTAGCCCGTGGCGGCGGGCGATCCGACGCTCGGGAGGGTATCCTTTCCGGGCGACGGAGGGAGGAAGCGGAGTCCATGGAGATGCAGATCGACTTCCCGGGCGGGAAGCGTGTGGACGCAACCTACAAAGGTTTCGTGATCCGAACGGATCAATCGCAGGCGTCGGGGGGAGAAGGCTTGGCTCCCAGCCCGTTTGACCTCTTCCTCGCTTCGCTTGGGACGTGCACCGGGTACTACGTTCTCGCCTTCTGCCAGAAACGACAGATCGCCACGGAGGGGATTTCTCTCACGCTCTCAGCGACGCGGGACGAGACATCACACCGAGTCACGAAGATCGAGGTCCGGATTCGTCTTCCGCAGGCTTTTCCCGACCAGTACGCCGACGCGTGTGTGCGGGCAGCGGGTCAGTGCGCGGTCAAGGCGCACCTCGAGTCCCCCCCTTCCGTGGCCGTGTCGGCCGAGCGGGTGTGACTGTGCGCCGCCGAATCGCCTTCTCCCGGTCTCAGGCGCCGGATACGATGGCACGTGTGCCGAAAGGGCCGTGAGGAGTCATGGCGAGATGGGCGTGCGTCGTGTTGTCTCGCATGGCCCTTCTCGGCTGGTTCGTCCTACTCCCCTGTCTTCTCTTCGGGTGCCGATCGGGCAAGGGCCCTGCCGAGTACATCTTCGGCCTCGCCGACGTCTCCAGCCTCGAGGTTCGCATCGTAGACGAGTACCCGACGCGCCTCTCCGCCGTGGTGAAGGGGGTGCTGCGGGACACGTGCACGCGGATCGACTCGGTGCGCCAAGAACCCGTGAGCGGCAACAAGCTGGTCCTCACGGTGACGACCGAGCGTCCCCTAGACCAAGTCTGCGCGCAGGCGGTAACGCCTTTTGAGTTGACGGCTCCCCTCATGTTGGAGGGACTGCCGCCCGGCGAGTACTCCATTGCGGTGAACGGCATCACCGCGACGTTCAAGTGGAGCGGAAGCACGGCGATCCCTCAGTGAGCGGCATGAGCGACGCCGGATCCTTCTACTCCATCGAGTTCGCCTTCGGATCGTCCCCGCCCCCCGTCCTGCCCGGACTCGTCTGGGCGGAGGGGGTTCGAGTCCTGCCGAGCGCTTCTCCTCCGCCGTTCCTCAGCGACATCGTGGACCGAGTCGGTCGGGCGGGGGAGGCCTTCGTGCCGCAGGGTGTTCGCGACGAGGTCCGGGCCATGCTGCGCTTCGGTCGGTACAAGCCGAGCGGACGGGGGAAGCCGGCGAGCGAGTTCCTCTTGCGGGCGGCCCTGGAGGGCGAGTTCCCGCTCGTCAACGGCCTCGTCGACGTGAACAACGCCGTGAGCCTCGAGTCCGGGCTGCCGGGGTCGATCTTCGACGCAGACCTCTCCGGGCGAGAGCTTCGACTTCGGCGCGGGGAGCCAGGCGAGTCGTACGTCTTCAACGCGTCCGGACAGGCGATTGACCTCGAGGACCTCCTCGTTGTGTGCCGCCGCGTCGGGGACGCATGGCAGCCGTGCGGCAACCCCGTCAAGGATTCGATGGCCACGAAGATCCACGCCGGCACGACGAACGTCGTCGCCGTGCTCTACGCCCCGAGAAGCGAGTCTACGTCCACCGTGAGTCGCTGGTGCGAGCGCTTCGCGGAACGTCTCTCGTCGCACTGCGGCGCCGAGCGGACGGGGTTTCGAGTCCTGGATGACGCCTGAGTGCAAGGCTGTCGGCTAGCCCCGGTACCGCTCCCAGTGAACGCGAGCCTCGTCGTACTGGGTCCGCGCGGGCTTCTCTTCCGCGGGAACTCCGACCGGGATGAGAGCAAAGAGGTAGAGGTCGTCGGGGATCCCCACAAGGGGTCGAATCCGGTCCTGGAGAGCCTCATCAAGCCCGCACCAGGTAGCTCCGAGCCCGAGACCGGAGATCGCGATGAGGAGGTTCTCCGTCGCGGCCGCCATGTCCTGATCGAACCACGCCGAGCCTTCCTTTTTGCCGAAGGGGAGAATGATAGCTCCTGCGTCTGCGGCAAAACCGGCGTAGGGGTGCGCCTTGGCGAGCGCTGCGCGAGTTGCCTTGTCCGTGATGACGACAAACCGCCAAGGCCGCAAGTTCTGCGCCGACGGCGCAGCCATCGCGGCTTGAAGGGCGGCCGTGAGCTTCTCTCGCGGGACGGGATCCCCGGTGAACTGGCGGATCGAACGGCGCTGGGTGATCCAACGAAGGGCATCGTTCATGCGCGCTGACCTCCTCTGCGCCCGACGGGTCGGGCGAGACAGCGTACACGACTCCCCCGGATAGGACGAGTGTTCCGTGGACGAGGTCGCCCTAAGGAGGCCCCGTAGTACGGGCAGCGGTCCGGGC
>Ga0105102_10000198_pt1 | contig 16226 bp, 7 predicted proteins | sample PPLLaktember2015_FD_87032 | JGI IMG/M metagenome (GOLD analysis project Ga0105102, IMG submission 87032) | Freshwater sediment microbial communities from Prairie Pothole Lake near Jamestown, North Dakota, USA - PPLs Lake P7 Core (6) Depth... | ecosystem: Environmental > Aquatic > Freshwater >...
CCCGTAGCAATTTCCATCCGCTGCTTAAGATCGACCATCACCTCCACCCACACAGAAATACCATCTATGAGGTACTTTAGGGAAACCTTTTGCAACGGCAACAGTTTCTGCTCCGGAAGCCTAAATCCTGAAGCGCCTGAAACCAGGAGATCTGCGGCGCCATTTACCTTACCCTGCCCGCTGACAGAGGCTCTCCCCCACTCGATCTCCCCCAGATCGCTCTTGGTTGCTGCATCGGTCCGGCCCTTTCCCCTGAAGCGGAAAGCCAGTTCCCCTTCGTGAGAAAGCACAACAGCACCATTTTTCAGGGAAAACTGAACCTGGTTCCCGGCTGTGAACCCGGCGGTAATGTTCGCTTTGTTCACCAGTATAGCCGGAATTAAAGGTTGATCTGTATCGGGGGAGTTCAAGGGAGTGCGGAACTCTTTCAGACCCCCGCCCTTATGGATTACATAGAGCATCGGATGAGAAATGCCCTGTGCATCGGTCATTGCCCGGGAGATGTCGGCAGGGTGGCTCAGGCCGTTCACAGGCAACAAGGGAGCCATCCATAAAGTGCTCATTTTAAGTTCCTTATTCACGAAAACCTCATGCAGACCGACCGGTAAGGTTTTCACCACCGATTTACCATCTTTCAAAACAACAGAAATCACCTTCCGCAGATAACCGGAAGTGTCGTTCTCCGCCACGAAAATGTCGCCATATTTCAGGGGTTCACGGTTCCCGACGCGGGAAAGCAGGGCTACCCCTGTTGAAAGCGCAAATGAATCGAGGTTATAATTTTCGTAAAGGTGGACGAAAGCGTTGCTGATTCCCGAAGAGAGGGCGGTATTGCCCGTCAGGGAAAAGTCGAGCGCGTCAGATTGATTGATCCGGAAGGATTTTGGATACGCGTAAAATGACTTTCTGAAAACAGAGACCCGGATGGTGTCGCCTGCAAGAAATTGAAAACCGATCCCTTCAGGGGCTGTGCCCTTTTTCAGATACCCGTTGTTTCCGGCCCCGGCAATTGTTTGTAAACCGACTGATCCTCCGGAAGCAGACCCGAGTATTTTATAGGCATCGCTCACCCCGTTGCAGGTCATTCTCACGAGAAAATATCCGGGGATACCCACTTTCAGCAGGTAGGTATGATGGGGAGAAAAATAAAGGTCATGCTTTTCCCATATTTTCTGGCCGGTCAGGGTGAAGAGGGAAACACTTCCTTTCCCTGAAGCTGCCTCTCCCGGATGAATGGTCACCTCCCCCGGCCGGGAATGGCTGACCGAAAAAGAGTTTTTCCTGATCAGTTCAGCCGGGGTGGTTCCCTGGAAAGCCCCCTGGGTGAGGTTGATGATGTAATCACTTCTGGCAGGAAGGTTCCCGAACAAAATCCTGGATCCATTGGATAGATTCTCGACCAGAATAGAATCGAGGGGGGACGAGTTGTTCCCGGAATGGGCGGAAATGGTATAAATAAGGTCCTGTCCGGATAAAATCCCGGTACAGAAAATCAGAAGAGATAAAAAGCCATAACGCATCTTCCAGGTATTACAACAATCCTATAACCCCATACTCCGGGGTTGGTTCAAATGAGGGGCAAAGATAAACTATTTTAAAGCGGAAGATTTAAAATTTGAGTGACGTATCGGTCTTCTGCCGGAAAACCGGTAAAGTACAAATTTGGCTATTGAAAATGGAATTATTCTACTATTTTTGGGAAACGAAATCATGCTGACTTCTTCAGATTCTGTATCAGAAATCAGAGAAAAAGGCATAACTAAGTTTAAGTAACTCTTATCATACTCAATCCAAAGTATATGAAAATTTTATTTACCCTTTTTCTGTTTGTTTATACAGCCACCGTTTTTAAGGCTGTGAATGCCGGGATTGTAATCAAAGCTAAAGCTGATCTTGTGGCAGGGAATTTTATGATTAGCCAGGGATTTTCTGTTTCCCTGAAAAGTACGGACAATGCAGTGGTTTGCCAGACTTTTGGCAGAATTCAGGCCATAGGCGGCACACTGGCTGAGCAACCTGCTTTTTATGTTTACAATACGGAAAAACCGGGTTTTGTGATCATTTCCGGGCATGACGCACTGCCGCCCATCCTGGCTTATTCCAATGAAAATGCTTTCGATTTCAGTAATATATCTAACGGTTTGGAGGCCTTATTAAAGGATTATGAATTGATGATGAATAATGCGGTGAGGAATGATATGAAACAATCGGAGCAGGTTCAGGCAGAATGGAAGAGGTATGTCCAATACAATGAACAAATGAAAGCGGCATACCTCATTGACAGCATCAAACCCATGACCACCACAAAATGGGGTTATGGCGCGCCCTATAATAACCTGTGTCCGGTTGATCCGAAAGCCAGTGTCAGAAACGGTGGACGTGCACCGGTCGGCTGCGCGGCAGTAGCCATGGCCCAGGTCATGAAGTACTGGGATAATAAACAATGGGATAAAGTCAATCCCCAACGCAATAGGTGGTACACTCCTTTGAAAGGGTATGGATCAAATTTGTATGGTTCCTGGTATGGGGATTTGTCGGCTGATTTCGGAAAAACAAATTATGACTGGTACAATATGCCGGATATCGTGGATAATAATTCACCTGAGTATCAGAAAAAAGCGGTTGCCACCCTGATGTATCATTGCGGGGTTAGCGTCAATATGGACTATACCTACAATTCCAGTGGTTGTATTTTTGATTGTGATCCTGAGCCTGTTTCCTATTTGAATTGTGTCAAGAAGTCCTTTACCAAATTTTGGGGATATTCCAATTTGATAAAAGTGCAATACAAGAGTGTTTCCGACTCCATTTGGGAGGATATGATAAAGAAAGAAATCGTTGCAGGCAGGCCGGTCATTTATGCCGGCGATGATGGGCCATCCAAAGCCGCACATGCCATGGTCATAGATGGTTTTAACAAAGCGGGGCTTTTTAGCATCAACTGGGGTTTATTCGGCTTCAACAACGGTTATTATCGTTTGAATTCTCTGCCTTTACAAGCCACGGAGACTTTAATATTCAATTACATCAATAACGGGATGATCATGACCGGAATCGAACCTGATCATCTGATGAATACAAAGGAAGCAGGGCTGGAAGAACAGTTCAAAATATGGCCTAACCCGGCTTCCGACAGGTTACATTTAGATTTGAGCGGCTTCAGGGAGAGTCAAATGGATATTGATATCCTGAATGCTTTGGGTGTAAAGGTTTCTGGTATCCGTTATTCAGGCATACAAACAGAAATTCCGCTGGAGAATCTGAGACCAGGAGTATATATCATAAGAGTAAATTTCAGGGATAAAACGTTAACCAGAAAGTTCATAATCAAATAAAATCATAATGCTTTAAAGTAAAAGTCCCCGGATGTGAAGTGAACATCCGGGGACTTGCATTACCAGAATAAAAAGGGCACCAATTCGACGCTCAAGCTCAGGATACAGGTTAAAATCATGCTTTGTTTGCCCTGTCATAAATAATGTCTCCCGGCCAGGCATCAAAAATCCTGAAGGCCTTATTATACGCTCTCCAAACAGCCGCTCCGATGATGGCCGATAAAATCACAGGTACAATGTTAAATAAATTGAAAAGATCGACAGATTCATTCATGCTGGTAACCAGTGAAGTCCACATAAGGAAAGCAGAAATGACCTCACCAATGATAATGGCAAATATCAGACTGAGTATCAAATTAATAGCAATAAATATGATAAGCACTTTCCGGTAAATTTCCTTGATATTGATACCAAATGCCTTAAATGTTCCGATATTCTTCTCAATTTTCTGGAAATATTTCTCAAAAAGCACTTTAATAATGGTTGTAATGGAGACCACAGAAAGAAAAGCGATAATCAGGAGGAAAGTAAAAATCAGGAATCCGACAATTTTCAGAATATCCCTGAGGGTCACACTTTCCAGGTCAAATCCGAAGACGAGCTGTTGACCATATCCCGCAATATCCCTGTATTTGGTTTCTGACCACTGTTGTAAAGAGTGATCCAGATTGAATACACGTCCAAGTTTAGAAAAAGTTATTTCAATCGACCTGGTGTTTTTCTCTTTCAACGTGTAATTTGTACTTGGGTCGGAATAAAATTTATCATATGCCGGATAAACTTTTTCCTTCACAACCCCCAGTAGAGCAGCCAGCGGTTCCTGAACATAGTTGACAAATTGGTGACTGTTAAATGCCAAACCGGTTGAATCAGCTATTGCTGTGACTGGAATTTTTATTACAAGGCCCGGATTAATCGCTGAAATTTTGACAACAATTGCATTGGCAACATCAACAGATCCGGCATATTGACTATCCGAAACGATTTCTGACAGCTTGCTCCTGAAGAAACCGGGGTCTGGATTTCCATCGATACCTATGGAAATGGTGTCGGCCATTTCAAAATTATACACATCTGCAGGACTCCATAAATAATGATCCACATACTTATTCAGAAGAAGGAATTCACTCCCTTTAGGAAGTTTATTAACAACAGCCACAACAGGTACTCTGAGTGCATAGGGATCACCTTTGGGTAGAATGTTGATGGTTGAAATAGAATCAGCTGAAAGATTCAATTCAGTAATCAAACCTTTGGTCAGGATAATGCCTTTATCATTGATAGAGGAAAAGTTTTTCCCTCTTATTCTGTTATTATCATCCAAAATATTGATCAGTAAGGGAGAGGTATAATCAATGGAACGTCCATAGTAATCCTTCGTTTTATAACTGCTGCTTAAGGTAAAATTAAGTCCGTTCTCAAAAGAATTAATATCGCTGATGTTGTAGTACTTCATGGTGTCTGCAGTCCGGAGAAAAGCAAGCATGGAATCCCTTACCACCGGTTGAATATAGTTATCTACCTGATCTATATTCTGGATAACAATGGTTTTAACGAAAGGGTCATCCATCTCATTCCGAATGGACTGAAAACTCTGCCAGCCAAATCCTCCGGCCAGGAATAGAATAGTAAACAAAGTGAATATTTTCAGGAAATTTTCCAATTTTTGACCATAGAGGTCATCTGTCTCTTTTTCAAGAAATTTATCAGTGAATTTTTTCGTTAATTTATAAGAATGTTCACTTGTCTGATCAAAAGCTGACCTCTGTTTGTTATTCTTTGTTAACAGACCATACAATATTAAGATGGTCTTTTTAATAAAGTTCTTAAGTAAATTCATCTTATAGCCAGTTTAGATTAATATTTCTTCTGATAAATGCTGACAGCGGATAATCTTGATCCAATCCCATTTCTTTGTCAATCTCATCCACCTTTTCCAGAAGAATCTTCCTGTTGATTGGCGGTTTGGTTTCGAATGTTACATAGTAAAAGAAACTATTGATAAAGCGTTTTTTGATTTCTCTGAAGTAATCCAGTTCATGTTTTTCAATCAATTTGTCATCCATTATTTTGTCATAAATATCCACAAAAAGATTGTTAATGGGCGTAAACTCATAATTTAAGAGAAATGAAATTTCCTGATTGACTTCTTCATAAACAGTATTACTTTTATCCAATGATTCTCCAACCCTCCACCTGATCACATCATTATCATAAACGAGCAATTGGTTTGACCGTCCAAAAGTGACTACATTCCTGTGTTCCTCCTCATCCGTTTTGGGTATTGGCGGCACAATCACAATGATCAGGTCAGCAAAACTGAGCGCCAATTCCAGACTATGAGAAACAAGTATGGCATTCCTAATCCCATGATTATTCTCCAGAATGTTCTCCCGGATAAGGTTCCTGAGGATTCTCAACAAAATAAAAGAATTGTTATGGTCAAGATTCCCTGTTGGCTCATCACCAAACAAAACATTAGCCCTGGCGCCCAAAGCTCTGGCAAAAGCAAAACGCTGGCGTTGTCCCCCGGAATATTCATTGGGTCGTTTATCAAAAGTCCTGATATCCGTCATTTGCAGTTTATCCACCAATCGGCTGGTAGCATTATTTTCAGCAAAATCCGGATCATGAATATAGTCAGTAATGGCAACATTCTCAATGGCAGAAAAATTGCCCATCAGGTTGGTGGCCTGAAAAATAAAACTAAAGTTATTAAACCTGAAATTGTCCAGATTCACCTCTTTATTGTGACCGTTTACATCGAAACGACGATCCAATACGTTGAATTTCCGGCCATCATGAGCATAATAATAGATATCTTTTGACTGATAATTTCCCTGATTATGAATGGTATCCGACATTAAGGCAATGGCCTCCATAAAGGTGCTTTTGCCGCTTCCTGAAGACCCCAATACAAAAGTGATTTTATCCTTTGGAATCTTAATATCTTTCACATGTAATACTGGTTGCCGGTCGTCATCGTTACCTGATAACATATAGGAACAGTAAAGCTCGCCGATTTCAAAAATATTGGACATACGGGAAATCTCCTTCTATTTTGTGGGTGTAAAATTACAGATGGTTTCGATGAAATTGCTGGATTGAGTTGGGAATACAGTGGTTTCCAAATAATATGAAACAATGTTTCGTTTAAGGTCGGTGCGTCTGTTCGGGTAATTCTGGAAATAAGCCGGTGTTTGCCGAACATCGCTTACCTGGAACCTGGCTGCAAGTCCGCTCATATCTTTAGGCAAAAGCTGTGATTTCTTCTTTGCAACACGGACAGCATTGATACTTCCCAAATAGGTGGTTAAATACGGGCCGGTTATGGCATATCTTTTACTGGTAACACTTCTCAGATAACCCAAAGTGATGATCCAGTCAACAATATATTCGTCCACCATAGCAGCAGTAAACTTGGACCCGGTTAAAATATCGCCGATGGTAAGGTCACCATACCTGGTGATTCCGGGATACCCGGTGAGCAGTGAATGTGCATCCTGGAGTTTTATCTGGTTGGCTTGCAGCGTGTTTTTCACAAAGCGGAGTTCATTGATCAGTATCCTGTACCATGCATCCAGGATGGCATTCTTGGGGCCTTTCCCTGCACCTCCAGCCAGAATAATGGATACAAACTGATCTATTCTTTCCATCTGATTTTTAGGAGAACTGATCACGACATTGAACAGTTTGTTGTTCATGTCGTTCAGGTTCTCGAACGAAGTGGCGTGCCTTGTGAAAAAAGGTTTCAGATCACTTGCGCTGGTGGTGGCAAATTCACTGTTGCGCATTCCTGTAAAAATCTGCGTAAGAACTTTGAAATACTCCTGCAGGGCATCTTCACATTTGCAATATTTATTGTACTTGGCATTCGAACAGACAAACGCCTTGAGATCATCATAAATACAGGATTTTGAGAGATCATTCTTTTGAGCATAAACCATGTTGCTCAGGGTATAAATTTTCTTTTCCAATAAAGGAATGGTATTTTCTATCACCCTGCCAATTTCAAGCGCCAGAACATCACCTGTTAACTCCTGGTTATCGTTCGGGTAAATGAAATAACTCCCTTCGCTTTTAAGCGACCGTTTGGTATAGGTATTCGCTACATTGATAATGGTATCGTCTTCCTGGTTTCTGTTTCCCAGTGCGGTGATCAGATCGTTCATCTGGGTTTGGTACAGCTGGCTTGCAGTTACTTTGTCCTTATTCCCGCCGGAAGCCCTAGAGTGCTGGAAAACAATGTAATCGTCCAGACTGCAGTTTAATTTGCCCTTAAGATCATGGAATGCCACATAGGTATTGTCTTTCGTCCTTTGGTGACTGCCATGGTCTCCCAAAACGATAAAATAGTTGGATTGGAAAATTCTGTTTTTTCCGGAAAAAATCTCGTTGGCTCTTTTCAATGCATAGAAAAGCGCTTCCGGAAAATCAGCAGGAGATTCATTTTCAGCATTCAGATTATCGTCTATCCATTTGGTTACAACAGAGGAATTTTCATTCAGATCGATGTATTCCACCACCCTGGCCGGATTTTTAATGTGCTCATCCTGGTACAGAACAGCGCCGATTTTTAGCTTTACACCCACCAACTGCCTCTCTTTGATCAGTTTTTTTGTATTTTCAACTGCCCCGTTGATTGACTTGAAAATCTGGTCTTTTTTTCCTGTGAGCATGCTTGCGGTTGCATCAATCACAAAAACCAGGTTGATGTTCTGAGATTCAAATTTGAAATCATTTATGGTAGAAAGCGCATCCCCGATAATTTCACCTCTTCTGAAAGACGCGCAGGAGAATTTTATCACCTGATTGGGATCTGAATAACCCTGGAAATTCAGTTTACCAATAATGGCCCGATCGGAGGGACATCCTGGCACATCCTCTACTTTTAAAATCGGATACCGGTATTCCATATAATCACCCGACTCCCGTTGCTTATACACCGGATTTTCAATAACATAACCAGTCGTACCCATATAGGCTGATTTGCTGCATGGAAGGACCGGAGAAAGTCCGTTCGACTGTAAATCCCATGCCTTTATCCTGATATTGTTACCGGAACTACTCCTTTCAGTTACTGCGGCCGGAGTCCAGTTAAACTCCAGGGAGAGCTGATGTTTCCAGAATACGATATCAGCCTGCGGTTTCCACCCCAAAATGATATCTTCCGATTTCTCAAAATTTTCAACAGCAGGGTTTTTTCCCATAAGATACCAGTTGACATTGTTTACCCTGGAGATCTTCAGTACAAACCCATATATGGTGGTCATATCAAGTTTCCTTTTAATATTGCTTAAGGAAGTGGAGCCGGGAATCTTATACAGGTTATCAAACTGATTTCCACCAAATGTATTGACAAATAATCCCCTCAACGGGAAGAATCCCAAAGGGGCATTTGGAATATCAATATTGCATACCTTGAGGCATTCCTGCGATAAAAGCAATTTGTCTTTCGCCATCCACCCTTTTAACAGGTTTTGCACCTTCGGAGTATAATTTCCTTTTGCGATGGCCATGGTAAAATCACTCTCCCTGAATTCGATGACTTCCAGGTTATTCCCGGATTGTGACAGGACCAGGAACCGTTTTCCCAATTCAACCCTGGTAATCGGACCAGTCAGATTTTTGTTCGAGAAAATCTCATTATCATCTCTGTCGGAAAAAACAATCCAGGGTGTGCCTGCCGGAACATTGGGTATATTCAATCCGGTGCATTCATTGAGGTCAAATATCGGAACGTTTTGTTCGGGTGGAAGCGTAACATAACTTCCAGATTGCCCAGATGCCTCCAATAGATTCATCCACAATAAAACCGAGAGAATGGGTAATATACTTTTCATATTATAAGTTGTTTATTATGATTCCGTTTTTCTTTAAATCATCCATGATCTGTTGTATCTCATCCATGTTCACATATCCCCCCAGAGGATATCTCAACACCTGAAATTTCAAAGAATTATAATCTATCTGGAGGATTTCGGGTAATTGGGTAATCAATCTGGGGATTTTATAAAACCCGATTTCAGGCATAACAATTTTAAAATTTATCCTCCTCCGTATATTCAATTGCTTTTCTTTTAAATAATCCTTTAAAAATTCAATATTTGGATCATTCGGGATTTCCCGGGAAGCAAACAATCTCGCTCCGATCTCTTCTTTATTATCGGTACAAAAAGGAGATGAGGAGACAACATAGAAAATACTTTTTCTTTCTGACTTTATTTCATTTTCAATATAATTCGTAATCGATTTTAAACCGGTATTATCATCATCTTCGCCCATTCGGTCATAATAAAAAAGGCATATATCGTAATCCTCCAACTCACTTAATGTAAACTCTGATTTCGAGTAAAACTTGTCCTTTGGCCATATATCACTTACCTTTACAGCTTTAATCTGTTTAAAATCACCCAGTTCTTCATAAGGAACACTTCCCAGATTCAACTCAAATCCGTAGGGTTCTTCCATAAAAATTTTGGCGTTTCCCGAGGCTGGTACCAGGACAGAAATCCGGTTGTCTCTTTGCTTCCCTGAGTGAATTTTTCCCTGTTGGAAGTATTCCGGTTCCGGACCAATATAGGAATACCGGAAACTCTCAGAACTACCGCGCAACTGGTTTACGATGAAATTCACCTCTTTTTTAACTGGTTTTCCCGTTTCCTTCATGCCTGGTAAAACAGATTGGGATTTAATCCGCCGTGTGAGCTGGTTGTTCGTCAAACCATGGTGAGTGTATGGGATGAGCGGTTTTGACAAGTAGTAACTGATACCGACATTGAAACCAATTACATCTGCCATTGTTTTATCATTGGATACAAACAAAGGATTAGCGCTGGGTTGAAAATCCGACTTCCCGGGATTTGCCGGATCAGTTAAAACATTGAATGAAATTTTTTTATCGCTGTTCTCAAACAAAGGCAATAATGATTTTGAATAGGTAAATCCGGCATTGGCAGAAAGATTCCTGGCAATATAATATTTCGCTTCCACTCCGGCTACTGCTGAAACCTGGAATTTATTCACCTCAACAGTGCCTCCGGAAAGTCCGGGATCATCAAACGCGAAATTACGGTAATTGTAATCGGGCAGGTTAGACAAAATAACAGGGTCTTTAAAAAAATCAAATTTATATTTACCCTGAAAATCATAACTCCCGTCAGTCTGAGACAGGTTAAAACTACTGATATATTGCAGATTGGTTCCGGCAAACAACGAGATGCTGTATCTTTCCTTAAAAAAACGTTCAAACCTTAAAATGACAGGGAGTATCAAATTGTTGTAAGTGATTTTCTGTGCAATATTTTCCCCCGAAATTATGAGTTCAAACGGAAAATCATCCTTATCGTACAGGTTAAGATTGGAATAATTGGTGGAGAATTGATCGGCGTACATATGAAAGCTGTTCCATCCGAAGCCAATACCGGTTTTAAACAAAAACTGCCAGTAACCCTTTCCTCCCAGTAACCAGTCGGCTTCAATCTGAGTGGTAAAATTCACTGCATTTTCAACCCTGAACATATCGTTTTCCGTAATTTTCAGCAAACCAACCCTGTTGTTCAGGCTTATCAGCTGAGGAGAAAACCTTCCATATTTTAACTTTTCTGTTATGCTGTTGATGCGGTACACATAGCCTGTACTTTGTGATCCATCGCCCAGAAAAAGATTTTCCGGATCAAAATAGTTGATAATTTCATAATAAAATGGCTTTTCAACTGCCTTTTTATTGGTGTAATTTTCAGATTCGTTGAAAGAAAATTGCTGGTTAACCAAAAGTTTAAATTTGGTGTACAGTTTGTTCTCTGTCACCTCCTTTATTTCAACATTGTTCAGGTTAAAACCCAGGTAATTATGTGTTTCCCTGTACTTTTGAATGAGCTGGTCTACTTCATTATTCAGATTGACCGGACCGATTTTGCTCTTATACATCTTGTCATCCAATTCCATCAGTCTGGGCCACCGCAGGGTGTCTCTGGTATCCATGAAAAAACTCTTACCAAGTAATAATTCGGTATCGGTGGAGTCAATTTCAATGATATTGAAAAGGTAATTATGATAATCCTGCAGAAAAACCCTCAATGATGGAGAAAGCTTAGCAAGGGAAGGTGCTTCCTGCGCCAATAACCATTGTGTGAAAAACGACAATATGATGATTAATCCAATTCTTTTCATAAATCTTCTCATTTAATAGGTGATGGATAATTTCTCTGAAATCAGGGTTCCTGAATGATCTTCAAAAACAACCAGGTAATTCCCGGGATTCATCTGATTAAAATTCCAGACAAACTCATCCGTTGATGAAACAGGGAGTGATTTCAGCTTATTACCGTAAATATCAATCAAATAAATCGTTCCGGTCTTACCTCCGGATATACTGATCTTCACATAATCGTTGGCCGGATTGGGGTAAACCCTCAAAACTGCTGAAGAGGCTTCAACAGACTTTGTTTTTCCCGGAAGGAAATAGGTACGGCTTCTGCATTCCTTACTATCTGAAAAATAGGTCTCCACCCAATATTTATCCTTGGTGTTTACATCACTGAACTGGTTGAAAAAACGATTGGTTCCTGCCTGGATATCCTCTCCATTTGCAGTATAACCCCACTGATAGTTCAATGTAGTATCGGAATCTTTATTGAGTGGCTTGTATATTAACACTTTACTGTTGTTTGGTTTCAGATGGATAATGCCTTTCTCAGGAGTTTTAAAGGGCAGGATAATTACAGAAATACTTTTGGCATATACACAGCCCTGGTTTACGGAGTAATCAGCCCCGATCTGGAATTCGGATGCTTCAGAGAGATTATTCCAGATAATATTCAGGGTGCTTCCGGTGATATTTGCCCTTTTGATGTATTTCTGATCGGTTTTCGCACTACCGCCAGGCAAAGCTTTCTCATAAACAACCACTCCATTATAGGTAACATACCACCTGGTTAATGTTGTTCCGGATCCCTGACTCACAAAGTTAAACAACGTACTGTCGTTGCCACAGCCCACTTTCTCGAAGTAAAAATCAGGGTGTACAAGCCTTTCACGCTGGATACTTATATATGGTAATGAGGCAATTTTAAAAGCAGTGTCTTTTGATGCTGAACAACCGGCTTCATTCGAAACGTTTAACATAACCCGAAGGTTCCCTTCCGTTTTGATCAGATAGGTTGCACTTTTTTGCAGCATGGTATCGGTAAGGTTAAAAGTCCATTTTTGATTGGTAACCGAGGTCGGAGAGGTAAAGTCAAAATGGCTGAGTTTCCCGATGCACAACTGATCTGCGGAAATTTTAGAAATCACCGGTACAGGCATGATTTTGACCCGGTAAAAAAGCGTATCATATGGCAGCTTGTTGTTTGAAAGGATACACCTGACATCCGTAAACTTTACCGAAAGTGAAGAGCCGGAAAAATCCGCAGATGGACCGGAAGCGCTGAGATTCTGCCAATTTCCATTCTCGAACTTCTGCCATAAAAAGGCACTGGTGGTGAAATAATTCGTGGCATTTATCTTCACTGTTGTTCCTGAACATAAGACTACCTGTCTTACATCCTCTGCCCGGGAGGAAAAAATCATTCCGAGGAAAATGGACAAGAACAACCCTGTTCTGTTGATCAGTTTCATATCTGAAAATTATTTATTCTCTAAATAGATATTTTTAAACTTGTTAAAGGAAACCGACATGGTTAATCCAAAACCAAGCGGATCAACCTTGTCGGTCTTTGTCAGGAAACTGTTGATTTTACCTTCCTGCCCCAGCAGTGCTGTATCGTTCCCGTATTTCAATCCCGAAATCCGGTAGGTAACATAAGCACCAAGATTATAGTTTATTCTGGAGCTTGTCTTCATTATGATACCTGTTTCAAACCTGGCGGAAACGCTTGGCGATTTCTTCAATTTTTCCCAGGATAGCGATTCTTTATCGCCATATAAGGTATTATAGTTGGGAATGGTTCCTGCCAGGTTGGCATCACCCTCGTCCGTTGAAATCACAACTTCCTTATTGTTAACTACATAATGGAATGTTCCTGTGTAAGTGATGTCTCCGTCCGGACGGTATCCTGAATGCACCGGCACATAAGTATAAACCCCCAGTTTAAAGAATGCAGAAAACTTGTTCTTTAAAGGGATTCTTAATTTGGCAAAAACAGGGATATTTACGAACCCAAACAGATGATTTTCATCTACCTGACTGATTCTCTGGGTATAATCATATTTCTTAAAAAAAGAGGAAGGCTGGAATGGAGGAGTTATCCCACTGTTAACCAATTCATAATCATTTATGGTAACCGGTAAAGTGAGCAGGGAATATCCCAAACCAATACCAAGGTCAAGAAATTTATTATCCTCGGAAATTTTAAAAGGAATGGAAAAATTGACCCCCATATCCATAGCCAGACCGGCATTCCCTGATAAGAAATTGTCCCATGATTGATTGTAAATATGATTGCCCCCGTTGAAACCTGCCTGGAGATAGGGCTCCAGCGAAAAAACGTGTGTGGAATCAATGGGAGGATTCTCACCAAGTTGAGCCACGGGTCTTTGCCGGATTTTCAATATCTTGAAATTTCTGAAGATCACTTCATCTTTAATCTTGTATTTTTCATAAATAACACTAAACCAAAGCTTCTGATTATCAAATATATATCTTTCAGGTAATGAATCATTCTCTCCTGAAAAGAAAAAATTGCCCAGAACATCAATCTTGTATTTATTTCCAAAACTCTTTTTCTCACTCAAGTCAATCACCCTGACAGAAACGGTATCCAATTCAGACGAACTACCCTCTCCGCCTGAGTACAATAATCCGTGAAGCCTGATGTATTCCGGAAGGGATAAACTGCTACAGTATCTTAACCTTGAGTCAGTTACAGTATCATTCTGTTTCAGTAAATTTCGCTGAAGAGGAGTTCCTGCCATCCATACACTATCCAGGTAATTTAAAATGCAGGTATCATTCGGATTCTGAAAAAGGTTTTTAAACATCAGCGTTCCTTCTTCATTGGATAAATAATCTACACCCAACCGTTGAGTTACAAATTGATCATAATATAAATCAGCGCTCTGCCCAAAAATCTTTAACAGTTTCACTATGGAATCTCTTCTTAACTCCGTGATATTTGTCAGCTGGGATTTCTGACCTGTTGCAACAGAAGAAACCAGGGAAAACAAAACAATGAAAATCAAAAGGTATTTCAGTTTCATAAATCACTCTTTTTATTTGGTTACCATGAACTTCTCATTCCTGATGCCAGCTGTACCTTTCAGAACAGCAACATACCATCCGCTGACGAATCCTGTAACATCCACACGGAGGTATTCCTGGTTTTGTTGTGCTTTAAGATTCCTGCTCATCATAAGGTTTGATTTTGCATCATAAATGGACAGGGTTACCAATTCACCAACCTGCTCATCCGTTGCAATGGAAATTTGGTCATATGCCGGGTTGGGGAAAACCATCGTTCCCTGGTGCAGTCCGGTAGTTGCAGCTTTGCTACCTGCATCTGCCGCACCTGCTGAAGAAGCTTTGTTGGGCAGAACTATGGTAGCCTGAGACTCACAACCCTTTTCCGTTTTCAGCAGGAGGGTTATGGTGGATTTAATCGGAGTACTGAAAAAATAAAAATGACTCTTCGTTACCACCGGATTCTGCCCGTCAGGTATCCACCGGTATTCAAAGGCATCTTTAAATGAGCTGATCACCAGGCGGTTGTTGGCATCCCCGAAAAAGATGGCCGGAACATCGTATGCCAGGTTCGAGGTTTTGTAAACACTCAGGTACTTTTCCACACTGTACTTCGAAACCTTATGCACCGCAGTAACTTTGATCAGACCTACCCCTGATTTGTCGTTCCATTTGATGGTGGTGCCACAATTACCTCCGGAGGCAACTGAACCGCCCATGATGCTCCAGGTGTAACCGAAATCGTTGTTGCAATTCCCGATGGTATAATCCACATTCGAGCTGTTGGCACATACCGATTGCGGTCCGCTGAGCGTGAAATCATAAGCCAGCACCCTGACCGTATCTGAAGTGGTCAAATCTTCTCCCCTGAAGGGAAAGTGGTAGGTCAGCAGATGTTTTCCCGTGCCAGCCTTTGCGGGATTAAAATAGGTGGAATTGCCTTCTATGCCGTTTCCGGTGAACCATCCTCCGGCAGGAAAGCCTTTCAGCCGGACAATGGTATCTTTTTTCCATATTTCTCCTGCACTGTTAAACAAAGGATCCAGTTCAAACCAGGTGCGGAAGAAATAGATGGTGTCTTTCGGGTAATTCGATGATACCCCTGTACGGTACTGAAAAACCAACATGTTTAATCCTGGCAGGAAAGAACTGATTTTAATACTCCCTTTGGGTGCCGGAGCCGGTTTCCAGGGATCACTGTTGAACTTGTAATCAATACCGGTGATTTTCTCCGCTTCATTGCTGTTGCATTTAAACACAGGCTTTTTATAGAGTGTGGGAAACGAAGCTTCAAAATCAACACTCACTTCCATATCCTTCTGGATCAGATAATAACCATCGGTCAGGTACTTTTTTACATTGTTCTGCTTAATTTCATTTACTGCCAGTTTCGGATGAATGAAATAGAGGGTATCATTGAACTGCCGGTAGCTGTTCCCTTCACGGTAGTAAATCCTCAGGAAATTGGTATCCGGTTTCAGTTTCAGATCCTTCAAAATAACCAGCGGATAAATATCCTCCACGATCACATCAAAAACATTCTGTATGGGGGAGGCATTCAGCGAATACCAGTAATCTGCCTTGTTGTAACTCATCCCTGAACTCCAGAATTTCATATTGTTGAAAGGGATGGTTTCACACAATGTGGAGTAATACTGCAGATCTCGTTTTACCTGGCTAAGGCCGGTAAGGCTGGCAAAAAGCAGCAATAG
>Ga0105102_10000201_pt1 | contig 16117 bp, 22 predicted proteins | sample PPLLaktember2015_FD_87032 | JGI IMG/M metagenome (GOLD analysis project Ga0105102, IMG submission 87032) | Freshwater sediment microbial communities from Prairie Pothole Lake near Jamestown, North Dakota, USA - PPLs Lake P7 Core (6) Depth... | ecosystem: Environmental > Aquatic > Freshwater >...
CTCACCCTTTTCTATATCCCATAAGGGTTTGGCGGAACTGGCGCCGACTGGCCACGATCTACCCCGACTGGAAACGATCACGCACAGTGACGAACGATCGAGTGCTAGCCGTGTGTTGGGGTTTGCCCGTGACGTACTCGGCGTGGATTTAATGCCGTGGCAGGTACGGGCGTTGCATGGTCAAACCGCTGTTGCTGATGACGGCAGCAGGCCGCGCGTTAGTTTGGTGTCTGTCGCCCGGCAAAATGGTAAAACAGTTTGCATAGCCTCACTACTTGGCGACTGGTTGCTAAATGAGGCACGGGAACGGGGAACCCCGCAAACGGTTATAAGCGTGGCGCACAAATTGGATTTGGCTACAGCGCTGTTTAACTATTTGGCGCCGATACTCGAAGTTAAATGCGGGGCCGAAGTTTCATGGAGTTATGGCCGCCAAAAACTTACTATGCCTGATGGCAGCGTATGGCATGTTAGGGCTGCTACCCCGGGCGCTGGTCACGGTTACAGCGTTGATTTGCTGATAATTGACGAATGCTGGGCGGTCAGTACTGAGGCCATAGATCAAGGCCTTTTACCTACCCAGCGCGCCCGCAAAAACCCTTTGTGCAGTATGTGGAGTACAGCGGGCGATAGTAGCAGCGTGGCCATGTTGCGTTGGCGGGAACAGGGTTTAAGAACCATTGACGAAGGCAAACCCGGCAGCCTGTACTTTGCTGAATGGTCACCTGACCCCGCCAAAATGGATTTGATGACGCCAGCCGCGTGGGCAATGGCTAACCCAGCGTTGGGTTACACCCTCGATATGGAAGTGATAGCGGCTGAGGCTGAGGCCCCTAACCGTAACGCGTTTCTACGATCGTCGGTTAATACGTGGACTGCTGCTGCCGCTGGCTGGTTAGAACCCGGGCAGTTTGCGGCCTGCCAAACTGACGCTGTAGCCCCACCGGGCGGAGTTTTAGCGATCGAGGTAGGCGAGGATAGCGGCCACTTTTACGGTGTGCGTGCTGTCATATCAGGCACAAAAACGCACGTGGTAACCGCGTTTGTCGCTGACACTATGGCCGAAATGTGGCGTCATGTTGAGGCAGAAATAGCAAAAGCCCCAAACCTGAAACTGGCTATAGTGCCGTCGCTGGAAGTTCACTGCCCGCCGAACCTATCGAGACGGGCAACCATTGTTGGTTACCGTGAACTAAACCGCTGGACTGCTGCCGCGCGTTCGATCATTGTTGAGGGCCGCCTGCTGCATAACGGCGAACATTTACTAACCGAACACGTCGAAAAAGCGGTACTGGTTAAACACAATGGCAACATAGTTATAAGTTCGCAACGTTCGCCCGGGCCTATCTCTATGGCACGTTGCTTAGTGTTTGCTGTTGCCTTAGCCGGCAAACCTGCCGCTATGGGCAAACCCATAATAGTTAGCGCTGCTGGCTAGTATTGGTTCGGCACTGGCTGGAAGTACCTAATCTTTTCGTCGGGAACTGATCGGGCCTAGTCAGTGCCACCAAACTTTTACTAGATATGGCAAACTAAACCTATGGGCCTTTTTACACGTGCTACCGCTGACAGCCGCGAACCTGTAGTAAAGGCCGCCGCCGGCAGCAACGTAGGCATGTCGCAAATCGACAACTTTTACGCATACACGCAAGGCAATAACCGCCAACGCGCTATGAGTGTGCCGGCAATTACCCGGGCGCGTGATCTTTTAGCGTCGGTCATTGGCTGCACGCCGTTAAAGCAATATCAAGAAATGTGGAACGGCGAAGAAATGGAAGAAATAAATATTGCACCGCGTAGTTGGTTGCGACGTTTAGACCCAGCGCTACCAAACAGCACCACGTTTGCATGGTTATTTGATGATCTTTTTTTTACTCAGCGGGCGTTTTTAGCGATCACCGCGCGCACTGCTGATGGTTTTCCTAGCGCGTTTCAGCGTATGCCTAGCGCGATGGTTTTAACGCAAGATCAGGCAGGCCCCGTTTTCTTTGCACCGTCTAAACAAATAATGTTTAACGGTTTGCCAGTAGATCATCGAGACGTAGTGCAATTTATAAGCCCCGTGCAAGGTTTGTTATATACCAGCCCTAACGCTGTTTTAACGGCGCTTAAACTTGAAGGCGCGCGCCTAAGGTCAGCCGCGCAAAGTTTGCCGAACGGCGTTTTGCGCCAAATCGGCGGCGAACCGTTAAGCGCTGAGGAGTTGCAGCAACTGTCGCAAAGTTTCGAGGCTGCCCGTATGACGAACACTGTTGCCGCATTAAATGAGTTTGTTACCTACACCGAAACGACAACAGACCCCAGTAAACAAATGTTGGTTGAGGCCTCAGAATATCAGGCCCTAGAAATAGCCCGGTTAGCAAACTGCCCGCCATATTTGTTAGGCGTAGCAACTGGTAGTTACTCATACCAAAACAGCACGCAAGCGCGGCAAGATTTGTATATGTTTGGCGCCAAATTGTTTATGGACTGCATAGCCGAAACCCTTAGCGCTGACAACGTGTTACCACGCGGCACGTACGTAAAGTTCGACATAGAGGACTACCTATCCGAAAGTTATTTAACAGGAAACGACACACCGTCAGAAGTAGAAGAAGTAGGAGTAATGCCCAATGCTTAAATTAACCCAACAAGAATTAACACTTGACGCAGCAGGCCCCGACGGCATGCCACGCCGAACACTGGCGGGCCTTGCCTTGCCATATATGGTTCAGGCCACCGTTTCAGACGGTACTAAAGTTATGTTTATGCCGGGCAGCCTTGACGCTGGCGGCAAAAAACCAAAACTGTATATGGGCCATGACGCCTCGCAGGCCGTAGGTTTGGTTACCGCAATGGTAGACACACCCGGCGGCATGATGTACGAAGCCCGCATAAGCGAAACCACGCTAGGTAACGAAGCGCTGGTATTGGCCGCTGACGGCGTTTTAGACGCAGTATCGGTAGGCGTAAATCCCACAAAGTTTAGTTACGACGAAAACGGTGTAATGGTGATCGAGGCTGCCCAGTGGCAAGAATTAAGCCTTGTGCCGTTTGGTGCGTTTGCTGGCGCGTCAGTAGATCGAGTGGCCGCCAGTATCCACCAACAGCCCGACGAAGTAGAGTTAAATAGTGAACAGGAACCCGTAGAGGAGAATAACGAAATGTCAAACCCAGTAGAAACCCCAGCCGTTATCGAAGCCGCACCAATGGCCCAGCCATTGTACGCGCAGCCACGCAACTTTAAGTTGCCAACTGCAGGCGAGTTTATCGCAGCAACATTCCAAGGCGGCGGCGTACTTGCCGAAATGCACGCACGTATTCAGGCTGCAGCGCCAAACATTACAACTACTGACACCCCGGGTATTTTGCCCGAGATCATTACCGGCAGCGTTTACGACGGACTTAACCCTATTCGCCCATTCGTTAGCGCAATCGGCGCTAAGGCCATGCCACAAAGCGGCGCAACATTTCGCCGCCCAGTTATCACGGTACGCCCAACAGTTACTCAGCAGCCAACAGGCCAACTAACCGCGCTTGACCCAAGCACTGTTACTGTTGCAAATAACAACGTAAACAAATTGACGTTCGGTACGTTTGTAACAATGTCTGAACAAGATTTGGACTGGAGTGACCCAGCCTCGATCAACATCGTTCTCGACCAGTTGGCTATCGCCTACGGACAAGCGACGGACAATTACGCAGTAGACACTTGCTACAGCGCAATCGTGCAAACCGAAGCAGTAGCAGACAACACAGACCCTGAGGACTGGATTACCGCAATTTACGGCGCAGCGAAACAGATTTCGCAATCGTCTAACTACCTGCCTACGCACATGGTGTTAGACCCTAACGCGTGGTCAATCGTTGGTAAATTGCTTAGCAGCACTGGAAACCCGATTTTCCCAATGAACGCACCAATTAACGGTATCGGTACTTTGCCCGGCGGTGCTACATCGTGGAACGGTAACCCACTCGGTCTTACATTGGTAGTCGATAAAAACCTGCCTTCGGGCGCTGTTTTCGTCGGTCACTTGGCCGGCGCTGCTGCAGGGTTCGAGTTCTACGAACAGCAAAAGGGCGCTATTTCGGTAGACGTGCCAAGCACACTTGGCCGCACTATTGCCTACCGTGGCTACGCAGCCGCCTTCATGGCAGACGCAACCAAACTTTGCAAGATCACTATTTAATCGGATAGGGGCCAGTTATGGCCGTCTACTCGGTCACACATAAACAGTTACTGGACAATTTCGCAGTACTGCAAACCCTCACGCCTAACGATTTAGTAGTAGGCGGAAGTTTTACAGTTGCAACAGTTGGCGTACCTTTTAACGGCACGTTCACCGTTCGCGCTATACCCGAATATCTGTTTATTGGCGTAGATGAATACGGTGATTTACTTTACGATTACGAAGTACCAGTACCTAATCAGGTTCTCTATTCATGCACGGGAAGCAACGTACAACGCAGCGCTGCCAGCGGCACAATTACGTTTACCGAAACTTGCACGTGGATTACGGCCACGCAAATAGAGGACTGGTTAGGTATTGGTACCGCCTCGGCACTTGATACGACATTCTTAACCCAATGCGCGTTAGCAGCGAACAGCCTTGCGTTTACTCGACGCCAAGAGGCAGGCTACATAGACAGCCTTACCACGTCGCCTAATGGGCAGGTAACCCTCGGCACCATTTCGCTAGGCGGTTTCTTTTACAGGCAGCGCGGCGCGGTAACAGACTTTGCAGCGTTTGACGGTATGGCCGCTGGCAGTTCGGTAGGCCTCAGCCCGGCTATCAAAATGCTGTTGGGTATTCCACGGCCTCAGGTTGCCTAATGCCTGTTGCCTTTACAGACCTGTTTAATGAGGCGCTAGACGATCTAGCAGCCACGCTAACAACCGTTACAGGGCTACAGGTAGTAACAGACCCGCGAAACCTTGTGCCGCCGTGTGCGTTCATTGACGCGCCTAGTTTTGTGGTTTATGGCGGCGGCGGGAACATAGTCCAAATGACCTACACGGTACGCATAATCACACTTGGCCCGGGCAACCTTGACGCGCAACGCAGCCTAATGAACTTGGCTAGCAAAGTATTAGGTAAAAACGTCGCTGTAACTGGCGGGCGCCCTACTATTGCTGTTATAGGTGGCGCCGAAATGCCCGCCTACGATTTAACTATAGAAATGCAAGCCCAAACCAGTTAGGAAACCAAATGCCATACAAAATTATTAGCCCGCGCGTAGGTACACCCGGCGACGAATACGACGCAGAGGGCGCCGAAGCCAACGGTATTAACATCGCCGCGTTAGTCGAGGGCGGGTTTATAGAACAATCCACAAACGACACCGATAAACCTGCTAAAACTAATAGCAAGAACACACCAAAGGACTAACTACTATGGCAACCTCAACTTATCTCAGCAACCCAAACGTAACCGTGGCCACAATTTCTTTGCAGGATCAGTGCCAGGGTTTAGTTTTCACTAGGACTATCGAGGCCCTAGAATCAACCAGTTTTGGATTTGGCCATAGGTCATACGTGGCGGGCCTCGAGAACTCCACACTTCAGTTAGACCTATACGCGTCGTTTGCGTCAGCCGAAACTTACGCAACGCTTAAAGCATTGGTAGGCACTCAGGTAACAGTTTCGTGGTCGCCGTCAGTAGTATCACCCGGCACCGCAACCAACCCAACGATGACACTTACCGGCGCATACTTGGAAGCAATACCGTACACAATGGCAATCGGCGAACTAGGCACCGTAAGCGTGACATTCACGGGCGGGGTTTACTCAGTACTCGAAGCATAAACAGCGCCGGCAACGGCCCGACACAAAGGCAGGCACAATGCAATTAACACTTAAAGTATCTTTACCCGACAACGCGTACGAAGTAACTACAAACCTGTTTACTGTTGTCGCGTGGGAACGTCGTTTTAAGCGTAAAGCCTCAGACATGGCTACTGGTATCGGTATCGAGGATTTAGCGTATTTGGCGTGGGAAGCAAGCAAGCACCATAAGGTTGTAGTACCGGGCGACTTTGACGCGTTCATTAAGCAACTGGTAAATATCGAAGTTGTAGAGGCGGTAGACCCCAGCCCTTTTACCCCGGCACCTACCGAAGGCAACTAGCAGAACTGCTAATAACCGTTGGTTGGTGGCCACCGCAAATCGAGTTTGACACTAAAGACCTAGCCACTGTTGTAAAGTGCTTAGAGGAACGCAACAGAAGGTAACGCCGTGGCCAAAACCGTATTGGAAATAGAAGGTATCCAAGAAACCTTAAAACTGCTTAACGAAATTGACCCCAAGTACAGGCGCCAAGTTACTAAACAAATTAAAGGCGCAGGCCAAGTGATATTAAGCGAAGCCCGCCAAATGGTGGCCAGTTACGACAACAGCAAAGGCAACGGGGCGCCGCTGTCCGGCATGGTACGCGGCAACCTTATTCGAGGCCGTGAAACCAGTTACCGTACCGACGCCGTGCAAAAAGGGTTTAAGATCAAAACGGGCGTACGGGGCAGCAAAGAACGCTACGTAAACTTTACGCGCACTGACGATCGAGGGTCATCATATACCGAACAAGTTGTATATGGCGCCAAGCCTTACCGTCTAATGACCGTGCAAAGCCTCGACGCGGCAGGCGCTATTTATGACCATGCCGGGCGTAATACCAGCAGCCAGTTTGTTAGCAACCTAAACATGGAAGTAGGCCCACAGCCGCGCGTTATAGATATCGCCGTAGAAAACAATAAACCAACAGTACAGGCCGAGGTTTTAGACGTCATTAAACAAGTAGAAAAGATTACAAACAGACAACTAAAGGTTAGATAATGGCAATCAACATACCAATTATTACTACCTTTAGCGATAAGGGTATAAACGCTGCACAAAAAGCGTTTAAGGGTTTAGGCAGTTCGTTACCGCTGGTAGGTGCAGCAATAGCAGGCGCCGTTACAGGCGTAGGCGTATTGGCCTATAAATCAGTTCAGGCAGCGTCAGACTTACAAGAGGCGTTAAGCAAAAACCGCGTGGTGTTTGGCGCTATCAGTGTCGAGGTTGCAGCGTTCGCCCGGGAAGCAAACCGCGCGTTTGGCATATCAGAAACAGCCGCACTAAAAGCCGCTGGCACGTTCGCAGTGTTTGGTAAATCCGCTGGCCTTGCCGGCAAAGACCTACAAACGTTCGCTACCGACTTTGTGGCCCTGTCTGCAGATATGGCGTCGTTTAGCAACACTACTGTAGACGAAGCCATTAACGCTATTGGTAGCGCCCTACGTGGCGAGGCTGAACCGCTACGCAAATACGGCGTACTACTTAACGACGCAACACTAAAAGCAGCAGCAACCGAACTAGGCATATACCGGGGCACGGCAGCGCTAACCGCCCAGCAAAAGGTATTGGCAGCGCAAAAGGTTATTTACGAACAGACCACCGACGCGCAAGGCGACTTTGCCCGAACTAGCGACGGGTTAGCAAACCAGCAAAAGATTTTAAGCGCAACACTAGAAAACGTAAAAACCAATATAGGCCAAGCGCTGCTACCTGTCTTTGTAAAGTTCGTTCGGTTTCTAAACGACAACGTAACACCCGTGATCGAACGCGTAGCCCGCGTATTAGGTGAAGAAGGCATAGTAAAAGGCTTACAGCAAGCCATATATGAGATGGGTGACTTCGGCCCTAAGTTCTTAAACGCGCTTAAATCGGTAACTGTTGGCGTAGCAACAATGGTGAATAACTTGGCTAAGGCTGCCAACGTAATTGCTACATTGGCTAAAAACCCACTTACGGGCTGGTTTAGGTTAGGCGACGCACTTAAAGACGTAATAAACGTAGGCGACATTAAAAGCGCGTTTGATGGGTTCGCTAGCGGTGTACGTAACTTTGGTTCCGCGTCGGGTTACAGCAGTTTCGCAGCCAAACAATTAGCAGAGACGGCTAAATCTGCTGCTGACGGCCTCGGCGAGTTTGGCGGCGGTAATGGCGGTGGTGGTGCTAACGGTGCAGCCGACAAAGCCAAAAAAATGGCAGACCGCATAAAAGAACTACGCGATGAAATAGACAAAACATTTACAACGTCACTAAAAGAAGCACAAGAAAACCTGAAAGACGCCCAAAAATCGTTTGATGATTTCGCCGAAAACGTTAGTGGCAGCATTAAAGACGCGTTCGATTTTGGTAGCGCCCAAGAGGCAGGCAAAGAAACAGGTAAAGGTTTCTTATCCGGGCTAAAAGATCAGGTAGCAGGCATTGTTACCTACGCTAATAACGTCGAAATACTGTTAAAGCGCGGGCTATCCCAAGACGCATTAGCGGCAGTACTCGACGCAGGCGGCGACGCTGGCGCGGCTATTGCACAAGAGTTAGTAAACGGCGCCCAAGAACTAATAACAGGCCCGGGCGGAGTAAACGAACTGACAGCAACGGCCGAGGCTGCAGCAAACACCATTGGGCAAATGGCAGCCAGCAAATGGTATCAAGCGGGCGTAGATCAGGGTAAAGCGATGGTGCAAGGCATAGTAGACGTAATGGCAAAATATGCGCCCATTATCGCTAACCAAAACCTGAAACCTAAAGCACTTGCTGGCCTACTCGAAAACATTAAAACAGATACCGCCTTTAGCGGGATTATGGCCAGTAACGGTATGACAGCCGCAAACGAAACGTACAGCCCCGGGCAGATCAGCAGCACCGATTTAAGCAAAATAGGGTTAAAGGCTGACGCTGGTGACACGTACGTAGTTAATTTGTCTAGCCTTGTACCTAACGCCGCTGCTGGAGAAGCGATAGTAAACGCGATACGCAGTTATAACAGGGCAGCAGGCCCCGCAAACATTCAGGTAGCGTAATGGCTACGTCAGTTATTGCCAGCGGTAACTACGAACTGTTTATAGACACTGGTTTTATGCTGAACGCGTTTACCCTTGATGACGTAACACGCGGCGTATTAAATAACACTGAATACGTTTTAGACGGCGTAACCGAGTTTGCCCCTATGTTGGAATACGCTAAAAACGTTTCTGTAACCCGTGGCCGCCGCGAGATCGGTGACCAATTCAGCGCAGGCACAATGTCGTTTACCCTCGATGACACACTGGCCAACGGCATATTAAACCCGCTGTACACGTCCAGCCCGTTCGTAGACCCTGCCGGGCAATTCACGTTGGCGCCTTTGCGTCGAGTATCGCTAGGCCGCTACGACAGCACTAACACGTTTATAGCGCTGTTTGTGGGGCAAATAGTGAACTATGATTATTCGTACGAATTGGGCGGAAATAACACAGTTACCGTCTATTGTGCTGACGATTTTTACCTATTAGCGCAAACCAGCCTTGCCCAGTTTAACGTATCTGAGGAACTGTCTAGCGACCGCCTTACCGCTGTACTCGATTTACCCGAGGTTGCTTACCCAGCACTTAGTCGAAACATAAACACTGGCACCCAAACATTGGGCGGCACTGGCGCCTACACCGTGCCGGAAGGTACAAACGTAAAAGCCTATATAGACCAAATCCAACAGGCCGAACAGGGCCGTATTTTCATGTCGCGCACGGGGTCAATAAACTTTGACCCGAGAATAGGTAACACGCTTAGCGCCCCAGTTGCAGACTTCCACGATGACGGAACAAACATTCCCTATAACAATTTAGGCATAACGTATAACGCCGATCAAATCGTAAACCGGGCCAGTATCCAACACTTAGGCACGGGCACGCCACAAGTAGCCGACGATCTAGCAAGCCAAACCAAATACCTAATACAAACCGTAAGCATTACAAACAGCCTGCTAAGCACCAATACCGCCGCCGCTGACCTAGCCAACTACCTATTGGTAGGCGAACCCGAGGCCACGTTTACAGCAGTCCAAACCGATTACCTAATGCTGACCACAGCCCAACGCGAAGCCCTAGCCCTAGTAGATATTGGCGACACCATAACGATTACCAACACGCTGACGGGTGGAGAAGTAGCCCAAGAGTTAAGCGTCGAGGGCGTGGAACATAGGCTTGATTTTGTTACAGGTCACCGGGTCACCTATTACACGGCGCCTACCGTGATCGTTTTTGAGTTTGTACTGAATGACCCGATTTACGGAAAATTAGACATACAAGACCCGCAACCCGTTTTAGGATAAACTACCGATATGGGCGCTAACGCAACTACCTTTGTACCAAGTTATACAAGCGGCGAGGTTTTGACCGCTGCCAATTTGTCGGTAACTAATAGCGGCATACCCGTTTTTGCGGACAGCACGGCGCGCGATAACAGTTTTGGTGGCACGGGCGAAAAGGCTTTAGCCGAGGGCCAGTTTGCTTACCTTGAGGATACAAACACAACGCAATACTACGACGGTGCGACTTGGCAATCTGTAGGCGTTGCCCCGGGCCTTGTGTTTATTACTGGCGCAAGTTTTACAACTGTTAGTAGTGTTAGTTTGCCTGCTGCTACTTTTAGCACAACATATAGGAACTATAAAATCCTTTTTGAGGTTACAGCAACCAGCGCTAGCGGCGGCACTTCCATACGTATGCGCGCTGCTGGTTCAGACAACACAACAAGCAATTACCGACAAATGGAAACGGGAATAACCCAAGCAAACTCGACTAGCAACAATGCGCGCGACAACGTTTCCAACTGGGAAGGCATGTCTGGCCCTATTGCTATGGATGTATTTTCGCCACAAGCAACAAACGTTACGCACGTAATCGGCGGCTACACAAACAGCAACCCGTTTAGCATCATTGGTAGAACTCTTAACGGCATTTTTGTTGCTACCACGTCGTTTGATAGTATGTCGTTCATTTGTGGTAGCGGAAACTTTACAGGATATTACCGAGTGTACGGATGGGCTGACGCATGACCAAAAAACTGATACAAGACGGCCACGAAGTACGCGAAATGACCGCTACAGAGTTGGCCGAATACGAACAATTGCAAACAGAACTAGCCGCTACTGAGGCAGCAAAAGCCGCTAAAGCCGTGGCACGTCAAGCAGTCCTAGACAAACTAGGACTTACAGCAGATGAAGCCGCCGCGTTACTGGGCTAAATATGCGGCGCTGCTTTTTATGGTTGCAGTAGTAGCGGCGGTGCTTAATGGCTGCACAATTTCTAAACAAAATACTACGTACAAATGTTTTACGAAAGCGAGTTGCGACAATGGCTAAAACACCTGAACAACATCACGCAGGGCTAATTGTTTTTGTTGGCCGTCTAATGGCGGTGTGTTTTACTATTACAATATTTGCATTTTTGGGCGGCATTTTGTTTGTAGATCAGCCGATGGAACAGGCGCCAACAGACGCGCAACTAATAGACTTGCTATCGACGTTGCTAGTGTTTTTAACTGGCACACTGTCGGGCCTTGTGGCGTCTAACGGACTTAAAAGCAAAACCCCGCCAACAGAATAATGGCAACAAAAAAAGCAAAACCAGCCGCTAAAAAAGCGACGGCTGCCGCTAAGCCGATACCGCCGATAAAAAAACTGGTACTGCCAGCCTCACTGCAACACGTGAAGCCGGGCGAACTACCCGCCAGCCTGCTAGTAGACATAAAACCGTTCGGCAAACTACACCCGCTAGCCGCTAACGCCTATAACGCTGTTAGGGCTGCCGCGTTCGCTGCCGGTATAAAACAATTTAAGCCGATTAGCGCGGGCGACACATACCGCAGTGTCAGTTTGCAACGCCAAGGATTTTTGGCACGCTACACACTCGACGTTATACCCGGGCAAAAGCCCCGCGTATACGAAGGCAAAAACTATTACCTGAAACCCGGCAACGCACCAATGGCCGTACCCGGTACTAGCCGCCATAACTTAGGTTTGGCCTGTGACTTTGCAAACATGAATGGCGCCACGTTTGCGTTTATGTGCGAACACGGCCCACGTTTCGGCTGGTCATTGGAAGTAATGCCCGCTGAACCTTGGCACTGGTTTTATTGGCCCGGTGATCGAGTACCAGCCGCCGTAACCCAATATTTGCAAGGATTAGCGCCAGTATCCCCCACCGCGTAACACGTGCCTACTACGGTTTTATGACCGACGAAAAGAGGACTACTACGCATGAACGAACTACAAACGTTTACCTATGAATGTTTTATAGGCCGTATGGATAACGGCCAACAAGTTTTAGTACAGATTTTTAGAAACCCTGCCAGCCTCGAAGTGTTGGCTAGTCAGATCGCGTTTCGTACCGCTGCCGGCGACAGTTGGCAAACGCCTTACCAGTTGGAGAAAATGCCATGACCCCATTCGTAGCAAAATTAGCGCTAGGCGCTGTTTGCACTATTGCCGCGTCGCTGTTGGCTTGGGTAATGCCCGGGCTACCTGACAGCGGCCCTAGCCGCCCCGTAGCCGTCGAGTACGTTTACGAGGCAACCCCACTACTGCCCACCACAAGCACTACAACGCCGTTTAACGAGGGTAATTGCCTGCAGGTAGTGTCACTGGCCTTAGTTTTGGGTTGGCCTGCTAGCGAGGCTGACACGATAGCCAAGGTTGCAGCCCGTGAAAGCCGCTGCACTAGCGACGCATACAACGCGCTAGACACTGCAGGCGGTAGTTACGGCATATACCAAATAAACGGGTTTTGGTGCAATCCCTCGACGTACTGGCCGCAAGGCTGGCTACAGGCCCAAGGCATATTAGATAATTGCCAGCAACTATTTTCGCCTGAAATAAACACAAAGGCAGCCCTAGCCATATGGTTAAATAGTGGTTGGGCGCCGTGGAAAACAGCCCAATAACCCGATAACAAAGGACTACCCGACATGCAAGAACCAATAGAACCCGATACCGGCATAACCGAACACACCCGAAAAATGTTTGCACTTATTGACGATCTAGTTAGGCCTAACCACGTTGCTAAACCAGTAAATACGCACGTTTACCATTTGATAGGTGAACTGGAAGCACTACGAAAAGACTTACAACGCATGGAAGACCCGCGCGCAAAGTTTTTAGAACTGGCCATAATCGAGTTAGAGAAACTGCAATAATGTTTAGGTGCAGCCTTACCGCTGAGGATTTAGACCGCTGCAAACTTATTGCAGATCAGATCAGCAGCAACAGCCGCGAATATAAACAGCGTTACGGCGCACACAAACGCGTTACAGACCCCGAAACCCTAAACCTAAACGGTGTGCTAGGCGAATACGCGTTAGCAAAATACCTAGGTTGGGCTTACTGGTATACGGAATATGACCCCAGCGCCTACGACGTTGCCGGCTACGAGGTTCGATCTACACGCCACGCCAACGGCCATTTGATAACACACCCGGGCGACAAACCCGGAATATATGTACTGGCAATAATTGAGGCTGAAAACATGGTAAGGCTGCACGGCTGGCGAACCCTAAAAACGGCAAACCTGCAGCGCCATTGGCGAACCGATATGCACACCCCGTGCTATATGACCCCGCAAACCGAGTTATGGCCTATGGATATGCTGCCAGCAACCGCGTTATACCTATGTGGTAAAACAGACTAAGTAAACCCGACTAGAAAAGGACACCCGACTAATGGCATTTGATTTACAAAACTACGTTGATGTACCAACCCGCCTTGCTGAGGCATACAAGCGTTGGCCTAACCTACGCATACAAGAAACCGTAAACGAAACGGTAACTATGCCCGATGGCAGTTGTTTTATACGTTGCACGGTTTCGGTTTGGCGTGATGAACTCGACAAACTGCCAGCAATCGCTACAGCAGCCGAACCATACCCCGGCAAAACGCCTTACACCAAAAACAGCGAATTCATGGTAGGTATGACTAGCGCCCTAGGCCGCGCGCTTGGGTATATGGGTTGCGGAGTGTCTAAAAGTATTGCTAGCCGTAATGAGATCGAGGCACGCCAAGACCCAGCAGCACCGGGCGAAGTAATCGCACCACGTGGCCGAGTAGAAGCGGGTAGCGCTGCAGGCAACCCCAGCGCCCCTAGCGGCAACTTTGCTAGCGCTAAGCAGATCAACTTTATTAAAGCGTTGGCTAAAGGCCGCGAGTATGACGAAGGCGAACTACTAGAAAAAATCCATGAGATACTAGGCAAAAACGACGTAATACTAGAAACACTGACAGCAGCAGACGCCACAAAAGTAATCGGAATAATGAAATGACCCGCTACAAATCTAATTACAGTTACGCGCAAGATTTACGCGAAGTACGCCAACACGGCATGGAAACAGCACGCAAACTGGCAGCCGAACAGGCGTTAGTAATGGAATTAAATAACCAAATACACGCGCTAAACGTCGAGGTAGAACGCCTTACTGACGAACTGAACTTAGCCCATGAAGCATTACGCAGGGCCTTTAGTCCACAATGACGCCTAACCTAATGAGTGAACGCCTACTAAAAAATACAATAATTACCTATGCACGTGGTTACGGCTGGCTAGTTCACCACGATTTACCTAGCCAACGTGCTAATGGCAGTTGGGCAACAGTGACACAAGGCGATAGCGGTTTCCCTGATTTAGTGCTAGTTCACCCGGGCAACCATATTAAACATTTGCCAGCACAAATTATTTATGCCGAACTTAAAACGCAACGTGGCAAACTAACTACAGGTCAGCAACAATGGTTAGACATTTTGCAGGCAGCAGGGCAAACAGCGGTAGTTTGGCGCCCTGCAGATTTACAAGCAATCTTTACCAAACTGATGGTATAAAAATGCTTACAGTAGGCAGCCTATTTAGTGGCATTGGCGGTTTAGATTTAGGTTTAGAACGTGCAGGCATGGAAATAATATGGCAATCAGAAATTGACCCGTACTGCAACAAAGTATTAAAAAAGCATTGGCCCGAGGTGCCTAACTATGGAAATATTAAAGAAATCAACTGGTCAAGAGTGCCAAGACCTGACATTATTTGCGGTGGATACCCCTGCCAGCCCTTTAGCACCGCAGGAAAACGACGAGGAACTGATGACCCTCGACACTTGTGGCCATGGGTTAGAGACGCCATTAGCAACTTACGACCACGCTACGCAATTTTGGAAAACGTCAGAGGCCATCTCACTATGGGGGGAACCACAGTTATTGGTGAACTTGCCGAAATCGGGTATGACGCGGAATGGCGTATTGTTTCAGCAGCAGGAATGGGTGCGCCCCATAGACGCGACAGGATTATTATTGTGGCCTACCCCAACAACGCAAGAGAACGAACACCCGGGGGCAACATGGAACAGCAAGGGGAGACGGGTAGCGCCGAGCGGGGTAACTCATGGAATGAACTTGGCCGACGCAGTGCAAATGTGGCCAACACCGACAGCAGACGACGCCAGCAACGTGAACCCGAAACCAAACCGCTTTCGTGGGTTAGTTGCAGCAGTGAACGAAACTACGCCAACTGGTGGGAAACTGAACCCGGCGTGGGTCGAGTGGTTAATGGGGTTTCCAATCGGGTGGACAGACTTAAAGGATTAGGTAACGCAGTAGTGCCGCAAGTTGCGGAATATATAGGCCGCCTTGTAATGGCAGCCGAACTAAATAACTCATAGACCTAAGCCATTCGCACGGCAGTTGGTAACACTCGGTAACGAGGGTAGATCGACGCGCCCTGAAACATGCAACACAAAATGGATTAGGCAAGGCGTCGAAGCGGGCTGTAAACATAATCAGCCAAGTAAGTAATGCTAGGTAACGGACTGAGTGCAACCCGTGGGCGGGCATTACTGCATTAGGCTTAATCGTGCCGGCATAAACAAACCGATAACAAACCCAACACACCGAGGTAAACCCGACATGATGAACTACTACTACTCAGCATTAGCAAGCCGCGCAAGCGGCGCGGTAGCCCAAGCGCAGCGCGGGAGAAACCATGCCAAGTAAACGCGAAGGCCCACGCCCACGCAACCAAGCAGACTACAAACGCAACAAACAAATACTGTTAGCAGAAAACCCATTCTGCCATTGGTGCAGCATGCCAGCCACCGAAGCAGACCACCTCATAGAAGTTGATCGAGGCGGCGACAACTCACTAGACAACATGGTTAGCGCTTGCAGAAAATGCAACGCAACACGCGGAAACAAATACAGGGCTGCACGTGACGCAGGAAAATACACCGCCGCAAACCCAATGCCCATAAGGGAAATAGAACACGAACACTCACAGCGTTTTTTTGGGGTATCAACTCCTGCC
>Ga0105102_10000208_pt1 | contig 15834 bp, 28 predicted proteins | sample PPLLaktember2015_FD_87032 | JGI IMG/M metagenome (GOLD analysis project Ga0105102, IMG submission 87032) | Freshwater sediment microbial communities from Prairie Pothole Lake near Jamestown, North Dakota, USA - PPLs Lake P7 Core (6) Depth... | ecosystem: Environmental > Aquatic > Freshwater >...
GAAGCAGAGTGAGAAGCAGATAGAGAGAGAAGAAGAAGAAGAAAGAGAGGAGGCTAACCACGTTGGCTTTTGGCCGGAACTATCCAAGGAAGAATCTCCCAAGAAAGACATTATCGCGCCAATCTTCGAGAAATGGGCAACCATGGAAGGAGTTCCGAGAATCACAACAATTACCGAGTCTAGAAAAAAGCTCGCTCATGCCAGGATGAAGGAACCGTTTTTCCGTGAAAATTGGATTGCCGGCATGGAGGCGATTAGGCAGTCTCCTTTTTTGACCGGAAAAAACGACCGAGGCTGGAAAGCTGACATTGACTGGTTCCTTCGCCCCGATTCGCTCCCCAAGATCCTAGAGGGAAAATACGAGACGCAAAAAACCGGATTTAACGGGATCGTTGAAAACCTCAAACTGAGAGTATTATGAAAAATCAAATACAGAACGAGGCCACGTTGCTATGCACGACTTGTTGTGATCTTCGGGTCTTACGACTCACGCTCAAACGCCAGTGGTTCGAGATGATCGCCAGCGGTGAAAAGCGGGAAGAATACCGCGAGCAAGGGAAGTGGATCGACTCCCGCGTCAACGCCAACAAAGACTACGACGTCGTGGAGTTCAAGAACGGCTACGGTCCGAATGTGCCAACCTGCGTGGTCGAATATCTCGGCTACGACTGGGCCACCGGGAATGCCGCATGGGGCGCAGTGCCAGGCAAGCTCTACAAAGTGATCCGGCTCGGGCGCGTCCTGTCTCTGCACAACGCAAAAAATGCTGGCACTGATGCCAGCGAGAAAACGATATGAATACAAACTCGACTCCAACGCTGGCAGCGGTTGACCAGCCACGCCTTGTGTGGCTTATTTGTGATGGCCGGTGTGCGGCACGGCACGAATGCCAAGGCGAGGTAAAGCGCGTCCATGTCATGCACGGATCAAAAGATTGGGGATGGTGGGACTACTGCGACGAAGCGCGAGCGGAAGACAAACGGCGCGGGATGACGGTGGAATTCGAGAACGTGTCATGTTCGCAATGCGGGCGGGACTTCGGCCCAGGTGAACATGGATTCTTGCACTGCGCGGATCATTCTCCGACGAACAGTTAAATAAACCAACTAAAGTTACAAATAAATGAACAACGAAACAACATCAGACGGATGGGGCGCGAAATTCCTTAGCGAATTTGAAAGCCAAAATAACGAATGGGACGCGGATTTAGCGAAAGCTGAAAATGCGATTTCCCGAAACGGCATCATCATCATCATTGGAAAACGAGACGCCGGAAAAACGCGCATCGCCGCTGAGATATCACGGGCCGGAAATTTCCCTAATGATTTAAAGGGTAAATCGAAGACATCGGTATATCGCCGGGCTACTGAAATCTTCGTGGATCTCAAAGACTCGTTTCGAAGCTCAGAAGCCAAGAGTGAGGGCGAAGTGATCCGCTACCTGTCAAGCGCCGGGTTGCTGGTCATTGATGAGTTTCAAGAGCGATCGGAATCGAAATGGGAAAATCGGATCATTACCACGATCATTGACCGCAGATACTCCGACAATCTCCCAACGATTCTAATCGCGAACATTGAGCTTTCGGAGATGGGCGCGAAAATCTCAGATTCGATTATCTCACGCGTGAACGAATCCGGCGGCGTGATTGAGTGTAAGGCGAAGAATTTTAGAACTAACCAAAAATGACAACTGAAAACGAAATATCACGACTTCGGTGCAAACTGGAATCATCCGCCAAAGCGCTTGAGAAAATAGCAAATCTAGAATCAGACAGCAACGGCGACCCATGGGAAACGCTTGAGGCTATCGGGGCTATTGCTCGCAATACCGATTATCGTTATAACGCAACAAAGGATTGCGATTGTGACAAATCACGCGAGGCATCGACCTATGAGCACGCTGGATGCACGGCAAGCGCGATGGGATGGGCCATCAAATACTCTAACATTCAAGAACTGGCATTAAGGCTAATACACGCCAAAGGGCGATTCCACACGCAAATAGCATTCCAAGATTTGCGCGAATTTATTTTAGAGGAGAAATCACATCAACAACCATGAACGAAGTCACCCGACCATTCCCGCACGCCGTTGGGGCGGAAAAAAGCCTGCTATCGTCGATGATGCAGGACTCGCAAAAATACGTCGCGCTGGCGATTGAGGCCAACTTATCAACCGAGCATTTTTATTTACCAAGCCACCGGATCATTTTTGATGCAATCAAGGAAGCGTTCGCCGATGGACGCGAGGTTGAGCTTGTTTCATTCGTCCAACATTTGCTAGACAATGGGCAACTTGACCGGGCGGGCGGGCCATCCAACATCTGCGACATTTTTGGATACTCGCCAATCAGCGCGCATTTCGAGCATCACTTGGCAATCGTCCGCAACAAATACATTGCGAGGGAGTTACTCAACCTATGCACGACAACCACCGATATTGTTTACAATGAGCCAGAAAGCCCCGCTGACGCGCTAGCGAGCATGGACAGGGGTATGACCATCATCCATGCCGTGGCAGAGGGTCACGAGGCCGCGCCAAGTCTCAAATGTATTTTGCGCGAGAGGATCGATGCTTTCGAGTCGAGGGTCAAAGGACACTCTGACGACATGGGCATCCCGACCGGGACGATCTTAGACCAGCACTTGCGCGGATTACACCCCGGCCGCGTTTACATGTTATGCGCCTACCCCAAGGGCGGCAAATCCGTTTTGGCGTCTCAAATCATCGTTGATGCGACACTGGCGGGACATGCGGCGATGTTCTTAACCATGGAAATGACCGAGGGGGAAATCGTAGACCGAATGATTATCCAAGCCGCTCGCATCCCTGCAAAGGCTTTTACAAGCCCGCAACTCTACGCTGCGGACCAAGGAGCCGAGACGATGCAAAAGGGCGTCATGGCGAGCATGGGGCCAGCAATCAGGCGACTGACAGATTCCAAGCTAGTGGTTCGCCGACCAGCAAGCCGGGATATCTCTGCCATAGTTTCCGCCGTGCGAAAAGCGCACCGGGAAAACGGGATCCGCGTCGCGGCGATTGACTACGCGCAACTCATCCGATCCAAGGGATTGGCCGGCATGGCCGAGGTTGAGCACGTTTCGCACTCGATCCAGGAGCTAGCGCAGGAGCTGGCAATTGCCATCATTTTGCCCTCACAGCTCAACGCTGACGGCGATACCAAAAACGGCCGAGTTTTCGAGGAGGACGCGGCTGCGGTCGTTAACATCGTGCAGGACCGCGACAAAAACAGCGACACTTACAACCAGCATAAACACATGCTCATCGTCGCAGATCGGTTTTACAGCGCCGGGGGGCAGCGCGTCGGGCTAGTGCTGGATCGGGATCGCATTAGGTTCGTTGAGGGAGCGGACGAAACCGAGGGGGACGGGAAAGCCACATTTTCCAAGGCGCGAAAATAATTTCAGAAAATGCAATTTAAGTATTGCAGAATCTAAAATCACGCGGTAGGGTTTGCGCATGTCCAACACCAACCAAAAAAACGAAATGAAAAACTACATTGCAACAAAGGGATCAAGAATCGCTCACGTCACAGCCCGTGACATTGCAGAAGCTTACACAGAGGCGAGGAAGGCGCTAAAAATCAAACACGCCACAATTGCCGTCCGACTAGCCTAATCGAAAAACAAGCGGGTTCCATCCCCGCTTATTTCAAAAACTGCAATTTTACTATTGCCAACCACCCGACCAACTGCAAATATCACCCGTCGCCACCGAGCGACCAACCAAATAAAAAAATGAACTACAAAATCAGCCAAATCCTTAATTTTGAGCAACGCACCGCGGGAATCCCGCTATCTTTCATCAAAGACGCCGCCGTCGCCGTTACCCGCGACAACTGGCAGCATGATGCTAGCCTTGCCGAAGCTATCGTTGTTGAAAACGACATGCAGTTCGACTTTGCATCTGAAACCGCAGCGGTCAACGAGACGTTTGCAAATGCCGGATGTGAAATACGCATTGACGAAATGGACTACCGCGAGGCAATGGCCGAGTGGGTGGACATGGAAACCATTCACGGCAATATCTAATCCCCCGGCGCGTAATCAACACCATGACATCGCAGCAATACAAACAAGCACGAATTGCCCTCGGATTGAGCGCCAAGCAGCTCGCAGAGCGCTTAGGCGTGTCTTTCGGCACGATCTACAACCGGGAGAGCGGCAAGACTGCCACGATCCCACAAGAGGCGATTATCGCCATTCAACAACTCATCAAAAAATCGAAATTGAAATGAAAACCAAAGAACTCAACGAAATGATCTACGCCGCGCAAACGGCAGCTGACGCGCTATATGAAAAGCTAGCGCTACTTGAAGAGAGGATGAACGAGACGATCCAGCGAAGCCAAGAGATCCTTGATGAATCAATTTCCGCCGCCGATTTGCTAAGCGCCGAGGCGGACCGAATCAGCCGAGTGCAAATGCAACCGGGACCGGGCGCGGACTTCGTGACCACGGTTGCGCATGGCTACCGGGTATCTGCCGCCATGCTGCAAACCATGGACGATCAATCGCGGATCCGGCGCTTCGTGGAGGTGCAACCATGAGGCCGACTGGATACGGGATTCCCATCCTTACCATCGAGCAGGCGCAGTCGGAGGATTTCCATCCGATTACAATCCCCTACATTCTCCCCGAGGAAAAATGGATGTTTGAGCGGATTCTTGCCGATATGAAACGAGCTAAGTTTGCATCATGCATCGTTCCAACGCCGGGCGGGCCGGAGATTTGGAGGAAGAGAAACAGTGTTGAAATAGCGAAATGAACGACGAGGACGACGAAGAAGAAAAAACACCGCCCGAGGGCCGATGGGATTACGATCACGGGCCGGACCATATGCGCGAAATTTTGGAGGGCTAAAATGCAAATCAAACGAATCATTGACGAAGAATGCTATCAGAAGATGCAATCCCACAGCGCGATGCTAGGGCGGATTGCATCCGTCGCATCCCGCTATTGCAAAACGCGAGACATGACAACTTACGAGTGTATTGTCAGCATGGAGGAAAAGATCCGCCAGTTGCAAGCCAAGGTCCGCGATTGCAAAAAGGCAGGTTGCGAATTTTTCAAATAAACACACCAAAAAACAAAATGAAAAACGAACTGACAAAAGACAGAATTGATCAATTCCTTGACCTATTTCATCAAGGAATCAACGCATGGATCAAAGCCGGGGAAATCTTGGTAGAGTTGACCGAGGATGATCCGCACGCTTATGATTACATCATTCAGCGATGCCCGACGCTATCGGCTGGAGTGCTTGGGCGATTTGAGGAAATGGGCCGCAAAACGCTTCACCCGCAGTTGCTGCTAACATCATCCCCAGGATTCGCCAAGCTGCAAAAATTGCCCTTCTCCCTTCAGGAGCGATACGTTGAAGAGCCGATTCCCATCATTGTTCACTCCGAAGGCGGAACCGACGTTTTGCTAGTCAAGGCCAAGGAAATGACAAAAGAGCAAGCGGCTCAGGTGTTTACCGGGAACCGGGTGAGGACCGAGGGCGAGCAGAAAGCCTACATCATACAACAGCGGAGTGAGCAAGCGCGACCAGTTGGGACTAATTTATCCGCTTGGACAGTGAAAAACGGCCGTGTGATTTTCAACCAAGGGGCGAGCCTATCCGCTGGCGAGTTGGCGACCATCATCACGCAGCTTACTAAATGAGCCAAGAGCCGGAACAAGAGGCTTGCGGGGTGAGCCATCACGCCGGGTGCGCCTGCCATGAACAAGGATGGCAGAACAAGTATCAGATTGCCGTCGATATGGCCGCGCGTGCTCAAATCAAGAGCGCATGGCGTGAAGAGTTGCTAGTTGACGCCGCTAGGCTAGCCGAAGAACTCATAATGGCGATATGGGTTAATAACTCCAACGGCGGATTCAAAAGCGCAACACCGGAACAGTTGAAAGATTGGCTAAGACCACGGATTGAGCGGCTTCAGGCGATAGAAAGGAAGATCGATGGCTAGCAAACCGAAGAATTGGGATGAGTTGAGTGATGATGCGCGGGAGGCTTGGAGGGTGAAGGATAGAGATAGAATGCGCAAATGGCGTGAAGCGAACCCAGAGAGAAAAGCGAAAAACGCTCGCAAATACCATGAAGCAAATCGCGATAAAATAGCGGAACGCAATCGCAAATACCGTGAAGCCAACCATGAGAAAGATTTGGAGCAAAAGCGCAAATCCTACGAAGCGAACCGTGAGAAAGTGCTGGAATACATGCGCAAACAATACACCAAACGCCGCACCCAAGCCGACGCAGACCGATTCTTCCAGCTTATGGGAGCAGCGGAAGAACTAACAAAAATAATCAAACAGAGAAAAGATGAGCAGACCGAAAAAATGGGAAACGATGAGTGAAGATGAGAAATCCGCTTGGAAAGCAAGGCGGGCGAAAGAAGATCGAAAGCACCGCGAAGCCAACCGCGAGAAAAGGCTACAGGCTAAACGAGACTGGAGCGCTAAATACTACCGTGAAAACCGGGAGGCAATGGTGGAACGCGCTCGAAAATGGCGGGAGAATAACCCCGAAAAGGTCAAAGAGATTCAGCGTAAGCGGGATGAAAAGATCAACAATGATCCGGTTTTGCTAGAGAAGAAAAGGCAAAAGCATAGAGAACAGCTTAAGAAGAAATTCCCTAACCGGAAGCCAAGGATCATTTTGACGCCGGAAGAGAGAAAGATACGGAATGCAGAGAGGGCGCGGATTAGCTACTGGAAAAACAGGGGCGTCATTCTCGAAAAGCATCACGCGAAACGGGTGGCGGGCGAAATTGCCACGCCGCAAGCCACGATCCGGCGCTCAAAGGCGAAAGCTATTCACAACCAGGTGACGATCGAGCTACGGGCCATGGCAGGCCGTGAGCAAACGCCAGAGGATTTTGACAAACTCATGCGCATGATGGGAGGCGAGTCATGAAACCGCTCAACTGGGACAGTCTGACGGAAGAGCGCCGGGAGGAGATCCGCGAGATCAACCGCATCGCCGCTAGGAGATACCGGGAAAACAACCGCGAAAAGGTTCGAGAGGCTAGTAAAAGATACTACCGAGCCAATCGGGAGAAATGCCTAGCCGGAAGCCGCCGATATTGGAAATTTGGGACGACCAAAACGAGCGAGCATGTAGGGATGCAGACGCCGGAGGACATGGCAAGGATACTTGAGGAGATGGGAGGATGATCGTTTGATTTGGTTTTGTTGACAGCGACTGACAAATATCAACCATGCATTGCATGGAGGATCACGAATACATCATGCGGAATTGCTTGATTGTGAGTATGGCATGTGACGCGTATTACAAGCGCAAGGGCATGCCATGCTTTGATTTCCGAGGAGTTGTGAATCACGCGGACGACGATCAATCGGACGATGATCCGCCGGATTTTGTCGCCATGGCCGAATCAAAATATCAAGCCGACCTCCGCAAAACTCAGCGAGCCAAAGAGAAATCCCGACGAATCCAAGCCGTGACGAGCGGTGAAACACTAACAAGGAAGGAACGAAGTGGAGAAGTTTCTTGATGCATTGAAGGCGCTAGTAAGGCGCAAGGTCTTCCCAACGACCATGACCACGCGGGAACTCCAATCCCTCGCGCCTGCTATCCGGCAACGAGCGTTTTTCAGCGCAACCATTGCCAGCGCTAAGGTTTTGCACAAGTTCAGGCGAATGCTTTTCGATTGGCAGGCGGCAACCGTTGAAACCGTCACCAGTCCGTCTGGAGTGCAATCAGTGGCATACAAGAGCAGCGGATTAGCGAACTTCCGCGAGAAAGCATCTGACCTCCTAATAAGTGAGGGGCTAGCCAAGGACAGCGACCTCGCCGATAGGCGTATAACCAGCCTAGTATCCAATGCCCGTCTGAAATTGATTTTAGTGACCAACGTCGAACAGAGTCAAGAATTTTCTTCGTGGGCGGTTAGAGTTGGGAATCAAAACTACCTCAACGCATTCCCCGCCGCGAGGTTCGTTCGTCGCCCTGGAGCCTTAGAGCCACGGGCAAAACACGTTGCGGCACAGGGCGAGGTGAGGCGGTGGGACGACTTCGCATTCTGGCTACAACAAAATTCTGAGGATATCGGCGGATTCGGCGTTCCGTGGGGACCATGGGGATTTAATTCCTACATGACCCAGGTTCCCGTGGGGAGGATCGAGGCAATCAGGCTGGGTCTAATCCGCGCCAATGAGGTTGTCAGAGTGCCGGACGTTTCAAGATTTGGCGTATCGCTGGCGACCCGCTACAATTCCAACGTGGAAGCTGACGTTGACGATATCACACCGGAAATCCGCCAGCAGGCAATATCGAAGATCGAAAGCAGAATCGGGCCGGGGGTTCTTAGACCTGACGGGAAATTGACGCTAGAAGCCATCCAACGACTACGAAACCTATGAAGCCGAAAAAGAAATCAGCGAAGGCGAAGCCGCCCGTCAAAATTGGCAGGCCATCGAAACGGACCGACGATATCGTCAAGCGGATCATTGAGGGGTTATCCGCAGGAACGCCGCTCACCGTGATTTGCTCGCCAGATGATATGCCCGCTCCAAGGACGGTTTCCGATTGGGCGTCAAACGACAAAGACCTTTCCGCCTGCATCGCGCGCGCGAGGGATACGGGTTTTGACGCAATCGCATCAAGGCTCAGGGATACAGCCAGAGGTGGAGGCGATAGCACTGGCGACTACCAAAGAGACAAACTCATCATTGATACCGACCTTAAGCTACTCGCCAAATGGGACCCGAAACGATACGGCGACAAAATCGCGCAGGAGATCAGCGGGCCGGATGGCGGGGCGATAAAGACCGAGACAATGGCGCTGACGCCAGACCAAGAATCATCCCTCGCTCAAGTTATCGAGGACGCCCGCGCACGGGTTAGGAAATGAGCCCAACCGAGTTTTGCGTCAAAAAGCTAGGCTTGATCCCATACGTATGGCAGATCGAGGCCATGGAATCAGTCGCGCTTTGCCAGCCGTCCAGCGTTGTCGCAGCCAATGGCAGTGGCAAGACTGACAGGCTAGTTGCGCCGCTCATCCTATGGTTTCTTCACACCTACCCGAAAGGCAAGGTTGTTTTTACGTCTGGATCCTTCCGTCAACTCAGTAACCAGCTATGGCCGGCAGTGCGTAAGCATCGCAGTAAGTTCCCAAGCTGGAATTTCCTATCCGAAGAGGTCCGCACACCTGAGGGGGGATTTGCTCTTGGCTTTTCGACCGACGATCCCGGCCGCGCAGAGGGATGGCATGGGGAGCCAGATGCGCCGCTCTTCCTAATCATCGATGAGGCCAAGACCGTCCCAAACGCTATTTTCGAGGCGTTTGATCGATGCACGCGCATTTGCCAGTTATGGGTATCGTCACCCGGTTCTCCGCGTGGTCAATTTTACGACTCGCACCACAAAACGGCATCGCTCTATTGGACGCGCAAAGTTCCATCCATGGAATGCCCACACATCCCAGAGGAGCGAAGAGAGCTTGACCGCATCAAATACGGAGAGGACCACCCTCTATATCGATCAAAGCACCTGGCTGAGTTTACTGAGGACTCAGAGAGGCTGGTCATATCGCCCCAGCGGCTTCGCGAGGCACTGACGATCCAACCAGATGCCGATGAGGACGGCGAGGTGGTGGCATTCTGCGACTTCGCAGCGGGTCGGGATGAAAACGTGCTAGCTATCCGCAAGGGTAACCGGGCGCGGATTATTAAGGCTTGGGTGGAAAAGGACACGGTTCAAGCATGCCGTCAATTTGTGAAGATGTTCCAAGAACACGGACTCGCACCGGGTCAGATTTACGGTGACGCCGATGGACTAGGCACGGGTTTCATCTGCCAGATGGCGGAGGAGGGATGGCATGTCAACCGATTCCACGGAGGCCAAGCGGCAAGCGACAAAGACGAATACGCCAACCTAATTGGCGAGGTTTGGCACGTTGCAGCTCGTGAGATCGAGCGAGGAAGGATCAACCTTGGCGAGCTTGATCCAACCACGTTCGAGCAAATCACCACGCGGAAAAGCGAGTGGTCAGACACTGGCAAGCTGAGGTGCGAGTCGAAGGAAAAGATGCAGAAAAACGGCATTAAATCACCCGACCGGGCCGACGCCTTGCTTGGGTGCATCGCTTGCGGGTCACGCCTTTACGGTGCATGGAGTGGCAAATCTAAGGTGATTTCCCCGCGTTCGCAGTTCGCGACTCCTCGCGCTGGCGGGTTTAACGCAATTTGATTGCCAGACCGCACTGGAAACCATTAGCGCAAGCTCATGACCAAATCAGAGCAGGCCGGAATCGTTTGGCCAATCCCGGCAAACTACCGCACCAATGATTTCGACCTCGCAAACGTCACGCCTGACATCGTGCGAGGCATCTTGCGCAATGTCCGCAATGGCAGGATTGAAGATCAAGATCGTCTTTTCCGTCTCATGCTGGACACATGGCCGAGGCTTCGCAAAAACCTAAACGAAGTTTCCGGCGCAGTTTCACGATTGGAAATCGAAATCAAACCTGCGACCCGCGAGGGCGAAGACGACCCGACGCCAAGGGCATTGCTCATCTACGAAACGGTGGAGAGGGCGCTTGAGTCATTTGCGCCAAGGCCGGGGTATTGGGAGCTTTCTACAATCGATATGGTCAAGGCTTTAATCGACGCTTACGCCAAGGGCATCACAGTCTTGGAGATCGTCTGGCAGGTGTCAAACGGAGTCGTTTCGCCGCGATGCTATGCGCCAGTGCCTGCTAAATACCTCGCATATCCGCAGATGGGCGGCGAGGTTGACCGCTTGATGATTGCGCCAGCCGGGACCGTGAATGGACCGCTTGAGGACTTCCCGCCCGACAGGTTTCTAATTGGAGTATGGGGCCAAGGAGGCATCCACCCGATCCATTCAGCCGCATTGCGGACGCTAACCAAGCACTGGCTTGCTGCTATCTATGGCCTTGGATGGCTCATGCAATTTGCCCAGCTTTTCGGGATTCCGATGAGGACGGCAAAAACGGATGGAAGCGAGGAAGCGATGACCAGAGCTGCTGACATGCTCGAATCTATCGGAACATCTGGATGGGCCGCAACGGGACCGGGGACCGAGTTTGAGATCCACTCAGCAATCAGCGGTGCAGGTGACTCACTCCCACAGTCACACCTCATCGATGTTGCCGACCGCGCTTGCGACATCCTGCTTTTAGGGCAAACGCTAACGACGGACAACACCGGGACGGGTTCGCGAGCGCTTGGCGAGGTTCACGCCGGAATCCGATCCGAGGTATTGCAAACCGTATCGTCATGGGTTGCCGACATCATCAATACCCAACTCATCCCGGCAATCGTGCGGATGAATTTTGGCACGGTTGAGCCGGAAGACATGCCGTATTGCATCCTCGATATCCCGGTTGCCAAAGACGAAAAGGCTATTGCCGAGAGGTTCAAGATTTACAAAGAGATTGGAGTTAAAATCCCTGAAGAATGGGCATACGAGCAACTTGGAATCCCTAAGCCGATCGAGGGTGAGGCTATTTTCGGAGCGGTTGAACCGATCGATGATGTTGATCCGACGTTTGACCTGCAAGCCGCTAGAGTTGAAGACATCGACCTAAGGCCAACCGAGGCCATGGCGAACAACGCCAAGAAAGCCTTGGAGGTTCGCAGGACTAAGCCACGAAGCCAACAAGGAATGACCGCCGTGGGCATCGCTCGTGCTCGTGACATTTCAAACCGCACGCAACTTTCAACCGATACCGTAAAGCGCATGGTTTCGTTCTTCGCTCGCCACGAGGTGGACAAAATGGGCGAGACATGGGACGAGCAAGGCAAAGGATGGCAAGCATGGCACGGATGGGGCGGCGATGCTGGCAAGTCATGGGCAGAGTCGAAACTTAAGCAAATCGAAGGCGATGACTAACGATCAACTATCGGACATTTCCGCGCGATGGCTTGAGCCGATCGACATCATCCTTGGCGACCTCATTGAGAAATCCGAGAGGATGACCATTGGAGCATTCAACCGTGAAGTTGAGGAAGTGATTAAACTCATCCCCCAGCTTTTTGGTCAACTGGATCAAGAGTTCCTCACTCAACAGCTTGAGGATGAGTTTGGAATGGCAATCATCAAGGGGCTAGAAAATGCAATCAGGTAAGTCATTCGTATCGGTTAGCATCAAGGCGACTGGACTCAATGAAGCCAAACTAGCATCGTTGAGCCTAGCATCCCGATCATCGCGCAAGAGCGCTGTAGAGGTTGGAGCACTAGCCGCGCTTGACAGCATTCGCGGGTATTACGCCACCTACGGACGAGACAGGTGGATCAACCCAACCTTGCCGACTCACGGACCAGGGCGCGTTCCAACTCAGTGGTGGAGATCCACTCAGACCGGGTGGTTCATGGGGCGAGCTACCGCAAACGGAGTGAGATTTTCCAACTCAACCATTGGACTTGCACACAAGATCACGGGCGGAACCATCCGAGCAAAGCGGAAGAAATTCCTAACGATTCCGATCACGCCGAGGGCGCACGGGATGACTGCCAAGCGATACAGCCAAACGATCAGCCCTCTGTTTCGCGTCAAAGGAGTCCTTGCCGAAGCCACCGATGACGGAGGAATCAATCCGGTTTTCGCGCTTGTGAAATCAGTTACTCACAAGCCTTGGCCGGGTGCATTGCCCCCAGAAGACTCATACTTGACCGCCTTTGCCAATGGCGTCTTGGACTCGCTCGCCGCCGAAATGATGACCACGAAATGACCCGACAAAATCCAAAATAAAAAAATGTTGCCATTCTTCAGGAAACCCTTCGAGTCATTTCAGATGTTCGCAAACCGCTCATTGATCACCGCAGCTTTTCAGGCCGAGATTTCCGGTCTTGAAGGTTCGATTGTGTATCTGCCAGAAGGTAAGCACCGCATTTCCGCAACCGTTGGAGGCAAGCCTAAGACCGTTGACGTTGAAATCAATGCGACCATTGCAGCTTCATTCCAGGCGGGGCTTTCCAAGCGTTTCGAGTCTAACGTGCGACCATTCGCCGGATTTGACCACGTTGCGGGAGCCGCTTCATTCATCCCTACCGCTTTCCGTTACGAGGAAGGCGTGGGTCTAGTGCTTGACGTTGAATGGACCGAAGCCGGACGCCGAGCCATCGAAGGCCGTGACTATTCCTATTTCTCCCCGACTTTCCTGCTTTCCAAGGATGGCATTCCTACCGGGCTTGCCGATCGTGGCGAGATCGGATCACTCGTCAATGATCCCGCATTTGTGGAGATTCCACGCATCGCAGCCTCTCATTCTAACACTGAAGAAATTATGATTGAACACCTCATTGAGCTAGGGCTTGTGGAGGCGTCGCAAGACGCTGAAACCGCAATGGCCGCAGCAAAAACCAACCTTGCCACATTGCGCGAGTCCGCATCTACCGCCGAAACCGTTCAAGCCGCCGCTGTCGAAGCCGCTGCCGATTACGACAAGATGAAGGCACGGATGATGGAGCTTGAAGAAGAGAATATTAAGCTCAAGAAAGGCATGTCTGATAAGGCAAGCGCTGCCGCCGATCATGCCATTGACGAAGCTGTCAAAGCGGGCCGCATCGCGCCTCAAGACGAAGCCACCAAATCATTCTGGCGCTCTTCCATCCTCGCCGATGAATCATCCGCTCTCATCCTCGCATCCATCCCTGCAAACCCAGCATTGAGCGGTCAGACCGTTCTTGCTGGACGCAAGGAGGATACCCCTAACCTTTCCGCTTTTGAGACAGTTCAAGCTGGTTTCAAAGCTCAACTCGCAAACCTAAATACCAAGTAATATGAGTCACACTCTACTAGACTTGCTCAAGCTCAATGGAGCCGACCAAGTAAACGGCCTCATCGAAGAAGTCCGCACCGTAGCTCCCGAGGTTACGATCATTCCAGCTCGCACCATCCGAGGCACTAGCTATCCGGTTGCCGTTCGTTCTGGTCTTCCAACTGTCGGTTTCCGCGCTGCAAATGCAGGTCAAGACCCTAGCAAATCCCGCTTCACAACCCGCAACGTTGAGACGTTCATCCTTGATGGCCGGATCGAAGTTGATAAGGCAGTGGCTAACGGATATGAGGATGGTCCCGACGCTCTGATTGCACTTGAGGCACGAGCCTTCACGCAAGCCGCGATCCTGACGATCGGTTCACAAACCTTCTACGGTGACGCGACCGCTTCCAAGGGATTCTTCGGACTTCGCAAGCTCGCGACCGAAATGGGTTCGCTCATCGAAGACGCGGGCGGCACGAGCGCAGGAACCGGATCTTCCGCTTACCTCATCTCCGCAGGCAACCAGGGCGTCCAATACGTTTACGGCAATAACACCTCGCTTAACCTTAGCGCAATCCGCGAAGGTGACGCGACCGATGCTGACGGCAAGCGTTTCTCAGCCTTCATCGCTGACATGACGGGCCGCGTTGGTTTGCAGTGTGTCAATAAGCACGCTGTTGCAATCCTCAAGGATTTGACCGAAGACAGCGGTAAAGGGCTCACGGACGCAAAGGTTCTTGATCTTCTCCGCAAAGCCCCGGTTGGCGCTAACTTTACGCACCTGATTCTCAGCCCGCGTTCAGCGTTCCAACTCGCCATCTCCCGCTCGATCACTCCAAACCAGAAGGCTGAAGCTATGACTGGCTTGGTCAATGGTTTCCCAACTGAGTCTTGCGGAATCCCGATCATCGTGACCAACTCAATCACTGACACTGAAGCCTTAACTTAATCTATCACCATGGCCTTTGAATTTAATCACAACCAGCAAGACCGCGATTACACCAGCACGGTGGCACTCGCTCAAGCTGGCGCAAACTCCGCAACTTTTGACTTGGAGCAAACCATTGGCGGCGACATTGACAAACTCGTTTTCGAGATTGTCGCACCCGCAGCTGCTGGCATCTCTGACACAAAAGTTGTCACCTATACCTTCAAGGATTCTGCGGATGGCGTCACGTTCGCCGCTGTTGATCCTACGATTGTCACCACCCAAACAGCGACAGGTGCTGGCATTGCTGCCAAGACCGTCCGCTTCCGCATGCCTCCCGTCACACGCCGTTATGTCCGCATTGAGCAGACCATGACAGCGACCGCTGGCACGGTGACAGGTTCGTTCATCTCCCGTCTGTTGTTCTGAGTAGTTGCTAGTTAATGCCGATGGGTGGGGTTTTGTTGTTTTTCCCTCATCCATCGGCATTTTCCTTAATTTTGAACCATGTCTTGGGTATCACTAACATTTGACGCGCTTCAAACCCGGCTCACATCTACCGAGCTTGAGGCATTGCTCGCAGAGTCGCCAAACCCCGAAGCAAAGGTTTCAGAGGTATTGGAGCAAGTTGCGCAAGACATCGTTTCCCGAGTCAATGCAGGCCGCAGGAAGCGCGGCTTGGCTGGCGTATCCATCACGGGGGCATTCGTCCCTCCCGGCGCTCAAAGGCACGCGTATTCGCTAGCCCGCCGCGTCCTATCCGATTCTTTCCCATCACTCGCCGAGTTCAACGGGGACGATCGGAAACTTTCTATCGAAGCCGCCGAGGACTACCTTGACGACATCGCTAATAACAACGCTGACAGCGACGACACAGGCGCAACAGCTTACGCCCCAAGCTCATCCTCATTGCGATACGGTGGCGCTCCCATCATGGATTTCTCAACGCAACCATGAGCATCATCCGCCAAATCGTTGAAAGCATCGCCGCTGAATTGAGCGCGCATGTCTATTTCCGCACCGTCCCAAGAATCCCGGTCGTGGTTGATGATCACAAAGACATCGAGACGCAAATCACGAACGCCGCAAACTCTACTGGAGCGTTCGTCATGGTTTCATTTTCCGACGCTGAC
>Ga0105102_10000211_pt1 | contig 15808 bp, 42 predicted proteins | sample PPLLaktember2015_FD_87032 | JGI IMG/M metagenome (GOLD analysis project Ga0105102, IMG submission 87032) | Freshwater sediment microbial communities from Prairie Pothole Lake near Jamestown, North Dakota, USA - PPLs Lake P7 Core (6) Depth... | ecosystem: Environmental > Aquatic > Freshwater >...
TGGGCAGTGGCAACCTCAACCAGTATTGAAACTGGCACAAGACCCCACTACGGGTTCGCAAAAATGCTGTATGATGAACTCAATGACATCAAACCACCAGTAGGACTTGCTGACAAATGATTTCTCCTTATACCGTTGTTCCTGGAACTGATATTGTTCATAGTATCACCGACGTTTATGAACTTTGTGATGAAGCAGAAGGATGCACTCACACTGTAAAACTTAATGCAGATAATGGTGGTGTTTATCTGGAATCAACAGGAAAACAACACGATAGTGAGCACAGAGGTATCACTGAATATATGACTATTGGCAACAAAGAACTTGCGATTGTTGTTGCCAAAAGGATTCTTGAACTTTACGGAGTATAATCAAAATGAACATCCAATTCAAAGGACATCAAGCAACTGAACGAGAAGTAGAACTTTCACAACAAGAACTCTTCCAACTCTTTGAGATTATGCGAAGAGAATTTAAAGAGCAGATCACTTATGCTAGGTTTCGCAACTGCTATTCTCCAACTGAAACTGAGAAAATCATTATAGATTTTTGTAATTCTCATTCGGTTGATGTAGAATACGATCGTGATAGGGTAGCATTCTTTTCTTCCATTCTTGATAACCTTAAGAACCCATATCAATGAACCTCACATACCGACAACTCATTCTTTTGACAACTGCTATCACAGTATTTTATGATGATGTCGCAAAGACTTCTACACCTGAACTAAAACAAGAACTGATGGAACTTGGTGAGATTATTCAGGAAAATGCTATGATGAGGAAAAGGGTAGATGAACGAAGGGAGAAGAAAAATGAAACTCTGTAAAGATTGTAAGTATTATCGTAAGGATTGGTTGGGTCATCTATTTGGATTTGGACACCGACACGATACTTGCACTTCTCCAAATACTTCCACAAATCTTGTAACTGGAAACGAAAGTAGGTTCTGTGATATGCTCCGTGCTAAATGTTGGGAATCACTTGATTACTCTTGTGGACCTGATGGTAAGTTCTGGGAAGCAAAATGAAAGCATTTAAGATATGTTTTGAGTTGTGGAAACAACTGATGACTTATGATGGTCGTGACCCTGAATGGGACTTTGAAGATTATCAAGGTATTTTTTGGGATTATTTAAACTATTCCTACATTAGGAAAGAGTGGAGCATCAAGAGTGAATGGAAATGGAAGAAATGAACGATGAAAAGAATCCTGATGAGATTGTCGTCAAGGACATAGATATGATACACTTTGAGATGATGGATGATGGGTTCTTATGGTGTGGAATCTATCATAAGAATGGGCAGATTGACCACTTCAATATCACTGCAAAGAAAAACAAACTCTCTACCATCTGGATGCCTAATTGTGGATAACCTCTTACAACGATACAAGAACTACACACGCAAGCAGTATAATCGTTACTGTTATGATGGTGATTTTGAACCTCATTTCAGGTGGAACCCATTTGATACAAACAACGACTGGGTGTATGATAATGAGAAGTGGAGACACTTTATCTGGGGATTTCAAGGTATAGCAAATGCTTGGGAGGCGTGGTCTTATTGGATGAGAGATATGAAGTATTCTTATAAACTTCCTTATGCTTTCTGGTCGGAATTGAATGATGGATGGATGTATATGTATGAGTATTCTTGGGTAAAGAAATGAACTTCCATAAACTGATCATTTCAAATAAGTTTCTCCGTTACACTTCATTCTGGTGGTGGTACAGGTTAATCTCACATCAAGGTTTTCGCTTTGATGATTATCATATTTGGGGAGAGTTTTGGAGTTCTCTAAATGGTGGATGGTTGGATATGAATTACCAATGGGAGTTTGAAAAGTTCTGGGGTAAGGGAGCGAAACCTGAAAGGATTGTTTTACCAAAAAAAGATTTTGATGCTCTTGTTGATAGACTTAATGCTCCACCAGACCCTAAAGTAGTCGAAAGATTAAAAGAGATTATGTTCAAAAAAGCACCTTGGGATGAAGACTATGACAATTGAAGTAAAACAAGAACCAGACAATTCATTCACAATTTCGTGGGATGAGAATGACCCACAAGAATCTATTCTCAATAGCTGGACAGAAGAAGATTTTGTGAAAGTTATCACTGATTTCCTGAATAATCAAATGCAGTCAAATTGACTGCATTTTTTGTTATTAATAAAGTGAGAGATAATATGAAATTACATGAATGGAAGAAAATAGGATTATTGCAGGTAAGAATGCAAAAATACAAGGACATAAGAATGAACATAAGATCTGTCAGTGGTTAAATGAAAATTATGATGGAACATTCATTGTAGATGGTGGATGTGGTACAAAAAAAGATATCATTAATTTAACAAACACTAAATCATATTCATTAAAAACTACATCAAAAACTCATACTCAGTGTCATCTTACATCTTCAAACCGATGGTGTGAGAATTTTAATATTGATGGTAGATTAAAAAATTGGTTTTATTCTTTCTTTGGAATTCCTGGGATTGATGTTAGTGAAGGCAAAAATCGAAGACATAGACTCACAAAAACAGATATTCCATCCGATTTAAATGATCTTGCCATAGATTGGTTTAACGAAAATAAAGAACTAATTTTTGATGTGATTTTGAGTGGTGATGGCGTAAACTATCTCATCTGGCATCATAAATCGTCAAAACAAACGCAAATATACTCCATTGACGAACTTAGGTCTTTGGTATATAATGGAAATTGGATCTTAAACGAAACTACATTACACTTCTTAACCGAAGATCAAAAGAAGCTATTTCATCTTCAAATGAAAGGTTCTGGTAAAAAATATACATCAAATTATCACGGTCTTATGTTTCATATTCACAAATGTTTTTAGAACAAGTAAGAACGCAAGAACAAAAAGATGCTGTCAAGTACATTATTGAAAACTACCATTCTTATGTGCCAACGAATGCATCTGTTGGTAGAAGAATTGATTGGTTAATTTATGAACATGATGGATTTGGTGCTCGTCCAGTTGGTATGATTGGCATAGGATCTTCTGTGTATCCACCACCAAAAGATATATTAATTGAAATGAGCCTAAGTATGGAACAATATCGTGAGATATTCAACTCCATTGCAAATAATTGGAGATTTTGTATGATAAAATCAATTCCAAATGCAGGAACTCAAATTTTAAAACAGTTGAGAACATTAGCACCAATCGCATGGAAGCAAAAATATGGAGATGATCTTAAGATTTTAATTACATTCGTTGCTGGTGGTAATAATGGCGCAGTCTATCTCGCAGACAACTGGAAGATTATAGGAAAAACTTCTGGATTACCAGATCACAAATCATCCTCAATGAAGTGGGATAATGCCGAACAGCTAAAAGAAAAATTTGTTAAACCAACAGGAGAAAATCAAAAACTTATTTTATTCAAAGACATTAGAACAAAAAGAGAACGAAAAAAGAGCCTGGTGTGACAGCGAATGAAGTGTCCCAATGCACCATTGATACGAAGAATTTTTGGTTTATAGTGGTTTTGTTCTCAAGATTTGACATGAGCACTCGACAGATTGTCCAAGAACCAAAAACACAGTCAGATTGGAACGATCTTCCTTTGGAATTTACTGAATTTCTTGATTCATTAGACGCCGCACGCGAAGCTGCTGCGTCTAATGAAATTGTTGATCCTTTATATCCAAGTTATGATTACAACTGGGAAACAGACTCAGAAATTCCATTTTCAATCGCACTTGATTATTGGAATTCATCGACTGAATTGCCGGATGTAAATTTAATTATTGAAGAGATCAACGAAGCTCTTGCAGAAGCTGCGTATGACGATTATTGCTCTTCTTTTTATTCGTATTGAATTTTATGATTGAATTGATCGCTGGACTTACTTGTGGTATCACCACTTTTTATGGGTTAGGTGATGGATTTCATGGACAAACAACTGCAAATGGAGAACGATTTGATGCTTATCGTTGGACGGCAGCGCATCCATATCTACCAATGGGAACAAAAATTCGTGTGACGAATCAAAATAACATGAAGCAAGTGATCGTAAGAATTAATGATCGTGGTCCTTATTCTCATGCGGATCTAGATCTTTCTTATGCTGCATTTGCACACATTGAATCTACACAAAAAGGAAATGCTGTTGTTTGTTGGAGGGTAGTAGGTTGAAAAAACTTCTTTTTTCTCTTATTCTTCTTTCTTCGCTGCCTGCTTTTGCGTCACCACCATTCAAATATCAGACAAAATGCTTCTTGCAAACTAAAGAAGAACTTCAAGAAGACATTTGCACCGTGGTTGAAACTCGGGAAAGCAATGGAGCACTCAAGACAAGAAACATTTATTCAAATAAATGGCAATTGACTATCAAAGGTCGATTTGATGAAAGTAAAGGATACATGACATGGGATAGTCACAATAAATTTGAATATAAGTGGGAATATAAAATTGCAAATATACCAAATTCCACTTCACCATATACTTATGTGATGCCTGGAGTTATACTCGAATCGGTTTCTTGGGATTAAACTTCGAGGACACTTGCCAAAGTGTCCTTTTTTTGTGATTATTTTTATTTTCCATGCTAATATAATAAAGTTAATGGAAAGTTAAATGGGCTATGCAATCATCGGTGATGTTCATTCCGATTCAGTCAAACTTAATGCTGCACTGAATTATGCAAATAAACATCATTTAAAAGCTATCTTGCTTGGAGACCTTTTTGATTCTAGGTGTGATTTTTCTGATAGTATCGGTGTTTATAATCTACTGAAAGAGTCTGATGCTATTATTTTACAATCAAATCATCAGGATAAATTGATTCGTTATTTGAAAGGTAATAATGTTGTTTTAAATAACGGTCTTGATACTACGGTCAAAGAATTTCAGAAAGCTGGGATAACAAATGAAGAACTTTTATCCTGGCTGACTTCTTTTCCTTATGGAATGGTGTTTAGAGATAAGACAAATATGGAACATCGTTGTGCTCATGCATATTTTAGCTCTAGGGTAGAAGTTCCTGAATATAAAGATTCTTATTATGTGATGCATGAAATGATCAATAGAAGCATAAGAAATCTGATGCTTTATGGCCCAACAAATCGCAAAGAAATAAACACAGACAATAAAAGAGTTTATTGGTGGGAAAATCCAAGGCATCATGATTATGTTTTAGTCTCTGGTCATTATCATACTGTTCATATTGATTCTCATTCTGTAGTCATTGATGGCGGTTGTGGTGGGCCGGAGGAAGATAATTTCTTATGTCTTTATGATGTTGATAATAAACTTCTTAAAAAGTTTTACTAGGACGCTTTGGCAACTGTCACATCATTGTATGTTTCGGTTGCCAATTATGGTAAAATTCTAAAGTACACTGGAGATTCAAATGTCACGCAGATGGTCTGATGGGATGACTGTCCCACAACTTGTTTTTATTGCTTTTTTGGTCATTCTATTAGGAATTGGTATTGTTGCACTACAAGCATGGCTATTAGGAATTGTTTTGTCGTGGTTTGGTGTAGCACTTTCTTTCTGGCAGAATGTCGTAATTGTTTTGCTAATTGGAATGCTTTTTGGTAGTTCTCGTTCTTCTTCTAACTGATCATGAGTCTTAAAATTTCCGAAAAAGCCAATCCCAATTACCTTGCAAAGGTAGTTAAACTGAATAATCTGCGTAAACACGAGAATGCAGATCGTCTACAATGCGTTGCAATTGATGGTAACAATGTAATTACTGGGCTTGATGCCAAGGATGGTGCACTTTATGTGTATTTTCCACTAGAATCTGCAATCAACAAGGAGTTTCTTTCTTGGGGCAACTCGTTTGAAGACAAAGAACTGAATCAAAACAAAGAAATCAAAGGTTTCTTCAATAAAAAAGGTCGTGTTCGCGCCATTCGTTTGCGTGGAGAACGATCTGAAGGTTACATTGTTCCGGTGCAATCTGTCTGTGATTGGATTTTTATTGCAACTGGAAAGAATTTTGCAATCACGGAAGAAAATTCCAATCAAGAATTTGATTTTATCTTTGACATTCAGCTTTGCGAAAAGTATGTAAATCGAGAAGCATTTAAGCTCCGCAATTCTGAGAAGAAAAATCAGAAAAAAGTAGCAAAAGAAACAAAACTGATTGACAATCAGTTTAGGTTCCACATTGATACTTCTCCACTGAAGAAGTACGCGGAAAATATTCATCCCAATGATTTGATCTCAATCACCAAGAAATTACATGGAACTTCATTTGTTGTAAGTAAAGTTTTGTGTAAAAAACCACTGCGTTGGTATGAAAAACTACTCAAATCGTTGGGTGTGAATATTGTCGATACGCATTATGATTTGGTATATTCCAGTCGTAAGGTAATTAAGAATAGTGATCTAGAAAAAACACAGAATCATTTTTATTCTTATGATGTCTGGGGTGAAATTGCTAAAACGCTTGAAGAAAACCTAACAGCTGGCATTACTCTTTATGGAGAAGCAGTTGGTTACCTCAAAACTGGTGGTTATATCCAGAATGGATATGATTATGGCTGTGAACCTGGTAAATTTGATACTTACATTTACCGTATTACTTTGACCAATGTTGACGGAAAAGTATTTGAATTTTCCACCCAACAAGTCAAAGATTATTGCCATAAGTTTGGAATGAAATGTGTCCCAGAACTTTATTATGGTAGGGCAAAAGATCTATTTCAACTGCCAGCAGATCAGCACTGGAATGTGAATTTTGTTCAGGCATTGTCTGAGCAGTATCTAGAAAAGGATTGTGATATGTGTGTAAATACTGTACCAGATGAAGGCATTTGTATTCGTCGTGAAGTTTTTGATATTGATGTCTACAAACATAAAAGTTTCAAATTCTTTGAATGGGAAACTAAACAGCTTGATTCTGGGGAAGTTGATTTAGAAACTCAAGAATCTGAAGAGGAACCAACCGCTTGACTTCATTACCATCCCATGCTACGATCAAACCGACCTACACACGACTGATGAACGAACAAGAACAATTTATCTTTGATCTCATTAATGATCTGGAAACTATTCTGGATGATGTTCAATATGATTTTGGTTACGAAAATGTACCAGCTGAAAAACTTGAAGATCTTATTCAAAAAGTTAAAGAGTATCAAGAAAATTTATGACTCCAGTAGAAGGACTTCAAGTCCGATACAAAGACCACATTGGTTATATTCGATTTGTTGATGATGCCTATGTCACGGTTTGCATATATGAACATGCAGACAAAAGCCGAGATGTTTGTATCGTCGTTTACAAAAATGATTTCAATCAATTGCATCTATTAAAGGAGTCTGACAAATGAGGTTCATTGTGACTTATCAGCAGCAAAAGAAAAAAGGTTATTCCAAACAAGAAGCAACCTTTTTTAAAGTCGAAGACGCCAGCATGTGGGAAAAGCATGTTCTCAATCAGGGAGCAAAAGATGTAAAAATCATCGTTTGCTGACATTTCTTTAACAATTTCACTAAATACCACCAACGGAGCTTTCGTACCATGATTTCACTAGCAAATCCACAGAGCCAAGTAAAGATTACTGGGAAGCGAGTATATTTTATTTCGAAACAGGATACTTCTGATTTTCATGACGAAGTTGGATTTTATGTGGATCTTGAGTATTCAGATGGATCTTACGACACTTTTGGACCTTATGACAATAAGTATGAGGCAAATTCAATCTAAATGAGTGGACAGCATAAAAACTGTCCACTCCGCCTCTGTCCACGACTGTCCTAACGCTATGATTCCAATGTCCAAGAAACTTTCCATCATGTTTCAAGATCCAACAGCAGATCTTCTAGATTTTTCTGCGGACAGGGAAAACGAACTGGTTAAACTATTCATGGAGCAACTCAAAGAAGAATTGGATGACAAATCTGTAGAATTTGACGATTACTCTCGCTGAATTATCATGTTATCTGACGAAGCAATTACAAAGCTGGGCCAACTTCTTGCAGAATCTTTTCCAGATTTTGTCATGAATGATCCTAAGGTTTTTGATGATTTCATTGATTTTATGACAAGTGCGTCTCTATCTTATGTTTATCAAAAACTAGGATCGAACATTGATTCTGATCTTGCGGTCGAAATCTCCTGCGCATTGCAGAGCAACATTGAACTGAAAAAATCATCATGAGTAACTGCATTCTTCAAGTGGTTAATGTCAATTATGACAGTGAAACCAACACTGGAACAGTAACTGCTGTTATTGATGACTTTATTCTTCAATATCCATCAACATATGAGCAACCAGCAGAATATGGTCCTGGATTAGCTGAGGCTACTTTTGTACTCGATGAGGGAGAAGTAATTCCAGAAGATGAAACCGAACTTGAGGTATTTTTTGAGGATCTTTATCTAGAGTGGAGATCCGTAGATACTTCCGACTATTACGATTGATCAACTGTCCACTGACCTGACCCATTACTCACGATCCGTGCTATGATGAGCAAGTCCACCTCAAAAGGCAATTTCTTCATGGACGAAGACGATCTTGATTTCATTGACGATCTTCTCGATGATGACATTTTTGGTTCTTACACAACAGAAGAACTTGATCCCGAAACTATGAAACTACTGGAGAATTACTGAATTATGACCACTGCAACTTCTCAGGCTACAATTTCAAATACTCTTGGCGAACTAATTGTCAATGATTATGTTTGGAATTGTACACTCACCAAAGAAGCATCAAGTGCTATCTCTGCCATTGATTGGAATGGTGAAGTGATGGAAATCACTTTCCGCAATAGCAACAATGGCGATCCTTATGTTTATATCACTCAAGGATCTGCTGTTGATGATATGCTCGCTGCCGTTGAGTCGGTTCTTTCGGGCGTTACAAGTGCAATCGAAGGTAGTAGCACTCCTGCATCTGTAGGTGTTGTTTACAATCAACTTCTCAAGTCCCAACAACTCATTCTCGTTTGATTATGACCACACAAGAAGCAATCCAACTTCTCCGCAAATCTGGTAGCGGTGATCGTCTCTTGAATATGCTTGATAAAGTTGTTGATCAACTCACTGATAGACCAGTAAATCAGTCAACATCAGAGGAAATCCAATTCTAAAACTGTCCATTGTCCAGCCCACGGATCTGAATATCCTGTATTGTTGATTCGTGGGTTTTATTTTTTGAATCTTATGATCCCAACACTTACAACACAAGAGGAAGTCGATCTAATCCTCGATGATATTTTTGACCAAGATTATGATGGCCAAGTTTCTGTAATCGCACAGCTATGTGATGATTTCGGTATTGATCAGTGTCCTGAGAATGAGGACGAAATTCAAGATCTGATTATTGAACATGAAGATCTTATTCAAACCATGTATAAACATTACCTTGTTGAAGTCAATGCCTGATCAACTTAATTTCACCGGAGATGCTACCACCTTCCTTGGTCTTGTTGGAGTGGTTTCGACGGCTATCATTATTTTTACTGCTTTCCGTCGTTTCTACAGTTCTCCTTATAACATTTCCGTAAAAAGTCGAAAGTTTGTTGATGCCGCACAAGGAACTCTCCTGACTAAGGATAGGGATTCTAATTTCCCTAACGAAAACACAGTTCAAAATTAAATCTCATGGACGAAAAAACCGTATTCCATCTTATGGAAAAAATGACTTTCAGTGAGCTTCTGGACGATGAATTTGATCCATTTGAGGCCGATTTAGAGAAGAAAGCTGCAGAGTTGGAAGTAACGGTCGATTATTACATTTACGAATTTATCTGAACATGACTTATTCTGTACATTCCGACACCGAACATGAGGCATTCAATGATCTTGATGAAGCACGAGATGTAGCATATTCGATGGCAGAAGAATTCGGCTCAGCCTACATTGTAGACGAACGAACAAATCAAGTCATCGAACACTACTGACCCAGTTTGTGGTGTGTCCACTTGCTAAAACTCTGAACTTTCTATATTCTTATGGTAGTTCATCAAAATTCAATGGCACACCACAAAATCTGGGAATCTGGTCGCCAACCACACAAAAGACCTGACAAAGGTAAGAAAAAACCTCAGGCAATAAGACAAGCAAAGAAAAGAGCAAAGAATCTTGTGAAGCGTCTCAATCAAAGAGACGCTTCTTTTTTCTAAATATCTAAAAAGATATTAGAAAATGGCCAGACAGAAAGATCAAACTGAGATTGGAATTACAGGTAAACCAATTCCAAAGAAGAGATTGTCACCAAAAAAAAGATATGAATTTGAGAAAAAGAGAAGGCAGCATCTTGGAACTAATGTCGGCGGTCATACTTATAGTTCTGATGTAAATCCAAATTATAATCCAAGAGAACGAACTTTCAGAGAATTTCTAGAAATCATTGACCATTTGGTGTGACACTACCCAAACTGTCCTAGAAGAGGCTTGTGGGGGCTTCTGGTGGGCTTATAGTGAGCTTGTCGAACACAAGCACTCCGATGCTCAACTTCACCAAAGGCAACGGCAAACTCTCCAAGGACACTCTCATTTTTAATCTTCCCGCTGGGAAGACTTGTCCGGGAGCACTTCTCTGCAAATCGTTCGCTGTTATTGGCGAGAATGGCAAGCGTCATATTCAAGATGGCGAGCACACAGAATTTCGTTGTTTTGCCGCTTCTGGTGAAGTTCAGTATGATTCGGCATTTTATAATCGTGCTACCAACTTTCAAATGATTGTTGATGCGATCAAGGATGATTCTGTGGTTGATCTAATTCATAATTCCATTCAGCATCATCGTACTCGCAATACAAAGAAAGTTCGCATTCATGAGGCAGGAGATTTTTTCTCTATTGCATATCTTGATGCCTGGATTCAGGTTGCACTTCGCAATCCAGATCTGATCGTTTATTGCTATTCCAAGAGTCTCCAACTGTTTCTTGGTAAGGAATTACCAGAGAATTTTTATATGACAGCATCTTATGGTGGTAAGTGGGATTATCTAATTGATGAAGGACATTTCCCTCGTTATGCTAAAGTTGTAATGTATGAGGAAGATGCACAAGAACTAGGTCTTGAAGTAGATCATGATGATTCACATTGTCTTGGTGATAAACCATTCGCACTTCTGGTTCATAATACGCAACCAAAAGGATCTGATTGGGGCAAAGCAGTTCGTAATCGTAGAAAGAACGGTAAGTTTAGTGGATATTCTGCTAAGACTAAAGTTGCAGCCTGAGTCTTATGGGGGAGAAATCCCCCATTTTTTGTTGCAAAATAAATAAAGGAAAAACAATGAAATCATTTCGCACATTCCTGGAAAATGTTGGAGAATTTGCATCAAATCTCTCTGCATACCAGAATGATCCATCAACCATAAGACAACAAAAAATAAATGCAGCAAAAGAAAGATTACAACAAAAAAGGCAAGAAGCTGCAGAAAGATTAAAAGCAATCAGAGAAAAAGCAGCAGCAGCCAGAGAAGAAGCAGCACAACAAACTGCAGATAGATTTGCTAAGCAAAAAGAACTATTAGCACAACAAGCAGAAGATAGAGCACGGAAAAAAGAAGAAGAACAACAGAGAAGAGAACAAGAGCGAGCCAGTCGTCAAGGTGGCACACAGGAGCAAGACTGACCCACCAATCCCTGCCATAATGACTTTGTTCAGAGGAAAGCTCTCATGGCTACTCCACGCAAGACCATCCAAGTTGAACAGGTTTTGAATTTTGTCAATGAACAGCTGAGAAACGATCACTGGACACCAGAAGAGAAACGCGGCATGTATGTCGTTCTCGATCGCATTCTACACGATTCCAATCAGTATGCTGGCTTCGGTTATGTGGATTCTTATGATCCAAATGATCCTGAGTTTGAAATTGGTGGCAAGAAAGAAGTCAGCCGCAGTTATAGTATGAAGCACCGATAGATAGTTCACTCAAAAACTTTAACAATGACCGACCCAACAACTTACATTCCAATCATGATTCTGGATTACGCAAATCTCTATCGTGGTGCAAACTGTTCCGATGCACTTGTCGATGTGAGCCTTTCTGTTCGCCAAATTCTTGCCGATTCTATGTCTTGGTGGGATAAGAACAATTCTACCGATGTTTGGAACATTATGAACAAAGAAGAGGATCGTTGCTTCAAGGTGTTCGATCTCTGAACTGGCACAAGACCTAGACCACCATCCGTCTCTAGGTCTTATACTAACTTTGTTGATTTGAGGAACCTTTCATCGCTACCAGAAGTCGCATCGGCATTGAGCTTGCCAATGGATCAGTGCTCTCATCGTATCACCATTGGGATTCATATCCCAGCTGGCTTGGAGTCAAACTCAAAGAACACTACAACAGCAGAGAACTTGCCTCTGATCTGATTGATGGTGGCGACATGTCTTCTTGCTGGACTAATGCTGGTTTCAAAAATGAAACTGTAGAGCAAGGTCCACTTTACTATTCTCGGCGTGGAGAAGATTGCCCACCTCGTCTAGATTATAATCGCTATGATTATCTTGTAAATGGTGAAGAATATGCTTATCTTTTCACTCTAAATGATGAATGGATCTGCTATGATCGCCATGAGTTTGGCACTCGTATGCCTGAAATCGTTGATATTCCAGCGCCGCAGTCAGTTCAATAACTGGCACAAGACCCAGACCGCAGTCCAGCTCCACCGGTTATACTAAGTTCATCGACAACAAGGCAATGCAAACCGCCATCGTCACTCCCAAATCGAGCAAAGCCAAGAATCGCCTTGCAAATCTTATGGATCGGAATGTAACCTGTTTTGTCGAGCAGCAGAAAGATGGTAAAGTCTTTCTTGCCTCTAAGAACAGAAAATACTTTTTCTGGGTAGACCTCAATTCAGATCTTAACTGGATCGTGTCTCTCTGATTCTTATGGGAATGGTAGTCGCCCTAAAAGTCTCCAAACCGTCCATTTTCTTCATTATTTTCTCAACCGTGGCTACTACTCAAGAACTGCTCAGCAACATTCAGTCCCAGATCGAAGAGTCTCAGCAAGCACTTTTGCTGATTGCAGATCAAATTGCACAGCAAACTGCCCAACAAACTGAAGAAGCCCAAGAAGAAGAATCAAACGATTCACTGGATTGTGATCTTGTTGCACTGATTACTGATGTAACTGATGTACGCATTGATCGTATGACAAATGAGTATCAGCTTCGCATCAAAGATGTTGAGCGCGTCAATGTGGCATTTGAGATTATCCTCGCAGATTATTTCATTGATCAGGAAGTCAATCACATTATGGGTCGCCTGAACTTCTGCCGTCGCATCAATGACTTTGGTCATATGCGTTCTGTTTATGAACTCTACAAGGATGTTCCTGCTCTGCGCGAACTGATGAAAGCTGTTTGTGCTGCTTATCGTCTGAATGTCAAAGAGTATGAGGATCGCTCCGCTAGCTCTGGTGATCGTTCGATTGTGAAATATGCTATGGCTTGCCCTGACTGTGGTGAACTTGCTTCTAGCATGATCAACACAATGATCTCTGCCGGTCTTAAGATGTGAACTAATTTCACATAAGCATTAAAAAGGAGCCTCGCGGCTCCTTTTTTGTTTTTAGTTTTATTTATGACTTCAGCCGTTAATAATAGAATCAATCCATTCCTCAGACATTGCAGCCATCATGGAGATTGCATTCTCTTCAGATTCGCAATAACCTTCATCTAAAAGATGATCTAGGACGAGATCATAAAAATTCTCATGTTGTGGTGTAGCAGTCCATGTATCTCCACTCTTACTTGTAGTTCCTTTACTTTTTGACCTAGAAGAAACTGAAGTATTAGTTGGAGTTGAACTTGGAATGCGTCGGTCAGATCTAGTAGTTGATTGACTAGATCGTTTATTTGCCATATCTATTGCAGCTTTCCCGATATTCCTTACCATTTCTTTTTCTTTATCGCTTAGTGGGAACTTATGAGCACGATCGGGAGTTCCAGGAACTAAACGCTTCTCATCAATTTCCACATAAGATTCTTCCATATTTGGGCGATTCATGACAGCACGAATTTTATTTGCTCTCTTTCCTTGTCCTCTTTTTTCTAGTGTATTTGCTCTGACTTCCATTCTATCAGCAGGCGTCATCGCAAGACTAGGATCTTGTTTGGTCACATCTACACCTGCTCTTTTAGAGCGAACCACACCAGATTCATTTGGTTCACCATGAGTAATGGATCTAGATCTTGCATTTGATACCGCCTTTCTACCAAATGCCTCAGCATCAGTACTGAATTGCTGAAATACTTTTTGACTTGGGCTTGATACTTCACCAGTGTACTTACCAGTTTTAGGATCAACTCTACCGCCAAATCCTTTGACTTCATTGATGTCATCATAAACAGAAAGATAAGCTTCGATTAGATCTTGCATGAGATTTTTAATTGTACAATAAAAATATTTATCAAAATAAATATATAAAACACTAAAATCTTATGACTTTCCCGATTAATGAAGAGCAAGGATTGTGGGATAATATTCATGCGAAAAGACGAAGAATCAAGGCTGGATCCGGTGAAAGAATGAGGAGACCTGGATCTGAAGGTGCTCCAACTGAGAAAGCATTGAAACAATCCCAAACAGAAGAAATTGATATTTTCGACTTTGTGTATGATTTTCTAATTTCCGAGAATCTCGATGAGCAGGATGTACTGGACATTATGGCTCGCATTCCCATCGACGAAATTTTAGAAGTTATCGAATTGGACGAGGAATATAAGGATCTTACACCAGAAAAAGAAGAAAGAGTCAAAGGTAGAGTAGGCGAACTTGCAAGAGATATACAAGTAGGTGCAGCAAGAGTCAAAGAATTGAGAAGTAAGCCATTTGCCAAGCATCGTCGTGGAATCCAAAAGCAAGCAGCAGAAGTCATCAAAAATGTCAAGAAAAAGCATCAATTAGTACAAAATGCTTCTGATGCACTCATTCGCACTTCTGTAAGTCGTGAGGCAAAGGGAAGGAAGAAAATTGAAGATATCAAACAAAGATTGAGAGATCTTGGACAAGAGCCATGAAAACATTTTCACAGTTTCTAGAGCAAGTTGGACACACACATCAAACACCAAATCAACAAGTTGTTGCAAGACAGTTAGATATGTCAAAAAGAAGAAGACATTCAAACATTGTAAGAAGTACAATGAGTCGTGCAAGTTCTTATGATAAAGAACAACAGCATGATATTAAGGATATTGAGGATCGTAGATCATGAAAACATTTCGAGAATTTCTTGAGGAAGCAAAAAGAATCAGATTTTTGAATGTGTATCGTGGAGATTCCAAAGAAGTTGCCAAAGGGATACAAAAAAACAAAAATGCTCGATCTTCCGAGTATGGTGTTTATGGTCCAGGTGTATATGCAAGTAGCGATAAAAATGTAGCTAGATATTATGCTGGAGACTCTGGTGATGCGGCGGGAGTCACGAAATCAAGAATTCCAACAAAAAGAATTAAAACTATTCGTACACCAGAGCATAGTGATAGTGAGGGAATTCAAAAGGGAAGAGAGGCTGTCTATGGTAATCCTAGGAACTCTGTGAGAATTAAAATTGCTGCAAGTCATATGGAAAGAACTAGAAATGCTTCAAATAAAAAACCAAAAGGAACTGAATCTGATTATCTTGTAGTGAATCCAGACACTTTTAATCGAGGAATAACAACACAACCAACATTCAGAGCACAAGGTAAACCAAAAAGAACAAAAACACAACCAAAAGCAAAATGAAAACATTTCAACAATTTTTACAATTTCTTGAAGAAAAGAAAAAAGACAAAGAACCCAAATTCAGCAAAAAACAACAAAAAGAACTGAAAAAAGGAATTGTCGTTAACGAACCAAAAGATTTGCAA
>Ga0105102_10000213_pt1 | contig 15709 bp, 11 predicted proteins | sample PPLLaktember2015_FD_87032 | JGI IMG/M metagenome (GOLD analysis project Ga0105102, IMG submission 87032) | Freshwater sediment microbial communities from Prairie Pothole Lake near Jamestown, North Dakota, USA - PPLs Lake P7 Core (6) Depth... | ecosystem: Environmental > Aquatic > Freshwater >...
AGAACAGGTGGGTAAAAGAACAGGTGCTGGATCTGAACAATGACCAGGTAAAACAGGTCTTTGACTTTCTCGAAAACAATGCAAAGCCTGAGAACAGGGCTTATAAATACGATTTTTTCTACGACAACTGCTCTACCAAAATGATGGCTGTCCTTGAACAGGTGTTGGGAACCGATCTGGTATTCGATCCGAATTTTGAAGAGGGTAAATATACGCACAGACAACTCATTCAGATGTACCTGGGAGAACTCCCCTGGAGTGATTTTGGTATTGATCTGGCTCTGGGTTCAGTTATAGACCGGGAGATCCCGTCCAAAGCCTATATGTTCTTACCGGACTATGTATTACAAGGCGTTGATGCCTCGGGCATAAAAGAGTCAGGCATAATTAAACCGCTTGTTAAAGAAACAAATACCATCCTGGATAGTAAGCCCTTAATAAATAAAGGCTGGAGTATTACGCCTTTCTGGGTGTTTACAATTCTTGCAGTGGCAGTAATTCTGATTTCGATCAGGGATTTTAAAAAAAGGAGAAGAAATAAATTATTGGATTACATCCTGTTTTTATCTACGGGAATAACCGGTCTGGTTATACTGCTGCTCTGGTTTGCAACAGATCACAGTGCCACGGCTAATAATCTCAATATTTTATGGGCTTTTGCGCCCAATCTGGTGTTTGCATTGATGTTGCACCAAAACCGCAGCTATTATGCACATTACATGCTTTTTTTACTGGCACTTCTTGATCTGGTGGCCGTTTTATGGATAGCCAGGATACAGGTATTCTCTATTGCACTGTTACCTTTACTGGTACTGCTCAATGCGCGGTATATTTATTTGTGGCTCTATTTTAAGTACAGGGGAACAGCCGGGAAAAAATAAAAAAGGCCTCCGTTTGGAGGCCTCATTTAAATGAAAAGTATCGCGATTACATCTTATCATGAACTTCCTTCATTTTCTTGTACTCAGCGTCCATACCGGCGTTTTCATACAAACTTAAAAGAGTCTTTACCGTTTCATGATCTTTTGGGTCCAGACTATAAGCTTTCTCATACATCGGTATTACTTCCTTGTACAGGGTAACTTGTTTTGCTTTGATCGCATCGTATTTCTTAAAATCGTTGAGATTTTTATTCATTTCCTCAACCAGCTCCTTGTCTTTTTCAAGCATGGCTGCACCCAGATTCACATAGGCATCCTTGTAATTCGGATCAAGTGCAATGGCCTTATTATAGTATTCCATGGCTTTAGCAGTTTCACCTTGTTCTGCGCTGATTACACCTAAGTTGTAATACAATACGTGGTTTTTCGGATCCAAAGCTATGGCCTCATTCATCAGTTTGGCAAAAGCATCTTTATTGCCAAGTTTGATCTGTAAGTTGGCCTCGGTCAAAATCAGACCCACATCCTTGGGATCCATTTTTCTTGCATCTTTTACGGCTTCTATTGCTTTTTCTGTATCACCTTTTTCAACATGACAAAAGGCTATATTTTTAATGATATTTGGTTTTTTAGACTCCGTAGTTGTTTCTTGAAAATCTGAATACCCTTTGGTTTTCTTCATCAATTCCATTTCTGTTTTGGAACTAAAAACCTCCCTTTGTTTGGTTTCATTATTTAATGCTGAGTATTCGGTAGAAATTCCTGTATAGCCTAAATTTTTCAATTCAGTAAAATAGGCAAGTGAAGCATCGAAATCTTTATCAAGGTAAGCGGCGTTCGCTGCATATTCCAGGAATACGGTATCTTTCTTGCTCAACATATAAACTTCATGCAGCTCTTTTTTTGCACTTGCGTAATTACCGCTTTGGTAAGATGCGATGCCTTTGGTGGAAACATCTGTAACCAGTGCTTGTAATTCAGGCTGTGCCAGTGTGGTATACTTTGTGCTTTTAAGAGCCTTTTCAACGGCAAACAGGTTGTCGTAAGCCTCAGCTGCCTTATCGTAATGTACGCTGCTCGTTTTAGACAAGGCCCCATAGGTTGAAGCCTGTAAATAATAAAAATGGGCTTTTGTTTTGTCATCCATGCTTCCCAGCATAGATTCCGCTTTGTCCACAGAAGCTTTAGCAGTAATGTAGTCGCCACTTTTTATAGCCTTTTCAGCTGCTTTCAGCTCATCTTTTTGAGCATACGTTGCTATTGAAACAAACATCAGAAGCAACATTAAAAATTGTTTTTTCATTTGAATTTAATTAAGGATTTAAGTTTTAATGGTTTAAGATATGGCAAAATTAACATTTTCATTTAATCCAATTCATGATTTTCATCAGTTTTTGTTGTGTTTTCATCTATTTCACCTCCAAGATCTACTTCTTCTTCGTGCACAACCTTGGCAACTGCAGCAATTTCGTCATTTTCTTTGATATTGATCAGCTTAACCCCCTGCGTTGCCCTTCCCATAACCCTGAGGTCTGCAACGGCCAATCTTATGGTAATTCCTGATTTATTAATGATCATCAGGTCATCTGAATCCGTAACATTCTTAATAGCGACCAATTTACCTGTTTTTTCGGTGATGTTAATGGTTTTTACGCCCTTACCTCCTCTGTTGGTGATCCTGTAATCTTCCAATTTCGATCTTTTACCATATCCTTTTTCAGATACAACCAACACGTTGTCATCCTCATTGGCCAGTGAAACCATGCCTACCACTTCGTCCTTCTCATCTGCCAGGGAGATTCCTCTAACGCCCGAAGCATTTCGTCCCATCGGCCTGGTTTTTACTTCTTCAAACCGGATGGCTTTACCCGATTTCACTGCGATCATGATCTGGCTTTTTCCATCAGTCAATTTTGCTTCAAGCAGCTCATCTCCATCTTTAACTGTGATTGCATTGATACCGTTTGCTCTGGGTCGTGAATACTGTTCGAGACTCGTCTTCTTGGTGATTCCTTTTTTGGTAACCAGGATCACGTAATTTTTGTTCACGTAATCCTCGTCCTTCAGATCTTTGGTAACAACGAAAGCCTTTACCTTATCGTCGCTTTCCAGATTGATCAGGTTTTGCAGCGCCCTGCCTTTGGCGCTTTTGTTGCCTTCAGGTATCTCGTATACTTTCATCCAGAACACTTTTCCTTTTTGTGTAAAGAACAACATGTACTGGTGGTTGGAAGCCACAAACAGATGTTCCAGAAAATCTTCATTTCTGGTAGCGACCCCTTTTTGTCCGCGGCCGCCCCTGTTTTGCACCTTATATTCTGAAAGATCAGTTCTTTTTACGTATCCTGCATGCGAAATGGTTACCACCACATTGGTATCAGGGATCATATCCTCAATGCTCAGATCCCCTCCTGAATATTCTATTACTGACCTGCGGGCATCTCCGTATTTTTCTTTGATTTCAATGAGTTCCTCTTTGATAATAGACATTCGCCTTTCCTTCTTTGCCAGGATATCCTTTAGGTCGGCGATGAGTTTCACCATTTCTTCATATTCCGAACGGAGTTTTTCCTGTTCCAAGCCGGTTAACTGTCGCAAGCGCATTTCGACGATTGCCCTTGCCTGTTTTTCAGAAAGGGAGAACCTGTCCATTAACTTTTGTTTCGCCTCATCAGCATTGCCTGAAGCCCTTATCAAAGTGATCACTTCATCAATATTGTCTGAAGCAATGATAAGTCCTTCGAGTATATGTGCTCTTTCCTCTGCCTTGTTCAGTTCAAATTGTGCGCGTCGAACAACCACCACATGCCTGTGTTCAACAAAATGAACGATCAGGTCTTTTAAATTGAGCAATTCTGGCCTGCCATGAACCAGAGCAATGTTGTTTACGCTGAAAGAAGTCTGCAGCGCAGTGTATTTAAACAGTTTGTTCAGAACAATATTGGGAATGGCATCCTTTTTAAGTACATATACCAGCCTTCTGCCCTCACGGCTGGTTTCGTCCCGGAGGGTCGAAATACCTTCAATTTTCTTCTCATTGATCAGGTCGGCTGTCTTTTTCATGAGTTCAGAACCATTGACCTGGTAGGGAAGCTCTGTTACAACCAGGCATTCTCTGCCGTTGATCTCTTCAAAATTTGTTTTAGCACGTATAACAATCCTACCCCTGCCGGTTAAGAATGCGTCTTTTACTCCCTCATAACCAAAGATGATACCCCCGGTTGGAAAATCCGGTGCTTTGATATAGTGCAATAGATCCAGGATATCGATATCCGGATTGTCTATATAAGCGATCGTACCATCAACAATTTCAGCTAAATTATGTGGTGCCATATTGGTGGCCATACCCACAGCGATCCCGGAAGCTCCGTTTACCAGCAGGTTTGGTATTTTGGCGGGAAGAACGGTTGGTTCTTCCAGGGTATCATCAAAATTCAAACGGTAATCAACAGTGTCTTTATCTATGTCGGCCAGCATATCCTCCGAGAGTTTTTTCATTCTCACCTCGGTATATCGCATGGCTGCAGGGCTGTCACCATCAGGCGAACCAAAATTTCCCTGTCCGTCCACCATTTCATAACGCATACTCCAGTCCTGAGCCATCCTTACCATGGCATCATAAACAGACGTATCTCCATGCGGGTGATATTTACCCAAAACCTCACCTACTACCCTGGCTGATTTTTTATGGGCACCTGTTGCTTTAATTCCCAATTCATGCATTCCAAACAGAACGCGGCGGTGTACTGGTTTTAATCCATCTCTTACATCCGGTAAAGCCCTAGAAACAATTACAGACATTGAATAATCAATGTACGCAGATTTCATTTCCTCTTCAATGTTAATAGGAATTATTTTATCGTTTTCCTCCATTTTATTGTGTCGTTTTATTTATTTTTTTGAAGCAGCAATATACAATTTATCTGTGTTTTAAAAGGCTCAAAACACCATTAAATTCCCATAATTTATGAACATTACAGGGTATGTATTGCTCTGTATTTTAATGAATTAAATTATTGTGGATTGTGGATGAAAAGTTTTGTAAGGATATAACCAAAAAATCCCTTAAATTTACATCATAAATACCTTACGAATGGACGATAATTTTTCACCAAAAGTTAAAGATGTGATTGCCTTCAGCAAGGAAGAAGCCTTGCGCCTGGGGCATGATTTTATAGGTACAGAACATTTGATGCTCGGCTTGTTGAGAAAGGCAAACGGAGAGGCATACGAAATCCTGAGTTCGTTTGATGTAAACTTTACAAACCTGCGGAAAAAGATTGAAGCGCTTAATCCTACCTCCAATATTGATAATATTAACAACAAGAAAAGCCTGCACCTTACAAAACAGGCGGAAAAGGCTTTAAAAAGCACTTTTCTGGAAGCAAAATTATTTAAAAGCGAAAGCATAAGCACGGCCCATCTGCTGTTGTGCATTTTGAGAAATGAAAATGATCCCACAACCAAGATCTTGAATAATTTTGATATTTATTATGACGATGTTAAAGAAGTATTTCAAGAAATGTTTATAGATTCAGAAAAAACAGAAACACCGCGTGCGGACATACCCCAACACGAGGAATTCAATGAGCCAAAAAACAATCCGTTTGAGGCTTCGAAAACCAAACCGGAAAGAAAAACAAAAACTCCGGTACTTGATAATTTTGGCAGGGATTTGACCTATCTGGCAGAAACCGGCAAACTCGACCCGGTTGTCGGACGCAAAAATGAAATAGAAAGGATCTCTCAGATCCTGAGCAGGAGAAAAAAGAATAACCCCATTTTGATCGGAGAACCGGGTGTAGGTAAATCAGCCATCGCCGAAGGCCTGGCCCTGCGCATCATACAGCGAAAAGTTTCAAGGATCCTGTTCAACAAAAGAATTGTTCAGCTCGATCTGGCAAGTCTGGTTGCCGGCACAAAATACCGGGGGCAGTTTGAAGAGCGGATGAAAGCCCTTATGAATGAGCTCGAGAAGAACGATGATGTCATTCTTTTCATTGATGAAATTCACACCATTGTTGGTGCCGGAGGTGCCACAGGCTCACTGGACGCATCCAATATGTTTAAACCTGCCCTGGCAAGGGGAGAAATTCAATGTATAGGTGCGACCACACTGGATGAGTACCGTCAGTATATAGAAAAAGATGGCGCCCTGGAACGACGTTTCCAGAAAGTTATGGTTGAACCTACCTCGGTTGAAGAGACCATTGAGATACTCCATAATATTAAAAACAAATATGAAGACCATCACAACGTAAGCTTTACCGATGAAGCCATCAGTGCCTGTGTAACGCTTACCAGCCGGTATATGACCGACCGTTTTCTTCCCGATAAGGCCATTGACGCCATGGATGAGGCCGGTTCCAGAATTCATATCATCAAGATCGTAGTTCCCAAGACTATATTGGAATTGGAAAAACGCCTTGAAGAAGTTACCAACCTCAAAAATTCTGTGGTAAAGAGCCAGAAATACGAAGAAGCAGCGAAATTGCGCGATGATGAAAAACGACTTGAAAAAGAACTTGAAACCGCCCAACAGGAATGGGAGGCCCAATCACGCCTTCACAAAGAGGTGGTTACCGAAGACAACGTAGCCGAAGTGGTCAGTATGATGACAGGCATACCTGTATACAGGATCGCCGAGGCAGAAAGCAAAAGACTCAAAGATTTGCCTGATAAAATAAAAGGTAAAATAATCGGTCAGGATGAAGCTGTTTTAAAGGTTGTGAAATCCATACAGCGCAACCGCGTCGGGCTAAAAGATCCGAACAAGCCCATCGGATCCTTTATCTTTTTAGGACAGACAGGCGTTGGAAAAACGCAGTTGGCAAAAGTACTCGCGGAAGAACTGTTCGATACCCAGGATGCCCTGGTGAGAATCGACATGAGCGAGTATATGGAAAAATTTGCCATTTCCCGGCTGATCGGTGCACCTCCAGGCTATGTAGGTTATGAGGAAGGCGGACAACTGACTGAAAAAATTCGCAGGAAACCCTATGCGGTGGTACTTCTTGATGAAATTGAAAAAGCGCATCCCGATGTTTTTAATATGCTTCTTCAAATATTGGATGATGGTTATATCACCGACAGTCTTGGCCGAAGAATTGACTTCCGTCACACCGTGATCATCATGACCTCCAATATTGGTTCACGGCAGTTGAAAGATTTTGGCCAGGGAGTTGGATTTGGAACAGAATCGAAAAAATCACAGGCAGAAGCAAACGCAAAAAGTGTTATTGAAAATGCCCTGAAAAAGACATTTGCTCCTGAGTTCCTCAATAGAATTGACGATATTATTGTTTTCAATACGCTTGAAAAGGAAGATATCTTCAAGATCATCACTATTGAGCTTAATAAATTGCTTGCCAGAATAACGAAGCTCGGCTATGACCTGAAATTAACGGACAGGGCACGTGATTTTATCGCAGAAAAAGGAACTGATAAGCAATATGGAGCCAGGCCATTAAAAAGAGCCATACAGAAATATGTTGAGGATCCTTTGGCTGAAGAGATCGTTAATACCAACCTCGAAGAAGAGGATGAAATCCTGATGGATCTGGATGAAAGTGGAGAAAAGCTGAGCGTAAGGATCAATAAGAAAGAGCGCTCGACTGAAAATGAATAAGTAAAAAATCGAAAAGATCCATCTCACAAAAGGGATGGATTTTTTTTTGCCTTCTTCTACCCCATAAAATTCACTCCAAATGACCTTATTTTTAATTTTCGATATCCTGGGCACAGCTGCCTTTGCTATCTCCGGAGCCGCATTTGCCATGCAGAAGAAAATGGACCCCTTTGGAGTCCTGATCATTGGTTTTGTCACTGCGATCGGTGGTGGTACACTGAGGGATGTGATGATAGGAAAAGAACCGGTAACCTGGATGACACATTTGCCCTACGTGTATACAATTATTATAGCCGTTTTGTTGGCAATTACTTTCAGGAAGAAAATCGGGTACCTCAGTAAATCCCTATTTTTATTTGATACCATTGGCCTGGGGATCTTTACCATTACGGGTACCGAGATCGGTATTCAAAACGGATTACACCCGATCATCTCAGTATCGCTCGGTATGATCTCCGCAACTTTTGGAGGTGTGATCAGGGACACGCTTTGTAACGAGATTCCGTTGATCTTTCACAAAGAGATCTATGCCACTGCCTGCATCATCGGGGGTATTTTTTACGTACTGCTTACATATTTTCAGGTCAGACAAGATGTTAATTTTCTGCTCACAATAAGCATTATCATTGCTATCAGACTGCTGGCAGTAATTTTTCATTTAAAGCTGCCCACGTTTTATGAATAGATATGAGATATGAGATATGAGAATCAGGAATCAGGAATCAAGAATCAGGAGACAGGAAATTAAAATTAAAAACCCCGCTAAGTATCGCGGGGTTAATAATTATCTCAGTCTGAACTTTTTACTTTTTACTTTTTACTTTGAACTTTATCCTTTGTCCTTTATCTTTTGTCCTTTGTCCTTTGTCCTTTGTCCTTTGTCCTTTATCCTTATTTTATCTTTCCCAAACCTTCTTCAACTATTTTGATCAGTTGGTCTTTATTCACAGCATCAGACGCTTGTTTTACTCCCAGGATCTGGTTTAAAACCTGAGTTGCCATTTTATCAGCTCCGTATTGTTTATACTGGTTTCCTACTTCAACAAAACTATCCACCAGGTTTTGGGTTGCTTCAACATTCGAGCTGTTGACTACCCACTGAAAACCTTCCTTATAAACATCCTGTGTCTTTGTATCCGCTGTAAAGAACATACCGGCCATCAGATTATCCGCTACAAAAGGCATTTGACTTTCATCCTTCGCCATGATATAAATGGGGATAAGGGCATCCTTCATGTACTCCTGTGTCTCCGGGTCACTGTATTTCTTGAGCTCTGCCAGAGCCGCATCTTTATCCAGACCGTATAAGGCCTCTAGGGCTGCTCCTTTTACAGAAAAGGATTTGCTTTCCATGGCTTGTTTGTACAATGGCAGGTATTTTTCATTCTTTGTAAGGGCAAGTTTCTTAACCGCTGCCGCCTGAACAAGTGTTTTTTGATCTTCTTTGGCCAGTTTTTCAATGGCCTGAATTGCTGCACCCGCATCAGCCTTTGAAATATCAATTTTTTCAATGGCCAGGATTCTGATCTCGTAATATTTGTCATTCAGTGCTTTGGCAATTGCGTCGAAAGCAATTTTTTCTGCTTGCTGGTCGGCCAGGTTGGCAATAGCCTCCCTTCTATCCTCAAATTTGGGAGCCAGATAATACTGATGAACATAGTTTTCTACAGTTTTGCTGTCCTCGATCTCAGCGAGCAGGGTTCTTTTTGAATCAATGTTGACAAGTTTTGGTTTCGTATTGTATCTGAATGAAAAGGATTCACTCTTTTCATCGATCCAAACGTCATAGGATTTGGTGCCTGAAGCCTCGTAAACATCTATGGTCAGCGGGAATTGAAACAATGACTCCTGCTGTTGCTGTATATTTACCGCAACGAGTTTATCTTTATCGTTATAATTATAAGTAACCTTGAGCTTGGGATGTCCGTTTCCAAAATACCATTGGTTAAAGAACCAGTTCAGGTCTTTACCGCTTACTTTTTCAAACGACAGACGCAATTGATGAGCTTCTCCTGTGCCATAGGCATTGGTTTCCAAAAAATCCTTCATACCGGCCCTGAATGCCGGGTCTCCGATGTATTCTCTGAGCATATGTAAAATGGTCCCGCCCTTGTTGTATGAAACGGCATCAAACATATCTTCTCTTGAATTGTAATGAAAACGCACCAGGTCTTTTAATTCGTTTTCACCTGATAAATATCCTTCAATTTCACCATGTCTGTGGGCATCAGCCGCATCTTTGCCATATTTATGCTCAACCCAGAGATATTCAGAATAATTCGCAAAAGATTCATTGATAGTTAAGTTACTCCAGCTCTCGGCTGTTACATAATCACCAAACCAATGGTGGAACAACTCATGCGCAATGGTATTTTCCCATCTGTTTTCATCGATTAACTGCCCCGGAACCTGATAAGCATTTTCCTGATGTAATACTGCGGTTGTATTTTCCATAGCCCCGCTGACATAATCGATACCGACAATTTGTGCGTATTTTGGCCACATATAGGGTATTCCAGTATAATCAGAATAGAATTGTATCATCTCAGGAGTCAGGCCAAAAATGTCTTTTGCATAGGGCTCATATTTATTTTCCACATAATAATCAACCGGGATATTTTTCCACTTGTCTTTAACGATACTATACTCCCCGACTCCAACAAAAAAAAGATAAGGTGCATGTTTCTGATCGAGTTTCCAGTAATCTGTGCGGGTGCCATCACTGTTTTTCGTTTGATTTACCATCAGGCCGTTGGATAAGGTCACATATTTGTCAGGGACAGTAAGATAAATTTCCTGGGTAGTTTTTTGATTTGGAGTATCAATGGTTGGAAACCAGCAGCTGCTCGATTCTGTTTCTCCCTGGGTCCAGATCTGTGTTGGCTTTTTTGGATCCGTTCCATCCGGATCGATAAAATACAAACCTTTGGCATCCGAAATCGCAGCGCTTCCGGCCTGTTTTACTTCGTCGGGCCTGGCAGTGTACTTGATGTAAACTGTGTATTCATCATTTTTTGTGTAGGAACGGTCCAGGTTGATGGCAAGTACATCATCTTTATAATCGTATTTCAGTGCTTTACCTTTCAAACTTACCTCATGGATCAGCATGCCCTTAGCGTCAAGTGTCAGCGTTGAAGTATTGTAAAAATGCGGACTTAAAGTAAGCCATGCCTCGCCAAGCACATGACGCTTTGCATAATCAAAAGACACCTTTAATTTGGTGTGCTTTAAATTGTTTATTTTTTCTCTTTCCGCGCGGTATTGGGTATTGTAATCTGACTTTTCCTGGGCAGTCAATTGAAGCAGGCTAAAAGCAAAGAACAGCAAAAAAAACTTTAATTTCATGGATCGTAATTTATTGATTTTTATAAGTTTACAGGGTTTTAATGCTTATGCTCCATCGCATTGCGGACATACGCGTTTAATTAATTATTACTTAATGTTCAAATGAGAAAACATGTAATATAAATCTTTCTGAATCGCAAAAAAATAAGGTATTCATCAGCCGGGAATTAAGATCTGGAAGTAATTTTCAAACCAGTGTATTTCCCCGTTGTTTCAGTTACCATATATTTATGAGCAGCCGCAAATATATGTTTTCCGAAAAACATTTTTGTTAATTATATAATAAAAAAACTGCTCTGTTTAAAACGGAGCAGCTTTTGATATGTATAACAACTACTTAACGAGCTCTTTCAGTTCAGAAAAAACCGGACTGCCGGTATCAATTTTTTCAATATCCTTCACCAGCGTTGACAGATCTTCGGGCTTCATGTGATCCCCCAAAACCCTCGCTACCAAAAGGCCGGTCTCGTCATTGGAAGCAAAAACGACCAGTTCATCAATAAAATCTTCTCCACCAATATACGTCAGCTGTATATTCATGTTCTCTTTTTTCATGCGCATAAGCTCAGAGAACTTTTTTCCTTTAAGGATCTTTTTGATCTGATCCTTTTCCATCAAAAATTCTTTCTGATCTTCCTTCTTTATTTTGTACAAAACCAAGTTGACTTTTTTTATGGAAGCCATGGCTTTTTTGCTCTCTTCACTTGCATCTGCTTTCAAACTGAGTATGCTGGACGGGATATCGAGTGATATAAAATTGTCGCTGGCCTGTTTCTCTACAAAGTATTCCTGGAGCGTTTGTTCCTGATTGCAACCGATAAGTGTTAGGATCAGAAAAATTGCAAAACTGAACTGTATTAACTTTTTCATGATCTTATTGTTTACCTGCTTTTTCGAGATGTTTTCCGCCCGGAAGGTCCATTTCTTTTGTGAGTTTAGATACCTGCTTCAGATCGATATTTCCGGTCAGACAAATGATCACGGTCTCTGAAATACTTTCATCCGAACTTTTTACGAACATGAACAACTCATTTACATAATTATCGGTTTTGCCATCCCTTACGTAGATATTGACCCGGTCATTTCCGTCCTTAACCCGCATCAATTCTTCCAATTTTGATGTTTTAAGGTATTTTTCAACTTCTATGGCCATCTGATTGGCCACAGCAGGATTTTCAGTTGCAAAAACCTTCAGCGTTTCGATATTCTTGATCAGGTCAAGGTATTCCTGATCTGATTCAGTTCCTATTTTTCCCATTAATGAAAATGCCTTCTGATTTACAATTACAGAAGTTACTCCTTCCATATCTTCGTACTTGTCGAATTGTGTTTGCCCAAATCCTAAGCTTGTCATGAAGATGAGGGCCAGTGTGTAAAATAATTTATTTGTTTTCATTTTGTTTGTTTTTTTATTTTTATCAATCATTTTTAAAAACGGTCTGTTGGGCTTTATCAAAATATTCCAATTGTGCAACTGCCCTGTTGCCTTTGTTTAAATTCTGTGAGATCATCCTGAGTGCTTTCTGCGTTTCCAAAAAAGCTCTTTGCGCTTCCTTTTGCTGGTGAACCTCATATTGCTGATAAGAAAAAATACTCAGCATGAACAGGATTGCAGCTGCAGCAGCTATCCATCTCAGATGAAATTTTTTCTCCGGAAGTTTGATCTCCGGTTTATGAACTTCTTCCTTATCCTTTTCAAAAGCACCGAAATAGCTTTTGTATTGGATAAGGTGCTCAGGCACAACTTCTTTTGTAAAGAAATCCTTAAGAATCCTTTCCTCTTCCAGGCTGGTATTGGCCTCAAAGTATTTTTCCAGTAACCTTTCAATTTTAAGCAATTCCATATTGTTGTTTTTTAATAAATTTTTCTCTTAAAGTTTTTCTTGCCCTTGACAGGGTCACCCTGATGGCTGTCTGTTCCATTTCAAGGATCTCACCTATTTCGTCAAAGTCGTAATTTTCTACATCGCGCAACTGTATGATCAGTCTTTGTTTTTCGGGCAATTCATCAATGAGCTGCAACATGAGTCCGGCCTCATCCTTTGCTTCTATGTTTTTTTGCAAAGATTCCGGATTAGCATAATTGCTGTGCACCAGCGTCAAATTGGAAGCTCTTTTTGATTTTAACTGGTCCAGACAGTAATTTTTTGTCATCGTCATGGCAAATGCTTCCATATTCTTATAACCTTCCAGGCTCTCTTTGTTTTTCCAGAGTTTCAAATAAAGTTCCTGCGTAGCATCCTCTGCTTCATCCCTCGACACCAGCAACCGCTTGGCCAGACGGTATACTTTGTCTTTGAAAGGCAAAACTTTATCTAAAAAATCTTTTTGTGTCATTGATATGAAATTCCTTGTAAATCAAATACAACATTACGACGACTAACTTATATATTTGTTACATGGCATAATTTATGCTAATAATTATTTTAATTTGCAAAAATAAAAAAAACAAAGTGCATGAGTAATTTTATGAGAGCCCGGTTCCTGATCATATTTTTAATTCTAAACCTGTTTGCTGTTTCTTGCAGCGATGACGACGATGAGATTGAGGAACCCATACCTGAACAAAATACTGAAATCCAGGATTATATATGGCAAGGTATGAATTTATGGTATTTTTGGCAGGCCGATGTTCCCAATTTGGGAGATAACAAGTTCACTACCACCGAGGCTTATGAAAATTTTCTGAAAACCGAAGAGGATCCGGAAGATTTTTTTGAAAATCTGATCTTCGACAAGACCAACACTGATAAATGGAGCTGGATCGTGGATGATTATATAGAACTGGAAAATTCATTTCAGGGTATTTCAAAAAGCAATGGAGTTGAATATGGCCTTGTCCTGTTGCCAAACAACGATATTTACGGCTGGGTCCGATATATACTGCCAAATTCTGATGCCAGTAACAAACCGATCAAAAGAGGGGATCTTTTTACGAAAGTAAACGGAACGCAGCTCACTTTGGATAATTACCGGACCTTGTTGTTTGGGGCAAATGATACTTATACCCTGAGTTTGGCCAAAATAGAAAATAATACCATTGTTCCCACGAATGTGGATGTTGCTTTAACTCAGGTAGCATATACCGAGAATCCGGTGTTTATTAAGAATGTGTTTGCGGTTGCTGGAAAAAAGATTGGTTATCTGATGTATAACGGTTTTACTTCCAGTTTTGATAACCAGTTAAATGACGCTTTTCTTTTATTTAAAAATGAAGGTATAACAGATCTGGTACTGGATGTTCGTTATAACCCCGGAGGGTCTGTCAGAACAGCTGTCTCTCTTGCAGGAATGATCACCGGTCAATTCAAGAACCAACTTTTCACCAAAGAAAGATGGAACAACAAAATACAGGCGGAATTTGAAAAAAATTACCCTGATTTCCTCGTAAACAATTTTACGGACAAACTAGGCAATGGCAATTTGATCAACAGTTTAAATCTGAATAAGCTGCATGTTATTACTTCCCGTAGCTCGGCATCGGCAAGTGAACTGGTCATCAGCGGGCTTCAGCCATATATTGCTGTTAAATTGGTTGGAGACAAAACTGTAGGTAAGTATGTAGCCTCAATAACCCTATATGATTCGGAAGATTTTGGCCGCCAGGGAGCTAATCCAAACCACAAATACGCCATGCAGCCTATTGTTTTGGAAGAGATCAATAAGGTTGGAGGTAGCAGCAAAGGGGGCTTAATCCCTGATATTACGCTCAGAGAAGATCATGCTAACCTGGGTGTACTCGGTGATGTGTCTGAACCCTTGCTCAATGCGGCGATCAGTGATATCACCGGTTTGCCCAGAAAAGTACAGCGTGCTGATAAGATGGTTTACGAATACCTGACCGACTCGAAAATGATGACCCCGACCGGTGACAATATGTATATTGAGAAGAAAGATTTAGGCAGGATCCTGTCAGAAAAAAAGTTTTTTGTTCCGGTTAAATAATGCGAATTGATAAGTTTTTATGGTGCATCCGATTTTACAAGACCAGAAGTCTCGCGACGGAGGCATGTAAAAAGAATCACGTTAAAATAGACCAGGTCCCCCTGAAGCCGGCAAAGGAAGTATTTGGCGGAGAACGCATTACCATCAGAGAAAACCAGATCAACCACCTGATAGAAGTCCTGGATATCCCCCAAAACAGGGTGGGAGCCAAATTATTGGAGCTTTACAGAAGAGATCTGACTCCTAAAACTGAATTTGAAAATCAGGAGGCCCTGAAATATGCTCAGGATTACTACCGCAAAAAAGGTACCGGGCGGCCTACCAAAAAAGACAGAAGGGATCTCGAAGATTTTAAAGATGAAGCCTGAGTCAGGAAGTAAATCCTTTTGGGTCGACCGTTATGCCAAAGGTGAAACGGGCTGGGATATAGGCAGCGTATCTGCACCGCTGAAGGCCTATATCGACCAGATCACCAACAAAGAGCTGGTCATACTCGTCCCCGGGGCGGGTAATGCACATGAAGCTGAATATTTGTGGCAAAGCGGATTCAAAAATTTGGTTGTGATCGATATTGCAGAGGCGCCTTTATCACTTTTTTCTGAACGTGTACCCGATTTCCCAAAGCAGAACCTGATCTGTACCGACTTTTTTGAACACCGGGGCAAATATGACCTGATCATCGAACAGACTTTTTTTTGTGCCATTTCTCCGAATGACAGAATAAAATATGCTCAGAAGTGTCATGAACTCCTGAAAAATAAAGGCAAACTGGTCGGACTTTTATTTGATTTTCCGCTTACAGAAGCTGGACCTCCTTATGGTGGAGATTTTAATTCCTACAAAACTATTTTTGCCGGTTATTTTAATTTTCGAAGCTTCTCTCCCTGTTATAATTCGATCAAACCGAGGC
>Ga0105102_10000214_pt1 | contig 15706 bp, 6 predicted proteins | sample PPLLaktember2015_FD_87032 | JGI IMG/M metagenome (GOLD analysis project Ga0105102, IMG submission 87032) | Freshwater sediment microbial communities from Prairie Pothole Lake near Jamestown, North Dakota, USA - PPLs Lake P7 Core (6) Depth... | ecosystem: Environmental > Aquatic > Freshwater >...
AGGGCGTGTTCCGAGGGGACTGTACTGAGCCCCGTTATTGACAACGCTTAACGCCGTTGTGGTCAGGTTCCTCAAAATACCTCCCTGCATAACTGACCACCAGGTGTATATCTCTGCCAGGTAGAGGTGAATGCCAGAGGCACGGTAAATATGGAAGTTGGCATCATGGGCATAGAGGTTTTTTCCGATGGAGTATTTCCATACAACTGTATCGTGATCGGCCGTGAATAATTCAGCGGTCCGCATATCTTTCTCCCTTTTCAGCAACAGCATGTTCCTGACCATCCATTCTGACAGCACCTGTTCATCTTTGATATAAGCATAAGATACACCGTACCCCCGGAAAAAATCCCCAGGCATTCCCGGATTTCCGATCCTTGACTTCCATGGGAAGTTGGTATCTTCATTAATCGAATAGTTATCGAAAAGGCTTTCCCAATTCATAACAGCTGCTTTAGTAGGTTTAAGCATGTATTGGTGGGGAGCAATCGGTTCAAAAATCTCCTGGAAACGGTTTTGCTGGAAATTGGCCTTGTTAAACCAAATGGTGAAAATATGTTCCTTGACATCCACATTCCTGAAGATATTGCGCCAGCTGTTATTCTGGAAGGTAGCATCAAGGTGGTATCTTCTTTCTTCTGTAGTATTGTTTGTAATAAATTCAAAGTGCGAAGCAGCCTTAACAAAATCCCCGGCGGTCAGATACATCTGCCCCAGCAGGGCATGATAGGCCCAGGTGTTCCAAATGGTTACCTCCCAGGTAATGTCATTATTGTCAATATAATGATTTACCCCCACAGCCTTGACATTTTTCTCCAGGTCTCTGGTAAAATAATCGATTACCAGATCCGTGTTATAATACTTTTTATCCAGTTTAATATTGACATTTTTTACCGTATCGTTATGATATCCGTTCCTGCCAAATACGATGTGGACACTGTCAATATACGTCCCGGAGGAATTGACGAAGTCTTCGATTTCCTTGATCGTCACCAGAGATTCATGAATGAACGGCACTTTCCCGTATATTCTGACGGCATTGAAATAGGCCCAGGCACGCATACAAAGTGCTTCACCGTATAACCGGTCAAAATTGTTGACCGGGCTTTTACTATTAAGAACTTCCGGATGTTCCGTTTCCAGTAACCGTACGAAATTATTGCATGCGGCAATGAGTTTAAAGAAATTATCAGGGGAGGCATATTTGTTTTCCCTGGAAATGGTGTAATTGTAAATTTCTACCATCTCTGGATCAGCATTGGCTGTAATGGTCAGCAAATCAGCTCTTAGTTCTCCCAAAATCAGCAACTGTTCAACCAGTTCCTGTTGTAAACCATACATCCCCATAGCCAGAGAGCGGTATTCATACCAATCGTTCAGCAATTTATCCTCAGTAATGAACAGCTCCTGCTCGGGATTCAGAAAATCTTTGCAGGAAGAGAGTAAAAGCACCATGGAAATAAGTAGAGATGCAAATACCGTATATTTAAATAACCCTTTCATATTTTTTCCGGTTAGTAAATTATAATCCTAATTTAATGCCAACGATAATCTGTCTGGATTGCGGTGTCAACCCGTAATCGATTCCCAGGGAAACCTGTTCCTGAGAATAACCGAATTCAGGATCATAACCCAGGTATTTGGTAAGTGTTAAAAGATTGTTCGCAGAAACATAAAACTGAGCATTTCTGAAGGCGAGAAATTCATTGGGAATGGTATAGCTCAACACTACATTTTTCAGTCTCAGGTAAGAACCATCTTCAATCCAGCGTGAGGAGAAACTGGAATTACCGATGGGGTCATTCCAAAGGGCTCTGGGGACTTCTGTCTGCTGGCCTTCATACTGCCACCGGTTGAGTACATTTGCACTCTGATTGTCGAGTGTACTGATCCTTTCATTCTGGAATCTGACATAGTTAAATATTTCATTACCATAAACAAACTGGAGGAACGGGGTCAAAGCCCATCTTTTATAAGTGATGGTACTGCTGATCCCGCCGAAGAATTCAGGAAGTGCAGAGCCGAGAATGGTAAGGTCATAATCATTGATTACTTTGTCGGGAACACCTCCCGGACCTGAAATATCTTTAAACCGTGCATCACCTCCTTTAAAAGTCTGGTTCCTGTTGTTGACCAGTCCGGAAGAAACCGCTTCTTCCGAAGTAACAAAAACTCCCTCATACTGATATCCGTAAAACATATGGGCTGAAACTCCTTCCATATTTACGATCTGGGCACCCGGAACATCGATGATTAGCTTGTCTCCCTTGATTGACAGGATTTTATTTTTAACACTGGTAAGGGTCGCATGAACATCCCATTTAAAATCCTTTCTGCCGATTAAGCGTGCAAAGGCTGAAATTTCCCACCCCCGGTTTTGAATTTTCCCTCCGTTTTCAGGTCTGAAGCCATAACCAAGGTAAGATTTTAAAGGGGTGTAGATCAACATATCACTGGTGGTTTTGGTAAACAGATCCAATGAAGCGGTCAGCCGGTCACCAAGAACAGAAATATCCAGGCCTCCATTGATCTGGGTCAATCGTTCATAAGAAAGTTCTTCGTTGGTATAGGTAGCCGGATACAAACCAACGGTTTCCCTGAATTTTATTGATTTGTAATATCTGGTGGCATTAGCCTCCCCAAGATCGTCATTTCCGCTCTGGCCGGCAGAGACACGCAGTTTTAACTCCTCCAGCCATGGAACATTCCTCAGAAATGATTCTCCGGAAATCCGCCATGCTAAACCTCCGGAATAGAAAATACCAAAGGGTATCCCTCCCATTTTCAACGTTTTGGCAGCATTGTCCCCCACCCTGGAAGAACCGTCGACAGATACAGTGGCAGTGGCCAGGTAACGGTCTTTGTAGGTATACACCACATTTTCAAACAGGGAAAGCCATGTCCATAACCGGTTGTTTCCTCCGATTTCCCGCAGATTACTGGTACCGTCCTGTAACATCCTGTACTGGTCATTCTCATGGGCGTTTTTGGTCAGGCCCCAGTCGAACTCAAAATCATTTCTCATGATGTTAATTCCGGAGGTGGCTGAAATCTGATGATCGTTCCCAAAGGATCTGGTATACCTGAGATAGGTGGTGTTGTTAAACGCGGTGATGCTGTTATTGGATGCCTTTGCCACATTAATGGCTTCGTTGTTGTAGTAATGTTCCATTCCCAGGTTAGGCATGAAAATCTGTTCTTTCAGGATATTGTAGGTTAAACCGAACGTGGTGTTGAGCCTCATATATTTATTGATGGAAGCATCAAGCCCGATGGTGGATATGAAATTGTAATTGCTGTTGGTGGCTTCATAGTTCCGGATCACTGCCAGGGGATTACTGACACCCAGTTCTTCAACGTCTGCAAGGATGGTTAGCTCTCTGCCTTCTATGTCGTAACGATACGGATTCAACATGGGTGATTTTGCCAAAGCGGAAAGAATCGGGTTTGTCTGTCTGATAATAGCTGACTCCTTCAATTCGGAAGTATTGTAATTCAGCGACACGGAAGCGTTCATTTTCAGCCAGGTAAAAATGTTCAGCAGACTCACGAACCTTAGGTTATAGCCCTGGAATCCGGTATTTTTAATGATTCCTTTATTGTCCATATACCCAAAGGAAAGACCATACCGGGCAATTTCATCCCCCCCTTTCACCACCAGGTTCAGGTTTGAAAACATGGAATGGTTGTAAATAAATTCCTGCCAGTTGGTGTTGTGCTGGTAATCTATATAACGCTTGTTATCAGCATGAATAAACAGGTTAGGGTAGAGTTCCCGGATACGTTCACTCAGCATACCCGAAGAAGAAAGTACCTCGCTGATGAGGGTCCGGTGTTGCGAGGCGTTCAGTTGGGGAATGAGGTTAGAGGGGGATAAGGAAACTCCGCTTCTCAGGTCAAGTTCGATGGAAGTTTCCGTAGCGCTGGGATCAAGGGTTTCTATCACCACCAGCCCGTTGGAAGCCTTTGATCCAAAGGCTGCGGTAATGGCAGGATCCTTGATGATGGTTGTATTTGAAATATCGAGCACATTGACTCCGGTGAGCGGATTATAACTGTAGCCGTTGAGATTGGAACCAAAAGTGCCCTGAAGAGTCATCGGTATTCCATCGACGATGTACATGGGTTGATTGGAGGTATTCAGGGAATTGATACCCCTGATTTGGGTGACTGCTCCGCTTGCGGGATCACCCGACCGGCTGCTCACATGCATGCCCGGAGTTCTGCCCTGCATGTACTGGTCGACCGACATGGCCGGGGTATGTCGGATATTTCCCGTGTTAAGGGAAGAGTATGCCGAAATCATATTTCTTTTCCGAACCTGCGATAAAAGGTAGTTTACTCTGTCGTCACCCGAAACCATTTCTTCGGAGGTAAGGTATATTTTCAATTCTGACCGGTTGTTCAGGTAAACCCTCTTGTCTTTATACCCTCCATGCGGCGCAATGATCAGCCAGTTATTGCCATAAGCCGAATTCATGCTGAATTTTCCGTCATTCCCGGTGATCACGGGAAGGGCAAATGAACCTTCCACACTGATAGCAACACCCGACAGGGGCTCACCGGAAGTATTCACAACAATGCCCTTTACCCGGATGGAATCCTGTGCCTTAAGCCCTGACACAGCCGACAGGAAAAACAAAACCAGCACTAAAATCTTCATGGGAATATTTATGATATGCAATTTGTTCATAATCATTGAGTATTTGTATTTTCTTTCCATCTGTTTCCAGATTATTGCGGAATAAATTCCATAAAGTCCAAAATAAACCCGTTACCCGGAATGGTGGATGGCCCTTTGTATTCGAATCTGACGGTTGCCTTTCCATAATTGCTTAGGTTGTTCACCCAAAAGTCAAACCGGTTAAAACGTCCTTCGGCCACAAACCTGATTCCGGACTGAACACTGTTCAACACTCCCCGGAATGTGATATAATCATAGTAGTTAAATGTTTTGACCAGCACATTGTTGATGTAAATGTCATATATCCCTCCGATGTCCATATGGGTTCTGACCACTGCCCGGTATTTCCGCGGAAAGAGATGGGGCGTTTTGAATTCCGCGATAAACCGTTTATTATACCCTTTGGGAAAGGAGACATTCAGGATGGAGTCCCTGGACGCCCCCGGAATGAACTGGCGCAAGGGAGAGAAAGACTGATCACTGATGACCTTTACACTATCCCTCCAGGTATATTTATTGGTACCGATCTCTCTGATCAGATGTTCACCTTCCGTTCTGGTCTTGCCCGAAAAAAGGGAATCGGGTATCACAAAAGTGTCATAATCATAGGCAATTCCGTTGCTGCAAACCTGTTTGTTCACCGGCCAATAATCAACGACCACACTGTCTCCGAGGATATTCAGCAATTTCAGTGTATCTTTCTTCGGTGGTTTAAGGAACTCACTCTGATCAAGCATATTCAGAAATACCCCTTTTTCCAGCAACCGGGGAATTAATACATCCTCCTGCCAGTTGACCGGGATGTCCTTGTAAGTCTGATATCCCCCTCCCAGTTTTTGTGCCATGACATTCAATGCCCCTTCATATTTATTTTTCTGGGGAAATACGATGGTGGCGGTGTAATTTCTCAGTTCCTGCTTCACCGGGAAATATTTAATCTCAAAATTATTAATGGTGACAGCCACTGTATCGTAAATCGTATTTCCATCTTTATCAAAACCGATCGGTCTGCTCTTTTCCCGGTCCAGAACAATGGAATCCCTGCGATCAATATATCCCTTCAGAATGGGATTGTTCAAAGCAAAAAACTCATAAAGGGTGGGTTTTGGCAGTGAAACCTTATCCATTTTATAGAATTTTCCGTTACGGTACAGCGGGCTTTCATACTTCAGGTTGATTCCGTCAAAGAATGTTTTCCCGCCGATACGTTCCAGCAAGGCCAGTTTTAAAGCGAGTGTCTGGATCTTCTGTTTTCCTGTTACACTTTGTGACTGGATAAAACCTACCGCAATGTGGTAATTAATTACAGATCTGGTCAGGGTATTGCCGGTGATGAATTCTGTAATTGCCTGATTGGTAGGAATGAAATAGGTGTGCGTCCTTACCGATTTAAATATCGAATCAAATTTATACTGTTTCAGGGCTTCCACAAACAAGGAAACATCCTTGTCGTTCTGAAGGACTTCCCATATGTCCTGGTCAACAGTTTCAGGGACAGCATGGTAATGATTATCCCAATAATCGGAACAACCCCAAAGGAAAATAAGCGTTATTATTATACTTATATTTTTCATTTCACCTTTTTATTGTACTGGTTCAAATCTGACATAATCCCATATAAACAATCCCGGGATGAGAGAAACAATCTCCACAACATGATCTTCATACCGGAGAAAGTCAACTGTTCCGATTTCTTTTCTGGCATATGGATTGGAGGCTGTCCCTCCCGTTGTAAGGTCGATCAGCCCGCCTATTTTTTTCCCGTCAATATAAAACTCAACCAGGGCATTATTCTGGCTATTGGTATGAGCACCCAAAAATACGGTGTATTTTCCCTGAACGATTTTCGGAATGGTATATGACATCCTGAAGTCCCCGTTTAAAAAGAGATAATCCTGATTCCATGCCTGTTCATCGGGGTCGCTGCTTTTTACAAAAAACAGATCGGCGCCGCTCCATTTAATACGATTAAGCAGTAAAGGATCTTTTATCTGGTAACTTCCGGGCTCCAGTCTAAGCTGGTTGAATAAGGTTTCCTCCCAGAATTCATAATTGCGGATAGCCCTAACAGGTGAAACCTGTTTCATGATCTGATTAATCAAGTGAACCGACCCGGATTGGGTGATCAGATTACTGGCATCATACAAAATTCCGACATAATCAATCCTGGTTGTATCGTTGTTGTGTATGATCAGATCAAAAACCTCCCGGCCCTTGTTGATGGCGATATCTATTCCCAGACCATTAATATTCAATGGTATATCGGAGTAAGTATTGTAATTGGTGCCAATACCTTCAAAATCATCAAGAAACAAACCCCCTTCCAGAATATGATAAGCCACAAAGTTGTATAAAAGATTGGATTTGCTTTTATAATTGGTGTTACCCGGACTGATCCTGTTGGCAAGGTCCTGAAATGAACGAATATTCCGCCGGTTAAAGATGGAGTCGTGCTCAAGCAGCAAGGTGCTGGGCCTCAATAATCTTTTATCAGTTTTCAGATTAAGGTTCAGGGTGTCTTTCAAACCGGTCGCATCCACGGCAGCTTTGAAAATGGAATAGCCGGCATGGGAAGCCAGCCAGCCATAAGTGGTAAAAGTAACCGGGGTCAGCATGTTTTCCACCACGTGTACAAATCCGTTGGAAACCTCAATATTGGGCTTGGAAATAGCAGCCTGATTGTTGATTTTGTAATAGGAAGTATCCGGTTCAACGACAAACCCCACTGTCAGCTGGTCTCCCGAAAGGGTAAATTCAGGCAAAGCACCGAAGGGAAAGTCATTGGTTTTAATGCCCATATTGACAACATGATAACGGCACAAAACCTTCACATATTCCGTATCTTTCAGTAAGTCATCCATAGAATTATACTTACCATTATTTTTCAGGAACCGATTGACTGCATCATTGGTGGGCAAAAATAAGGTATAATCGATACCGTTGGGGTTATATGCACTCAGGGTTTTATCCAATCCTCCCTTTTCCAGAAGGGAAAGAAAACCGGAGAAGGTGTCTTTATGTTCAACGATATAATCGTATATAGTCATGTTGATCATGTCTTCAAAACCTGCTTCCAGTGTTTTCCTTTCGCAGGAAAAACAGAGGAACAGACCGACACAAAGGCTAAAAATGACAATTCCTTTATACATGGCTAAAAGTTATAATATGGATTCTGTACCAAATTTTTATTTCTTTCCAATTCATATTCATAAATGGGCATATACCATCCCAGAGGATTGGCCAGTTTGACGGCCAGAATACGTTTCTGGGTAGAAGGAACATTGCGCACGATAATTTCAATCAGCTTTTCTTTTCGTGCATAATTATTCCGTCGTCCCATTCTGAGTAGGTCGAACCAGCGTTTGCCTTCATAGGCCAGTTCAAGGGCGCGTTCGTCCAGAATGGCATCTTCAAAAACCGAGGCAGAATTGACCAGGCTGATGGGGCTTACATCGGCCCTTTCACGTATAAGGTTGATGATTGTCAGCGCTTCACCATACCTGTTCAGTTGCGAAAGAGCTTCCGCTTTCATGAGCATTACATCAGCCAGGCGGTAAACAATCCAGTTGGCGCTGTTCTGTAAGGTCCCGGTTCTGAATGTGTTCCCGTCAGGAGCACTTCCCACGTATTTCCAGATGATATAATCATCGTCGCCATATTTTTTAATGGAGGCATCTTCCCCGCGTACCAGTTCCTTAGCGTACTTCCGGGCAAACATTTCAAGGGCACGCTGGCTCGGGTCATACCGGTATGAATTCCGGTTGGTTACCCCGTACATATTATTATTTTGGTTTTTCCCCTGGTCAAACTGAAACTCGAAAATAGATTCCAGGGAATTCCCGGGATAGTACATTTCAAACCATTTGCCACCGGGCATCAGTACGATGTCTTTATTGGCTTCTATCCTTGCCACGTGTTCCAGCACTTTTTCATATTCAAAGTTCCAAAGGGCAATGTCGGCCAGCAACGCATCAAAAGCGGCTTTTGAAGCCCGTCCCTTGTTTTCCGACAGGGTGGGCAAACCTTCGGCAATGGCGAACATCCGGTTTTCTTCCAGATCTTTCACGATCTGAGTCAGTACCACTGATTCCCCGGACTTGGGCAGGTAAAATTCGGCATCATCTGTTTCGGTGGGTTTCAATACCAGCGGAACTTCCTTGTATATACGGACCAGGTAAAAATAGGTCAGGGATCTGAGGAAATAAGCTTCTGCCATGATTCCTTTCAGCTGATAATCAGTGAAGGTATTGTCAATTTTCTGGACGGCAGGAGCGTTTTTGATCACTTCGTTGCAATAGTTGATCACCTGGTAAAACCGGTTCCAGTTGGCGAGCCAGTTATCCGGATAAATATTGTTCTGGACTATTTTCCTTTCGTCTTCTCCCTGGTATACATCCCCCTTAATCATGTCGGCACGAAGCTCACCATAAAGGAAAAAGTTTCCGTCCAGTTTGGACATTGCACTGTAGGCGCCCATCAGTAATGCTTCTGCATCTTCCTTGGTTTGCCAGAATTCTTCCCTGATGAGACCTTCGGGTGGCAGCAATTCAAGCCAATCTCCGCAGGAAACCTGCAGGAAAACCGTCAGAATGACCAATATATGTTTAATGTTCTTCTTCATTTTTCTATCATTTTGACATTAGAAACCAATTAAAAGACTAAAAGTAAAGGTTTTGGGAGGCGGGGTGTTGGCATTGTCCACACCAATCCAGAAAGGATCGCTGGCATTTTGCCCGACCTCAGGATCCTGACCTGAATAATTTGTAAAGGTGATCAGTTTTCGTGCACTGGCAGAAAAGCTCAAGCTGCGGAGTCCGATTTTTTCACAGGTTTTTTGGGGAACCTGGTATCCGAATTTTATGGTGTTTAACCTCATAAAATCCCCCTTTTCCACATAGCGGTCTGATCCAAGGTTATTGGCGGGATGATTGAGATAGGCCCTGGGTAACATTCCCGCTTCATTCTGGCCCTGAACCCTCCACCGGCTCAATACAGCCTTGCTCTGATTGTTACGGTTGAGCATGCCTTCTGTATCCATGGCGACCTTGTTGATGATGTCAAATCCAAGCCGGTAATGGAATCCGAAAGAGAAATCGAAGCTTTTATATTTCAGGGTAGCACCGAAACCTCCGATAAAATCAGGATTGGAATCCCCGATATAGACCACATCATTCAGGTCGATGACCCCATCGTGATTAACATCTTCATACCTGGCATCTCCCCCTCTGAAAATATAAGATCCCTGATAGGTGAGCGGTATCGGAATTCCTTCAGAGTCAACCAGTGTGTTGCCTTCAGCATCACGGGCCAGTACATCATCATCGCTTGACCAGACACCCAGATAACGGAATCCGAAGAATGATCCGATGGCTTCCCCTTCGACCACCCGGCGGGGATAATCGCCATTACCGATCGAAGTGGAAACCTCCGTATTGAAATTCTCCGGCAACTTGTTGAAGGAATTGATATTTTGTGAAGAGTTAAAATCGATCATCAGGGAGAAATCCCTGGTTCTGATGGCTCTCCAGTTGGCCATCAGTTCCCATCCTCTGTTTTCCAGTTCACCGCCATTAAAGAATTGTATGTTGTCATAACCTGAAGATGTTGGAACTTTGTAAAAATATGGAGATCCGCCAAATAAAATATCTGTCGTTACTTTCCGGTAAATATCTGCACTGATGTATACTTTTTCTTCCAGCAGGTTCATTTCTATTCCCAAATTGGTGGAACTCGTGTTTTCCCATTTCAGGTTATTCAACTGGACTTTGTTAGGTACAATGGCCGTCCCGTCAATATAGTTCCCGGTGGAAACATAGTTGGCAAATCTGGCATAGGGATCGCCCGGTTGTCTTCCCGCGAGTCCCCAGCTGGCTTTCAGCTTGCTTTCCCCCAGCCACTCCAGGGTGCTCATGAAAGGTTCTGCGGAAAAACGCCAGAAACCGGAGACTCCGGCAAATGTGCCCCACCGGTTATTGGCCCCGAAAGAGGCATTGGCATCGGATCGGACAATAACGGTCAATCCATACCTGTCCATTAATTTATAATTGGCATTGAAAGTGGCAGCCACATCTCTGTTTTTTCCGGTGCCTGTGCCAATCCAGTTGATCTGCGCATTGATGGAGGGATCCTGAATATCGGTACTGGGCGTGCGGTTACTCTGAATGTTCATCCACTCATACATCGATTGGTTGGTGAACCAGGTTAATGCGCCGGATACCACATGTTTGTTCGATTTAAAAGGTGAGTCAAACAATACCTGTGATTCGGTTTGTATGGATGAACTGATGTTGTTCCCCTCTTCTGCTTTGTTGATTTGCCAGTCCAGCCAGTCGGCCCCAATGGCATTATAAGGAAGAAAATTTTTGCTTTTGGAGCCTGTGTACTGGAAAGCCACAGTCTGATTGAAGATCAGCCATCGGTTGATGTTATACCGCAGCCGGAAGGTGTTATCCAGTGAATTTTCCACCCGGTCGTTCCTTCCCAGATTGGCTACCGCTACCGGATTGTAATAGGAAACCCCGTTGCCCTGGTAACTGTTGATGGGGTTGAAGTATTCGCCGGTCAGGTTTCCGAACTGATCCCTTTCCAGGATACTCATGTTCGGTGCTTTGATATAGGCCATTGCCCGTATATTCTTATTGTCGAGCGTAACATTTCCGTCAATGTTGTTGGAAATAAAACTGAACTGAACGGTAAACAGCAGCCGCTTGGACAGAAAATAATCGAGGTTGATCCTGGTTGAAAAACGGGCCGCTGCTGAACTGATCGTGGTCCCTTTTTCGTTGACATAGCTGAGGGAGGTAAAATAGCGGGTGCGTTGCCCTCCCCCTGAAATCTTGAAATAGTGGTCGTTGGTGAAGGAGTTACGGGTGATGGCTTTGATCCAGTCGGTATTGGCCGAATAGTTGTAGAAATCGGCATAATCGCGGTCATAGGCAATCTCACGCGGAATATTGAAAACTCCGTAAGCATTGTGCCATTCTTCCAGCTGAAGCATGATGTACTCATCCCCCGTAAGCATGGGAATAGCAGGCGGCTGAACATTGTAAGTGTTTTTAAACTGGTAGTCAAACTGAACCTTTCCCATTCTTCCCTTGTGGGTTTCAATCAGCAGAACCCCGTCAGCGCCCCGGGAACCGTAAACTGCTGTGGAGGCGGCATCCTTGAGCACTTCAATCGACTTGATGTCCTGAAGGGCAATGTTGATGAGGTTACTGATGTCTTCCTGGTCGGCTGAGGCCAGGTCGAAATCTGATGAGACACGGTCCTGCGGCACTCCGTCGATCACAATGAGCGGACGGCTGTTGCCCATCGAACTTAAGCCTCTGATTACCAATGAAGAACCCGACCCCGGGTCACCGGAAGCACTGATGATGTCCAACCCACTGATCTTTCCCTGCAAAGCATCAGCTGCCGATGTGATGCCGGCATCCGTGACATTCATCAGGTCGATCTTAACTGTCGCTGTCGCATTGTCACGCTGATCAATGTTGGTCAACCGGTTGGAAGTGGCAGCCTGGGCGGTGATGACCACCTCCCCGAGTTCCACGTCTGAAGGTTCCAGTTCCACCACGATGGGTTTGGCCGGATCTGGCTTTACTTCCTTTGAATTATATCCAATGATACTGACCATAATCTTGTTGGAAATATTCTTCATCTCCAATACAAAATCTCCGTTCACATTGGATATGGTTCCGCTGATTACCCTGTTTTCATTGTCATACTCAATCACATTGGCCCCGACAATGGTGATCTTATCCGACTTGTCAATAATCCTTCCCCTGATCACCACTTTGGCCTGCGGAAATGCCTCAATACAACTGAAGAGCGTTATGAGCAGAAATATGATACTTTTAATTTTTTTCATCTTTATAAACACCAAAGGTTTAGTAACACAGTTTAACTCTACTTTCCTATTTCGTATCCAGGTCACTGAATTTCAAAACTTTGTCTATTTCATGAATCACCCCGTTGGTAATAATGCTCTTGATGGTTTCGGTCCCGGTTCCCAGATTCTTTGCCAGGATGATGTTTGCTTTCGGTGATTCCTGAATTTCCGTAAAGGTAGTTCCATCTTTGGCCATGATCCTGATAACATCGGGTGACGGCTTGATATTGATTTTGGTATAATAGGTAGCATATAGTGAAGAGGCCTCAGAAATCCTGGCCGTTTCATAATATTCTGATGGTTTTTTACCGTCGGTAAATAGGATATGCCCGGGAACAAAATGGAGCAGAACAACCCTGCGCAGTTCTTCCACCGTCATTCCGGATGTTTCAAACTGAACCATGGCAGCATCACTCGGAACAAAAACCGTATATACTTCGCTCTCCGAGATAAAACTGTAGCGGTATTCCTTTTCCCTGTCAAAACCTGCAGCCTTGATCAGATTATGAAACCTGGGATAAGAAGTAGAAATTTTCGTATAGAGGTTGGTGGCCGAAAAACTGAACCAGTTGTTGATTTCATAGGTCGTTCCGTTATCGGCATTGGTGCTGATTTGTTTGGGGAATTCCTGAACGATCTGGGAACCATTGTATCCCTTTTTTGTAAAATCAGTCCCCCTGACTTCTCCGGTAACATTATCCACAATGAGGTAATTACCTGCCTGGTTGGGAATAAACTCCTTCCGGGCATTGCCTTTTGGTTTGTCTAAACCGATGTGGTTCAGCAATAAACTCCTGAGGTCATTTTTTGATATCCCGAATTCCTGGAAAGAACCGGGAGAAAGCATAAAGGCTGCAAAACGCTGACGAACTTCATCATAAACCAGGGAAGAGTCTTTTCTCAGGCTTTCGTCAGATTCAACAAAAAACATATAATTCTGATTCTGTCGTTTCAGGGAAGGCAGCAGTCCCGCCTGCTCAATAGCGTACATAGCCCTTGAATATCCCCTTTGCAGATAGATCGGCCCGGTTACTCCCCTGAATGCTCTGGGTATGATGGCTCTTTTTAGGCCGATGAAAGTACAGTTGCTGCCATATTCCTTCTGTACAATATCCGCCTGGTCAATTTTCACCAAATCCAGTTCCCCGTTATAAAAACCCTTGGAAAGATCTGTAGGATAAACCGGGTTTACCGACATAAAGGTGTTGGCAATAATTCTTTTTATGAAGTCGGGTGTGTTTTTAAGGCTTCCCCATTTGGCGCCTCCAACAAGGTATTCACTGACAAAGGCATCAAACGCCTCGTTGGTTGGAGCCAGAAGGCCATGATGATACCTTATGGCAACATTTTGCGGCAACCCGAAGGTACTTGGCGGCGCTTTGGTCCTTTCCCTGTTAATGTTAAAAGTAATCTGGGGATAAGTCAGGTCAAAGAGAGAATCAACCGCCAGACCTTCAGCTGCTCCGGGCTGTGCCAGCGTTTTGTTTCTGTTATAGGTGAATTCCGGAAACGTGTTGATGAAATCCAGAAATTTATTGTACCGGTTGGGGCCTGTTTTTTGGTTCAGAATCTGGTAACCGTTTTTAAGTGGTTCAACCACCCTGTCTAATTTGTATACAAATCCGTTTTCTGCAAAAATCTCATTTCCCAGGATTTTTGCTCCTGCATAATAAATATCGTTTGAACTCTCAATGGGACGATTGAAATAAAACTCGTAATCAGAAGAATTGAGTTCATAAATGTCAAAATACTCCTTGTAAAAAACAGGTGCAAATTTTCTGGAATCTACTGTTTCCCGCCTCTTCCAGGGAGTGGATAAGGTGTCAACTATAGAAATATACGAACGCAGATTGATCTTCTCCCCCAGAATTCCGTATTTGGGATCCCTGTCCAACAGCAGGGTTTCCCTTTTATATCCCCGGGGTTCATTGTTGGTCAGATCTTTGGGATCGATCCATCCGAATACATCCAGTGAACGAAGCTGGTTTTTACTCCAGGGATTCTGAACAATAAGGAATTTAACCAGGCTGTTCAACTCACCCAACGGAATATCCTCTACTTTCTTATATCGGGTATTCTGTTGAAAATAAAGTGAAAACGCCTCATCTGTCGGAGCAAATACCGTATAACTCCCTGAAATGTCCAAAATGGTATCGTAACCTGTTAGTTCGATACATTTGGCAAATGTCGACAATTCAGGCTGTTCTTTTAACTGGGTAAAAACTTTACCCGCCAGCCATTCCGGCCGGCTGTATTTATCTATGGAATCATCCCGGCAACCCGTTGTAAAAAGAATTAAAAGGAAGACCAGAATTTGAAGTCGTTGATTCATCGTTTTCTGTTTTTGATTTTAATAAGCTGACTGTTTCAAAAATACAACATTTTTTTAATCTTTTTTAACTCTGTGAAATTTAGCAATCTGCCGGAGAAAGGTCAGCAGATGTTGATTTCTTAATACATCGGGCTGATGAGATGGGCCAGAGATTCCTTCATGTGCGCCAGTCTTGATCTTTTTTTCCAATCTCCGGCCACTATTTCCCGGCTGTTCGACAGGTCGGCATGATAAAACCCGGTTAGTTGACGGGTGAAAGCCGCATCATAAATAAAGGTATTGATCTCAAAATTAGTTTCCAGGCTTCTGAAGTCGAGATTGGTTGTTCCAATGCTGCAAAAAATGCCATCCACCATGATCAGTTTGCTGTGGATGAACCCCTTTTGATAAAAGAATATGCGGACGCCTGCTTCCAGCAATTCCTCCACAAAGGAGAAGGAACACCATTTCGGGATCCGCGCATCGGAAAATTCAGGCATCAGGATCTGGACGTTAACGCCTCCCAAAGCGGTAATCTTCAGCGCCTCCAGAATAGGTGGAGGAGGCATCAGGTAGGGGGTTACAATAAATACATCTTTCTTTGCGCTGGCAATGGCAGCAAAAAAGGCCTGCCCTATGCTGTCCCAGTCGGAATCGGGGCCGCTGGCGCTGATTTGCACGGCCGGTCCTTTCAGGTCAGACTGCGTTTTGAAATAACCCGGCCCTTTCAGGTTTTCCTTTTTGACGAAATACCAGTCGGCGGCAAAAATCACCTGAAGACAGGCTACTGCATCCCCTTCGATCTGCAAATGGGTGTCCCTCC
>Ga0105102_10000217_pt1 | contig 15649 bp, 14 predicted proteins | sample PPLLaktember2015_FD_87032 | JGI IMG/M metagenome (GOLD analysis project Ga0105102, IMG submission 87032) | Freshwater sediment microbial communities from Prairie Pothole Lake near Jamestown, North Dakota, USA - PPLs Lake P7 Core (6) Depth... | ecosystem: Environmental > Aquatic > Freshwater >...
GAACTCCTTAGCCGTCTGCAGGACGGCCGCCGCTCGAAGTGCGGCCAGGGGTCTCAAGTCCCTCCGGGCGTAAAGAGAGCGAGGGGGCATTCCGGCCCCCTCGATCTCTTCACGTTCGAAGCCACCTTGATCTCCCGAGTTTGCAGCCTCCAAGACGGCAAACTCCTAGCTGTCCAGAGGACAGCCGCTATGCGAAGGGCGTTGAGAGTCCTCTGGACGGCCAGGGGTCTCAAGTCCCTCCGGGCGTAGAAGTGCCGGAAAAGCCGTGTTGATGCTCTTTCTGTAGCTGACCGTCTAATTGCTCTTGAACTTCAGGGCGCTCCGCCCCACCGCGATCTCGATTAGGTAAGGATTGACCCATTCCGTGGACCGGTTCCTTGGGCTCAGGTCAGATATCGCCGCCCCCCTTCCATGAACGCCGCTATGTTCGCGAGCGGCGTCTCAACAGGGAGGTCGCACCCGGTACTCAAGACGAAGTTGGAGTAGGGCGACATCCTTTGCCTCAGATCGCGGACGGCGCCCACGACGCGCTGAGGATCGGGGGCCCCCATAACGGCGACCGGGTCGATGTTTCCGATGAGGACGATCTCCCGGCCAACTGCGGCCGCAATCGCCGGCAAGTCGACTCGGCTGTCGAGGCTCAGACCGTCGACGCCTGTTGCGCACATCGACGGGACGAGATGCCTCGAGTCCCCGCAAATGTGGAGGATCGAACAGGCATGAAGATCGCGGACGATCTCCGCGATCGGCTCTCCGGAGAACGCAACAAACGCTCTAGGCGACAGCATGACCGCTGTCGGCTCGAGGAAGGCGATCGCCTCGGCCCCCGCCGCCTGGCATGCCTCAGCGTACACGCGGACGACCCCCTTGGTCACACCCACCAGACGCTGGACGAACTCGCGCTGGAGCACCGTGGCGAGGGCGATCTGCGACGCGCCCATCAGGAGGCCGGCGAGCGTAAACGGTCCCACGACGTATGCGCCGTGAACGGCGTCCACCAGCGATCGCAGATTCCGGAGGGTCTCGAGGAACGATTGTAGGCGGCGATCGGCAAGCACGTCGACGGTGCGGAATCGTTCGAGGTCGGCGTCTCCGCGGACAGGGTGCTCTTCGACGGTCGGCGACTCGTTGTCCGGAAGACGCACACGCAGCCCGAGCGCGCCGGCCTCGAGGGTCAGGTCCATCATCGGGAATACGATGTCGTGCCGGTAGTCCTTCCAGAGGCGGCGAATTGTGTGACGTGAACGGCCGCGTCGCTCAGGTTCTGCCTCAGCGTGGTGCCCGTGAGCCGGGCCCCTGGATACCCCAACAGAGGCGCCACCAGAGGCTCGGCGTTGTCTTGGACGATCTCACAAAGCCTCAACAGGGTTCCTCCCCTTCACCCACGAGCGCGAGGCGGGAACGCCATCGCGTGGACGAATCGCTTGACGTACTCCTTGGATCTCCCGAGTTGGACCGAGTGGGCAGCGCCAGCCAGGACTGCGGCCTTCTCCATGAGCCTAGAATCGACCAGGGTCTGGGCTGTGCCGAGGCCTGCAGCGTTCTCCAAAGCCTGCACGCGCGATCCCCACTCCGGCGGCAAGAGCCCGATGCGGACCATTGTGCGCGGATTGAGGCGGACGCCGAACGAGCCACTGACGACGACCCTCGAGACGGCGTCCGTCCGGACGCCGGCGGCGGCCAGCAGCTGCTCGATGCCGCTGCGAAGGGCAGCGATCGCCAGCTGAATCTGCCGTATTGCACGTTGCGAGAGCGCGCGGTTGTCGCCTTCGAGACTCCCGTCCTTGCGCACCGCGCCGGAGTCAAGCAGCTCGGCCAGGAGATCGAGCAGGGTCGATCCCCGAACGACGCTCGGTCCACTTCGGCGCTCAGGTCCGCACGAGGTGTCTCCACCCTCGGGACCTATTCCGAGGCCCGCGCCGTGCCCGAAGGCACCAACCTCAAGCGCCGGGCCGGCCGCCGCCGAGCACGCGAAGAGCTGTCCCTCATGCGCCAGCAGGAGCTCAGCGTTCGTCCCGACATCCATCAGCAGGGCCGTCTCTCCCGCACTGCCCAGCCGAGTGCAGAGAGCGCCAGCCACTGCGTCTGCGCCGACGAACCCGGAGATGGCCGGGATCGAGTCAACCCGCGCCCCGTCCGCAAGGAGGACTCCGGCGTCGGCGGCTGAACTGCTGATGGCGCCTGAGAAGACCGGCGCGAAGGGCGCCCGCCCGAGAGGCCGGGGATCTATTCCGAAGAAGAGGTGGAGCATCGTTGGGTTTCCTGCCACGCGGACATGGAAGACTGCGCGGCGCTCGATCCCGGCAGACTCGACCAAGCGTTCCGTCGCGGCGTCGAGCTCCCGCTGCACGAGACGTTGCAGCAGTCCCCGCCCCTGGTTCCCGTGGCTCTGGACGAATGCGATCCGAGAGAGTACATCTGCGCCGTGAGCGGCCTGCGGATTGAGAACGCTTTCGCTTGCCACGATCTGCGCGGCTTCAAGGTCGACGAGGTAGAGTCCCAGCACCGACGTCCCAATGTCGGCAGCGATGGCGTGCGGGGCGGCAGAAGCATCCCCTGGGCAGACGGCAAGGACCTCACCGTCCGCCTCGTAGATCGCGATCTCAGCAGCTTCGCATGCGCCAACCAGCTCCGCCACGGTCCTTGGCGACCAGCGCAGGCTCTTGCCCAGCGCAAGGGAGAGCGCCTCCGCTTCTGACTCCTTGGGCGACCCGGTCGCGGCTCCCGCAGCAACGAGGTGGCGCTCGACGATCCTCGTCCCGCCCTCCAACGCAACGTGCCCGCATGACTTCCAGTCGACGGACGTCTCAATCGGCGCGACCCAGATTCGCGCATCCGCGGTCAGCTCGTGTTGGCAGGCGAGTCGCCACCCGTCTTCGATCTCGTCGTTCCTCAACCGCGCAGCGTCCTGCGGGGTTGGGCGGGGTGAGTTTGCAACCCACCGAACGCGACACCGCCCGCAGAGCCCGTGGCCGCCGCAGGCATCGAGGACGAGGTTGCTCTCGGCAAGCAGGTCGAGCAACCTCGTTCCCCTTGGCACGACAAGGTCAAGCCGCCTCGGCGCTATCTCCACTCGAACCCTCTCAGTCTCCTGCATTTCGCTCCCGTCCGGGCTCTCGGGTCGGGCCTCGGCGTTCAGTGTAGCTCCGAGGCGAGGCTCCTTCTTTTCATCTCCGGCGCAGCATGCAGGCGGGTGCGATGCCACGCAGGGAGGTGCCTGGTCTGCGCTCGCGTCACCCCGACGGGCAGTTCGGACCGATGTTCAGCCTCCGAGCGCGGCCCGGCGCTGCCGTCGCCCTGCCCATTGGCTTTGTGCCTGCGACGCGCCGCTAAAACCCGTGCGGCAGCTCGCCGCATCCCTGTTTACCCTTTGGAGATCCGCCATGCCTCATCGTAGAGAGCTACGATGTTCTCCGGCGGGACGTCGGCCTGGATGTTGTGCACTGCGCCGACGACGTAGCCGCCTTGCTTCCCGAGCGTCGAAGCCAGTTCTCTTACCTGACGCCGCACGTCCGCGGGGCTTCCAGATCGCAGAAGACTCTGTGTGTCTACGCCGCCCCAGAAGGCGACGCGATCTCCGTATCGCTGTGCGAGATCCGCGGGGCTCATCCCGCGGGCGGTGATCTGCACGGGGTTGATGACATCGATGCCTATTTCGACGAGATCCGGGATAAGCGGGGCGATTCCGCCACACGAGTGGAAGTGGAGGCGAGCTCTTGTCTTGGACTTGATCGCCGCGAACAGCTGCTTGTGGTAGGGCTTGACGATCTGCCGGTAGAGGTCAGGAGAGATGAGGAGGCCCGTCTGCTGCCCCAGGTCATCCCCAACGCAGAGCACATCAAGGTATTGGCCAACATGTGCCAAGAAGCCTTCCATGCGCCGCATCTGGACATCGAGGATGTGGTGGAGAAGTGCGTGCACAAGCTCCTTCTCCCGAACGAGCGCCATCATGAATCGCTGCATGCCTAGAAGAGCAATGCCGACCTCGAACAGGCTCGTGTCTCCGGGGTGGCCGACCACCGCGTACTCCGTGTCTTGGGCAAGCGCCGCGGCCCTCAAACCCAGGGCCTCCCAAGTCGCCGTGTCAGGAGTCTGCGGCCACGCGTGCGTCGCCAGATCCCTTGGGCCCGTCGCGCGGCTGAGGGGGTGAGTCACCATCTCGTAGTACAGGATCTGCCCACCAATCGTCGTCGGGCGGTAGGTGATTCCCCAGTCGTCCGTGTACGTCCCGTTCAGGGTCACCGGAGGCATGACGGCTTGGGGGACGACGCTTCGGGTGTCGATGTGGAGGGCCTCAAGCGCTTCTTCCCGGACGTGCACGGCCAGAAACGACAGGCTCATGAGGTCGGGGTCAGGTTGCGCAGGCAGGCCCAGGTACTGGAGTAGGCGATCATGGGCAACGCGGCTCATGGTCGTGTTGGGTGAGCTTCCCAGATCGAGCACGAGAAAGCCCTTACCCTGCCGGGCGAGCGTCGCGTGCATCCTGGCGCGCGAGCCGGCACCCTTCATCGGGGGCTCCCGGCGCGCGTCGGCGCCTCGTCTGCCGGGATCCAGTTCTCGGCTAGCTGCGGGTCATGGGATGGCAGCAGGATATCGCACATGCAGATCAGCTTGCGCGCCGAGGCGTACCAACTAACGTAGTCGAGACAGGCCGGCGGGTAGATCTCTTTTCGTTCGCCGTAGTGAGCGTTCTCATTCGTCGGGAAGAGGTCGCCCGCGATGCCGTACGTCCCGCCGCGCGTGTCGACCAGGACAGACTGGTGGCCGGGGCTGTGACCCGGCGTTGGAAGCACCCGGATTCCTGGAAGGATCTCAGTCTCCCCATCCAGAAACGACAGCCTTGGCCCGAGCCACGCGGGGGCTCCCCCCGCGCACGGGGAGTTGTAGGCCGACGCATCGAAATCCATCGGCGCAGAGGCGTACCGCACTTCCTCGCGCTGAACAAGAAGACGGGCGTTGGGAAACAAGTGAAGGTTCCCGCAGTGATCCCAGTGCAGGTGGGTGAATAGGATTGTCGTGACCAGCGATGGAGAGCACCCCACGCGCCTCAGCGCCTCATCGAGTCCAAGGTGCGCACGAACGGAATACCCGGCGCCAGAGGCGCCCGCGGAAGTTGGATCGTCAAACCCCGAGTCGACGAGGACATGGTTGGGACCGTCCGTCAGATACCAGACGACGCTCGGCACCCAGACCTTGATGCCTGGTTCCTGGTAAACAAGGATCTCGGATTTCTCAGCAAGGACCTCACCACGAACCACTGGACGAATCCGCCACCTGCTCATAGTTACCCCTTCCCTCGCGACGGCGCATGCGGTCTACAGGTGACTGCCGACCTGATGCCCCTGGTGGATCGCCGTGTACAGATTGCCGACTCGTCTGCAGTCCCCGACGGAGATGACAACGGCTCTGGGCGAGCGCCGCCGCAACTCATCGGCCAATTCGGTGTTGGGCACGTATCCGAGTGACAGAACGACCGCGTCCGCTGCGAACTCCTCGCACTCTCCAGTCGCGACGTTCTCACAGCAAACGCGGTGCTGGTCGATGCAAACCAGCGCGCGTCCTGTGTGAAGCCCGACCCCATGAGCTGCCAGTTGAGTCAGGAGATGCGCTCTGATATACGTGGCCTCATCCGCCAGCAGCCTAGCCTCATCCAGCTTGTCGATCACGTCCACCTGCTTTCCGTGCTCTGCGAGGTGAAGCGCAGTCTCGAGCCCGACAAGACCGGCTCCAACCACCACGACGCGTGGAGGCAGAGTCGCATCGAGCACCTTAGGGTCCGTCGGCAGGAGCACCTGGTGGCCGGTGATGCCTGGGACATCGGGGAGCATCGGGCGCGCCCCGATCGCGAGGATGATTACGTCAGAAGGCTGTGCCATGAGCCCATCAGGGCTCGCTGTGCCCAGGAGGCGAACGTCAATGTCGCTCGCCGCTAGCTTGGCCTCGTAGTAGGCCAGCAGTTCCCCCATTGGGTATTTGAATGAGTGGGCCGCGGCGTAGACCAGGTTTCCGCCAACACGGCTCCCCTGCTCGAGGACAGTGACCCGATGACCGCGATCGGCCGCGGCGAATGCGGCGGCAAGTCCTGCCGGTCCGCCTCCCACGACCGTCACGTTCTTCGCTTCGCGCGTCAGTGGCGTTGCCGTGCCTTCGTCCTCGCCGAGGCGGGGGTTGACCGTGCAGTGAATGGCGCGAGACCTCATGATCCGCTGATGGCAGCGGTTGCAGAGGATGCACGGGCGAGGCGACGTTCCCGCAGCAGCACGCGTCCCCCAGGCAGGGTCGGCCAGGAAGCTCCGTCCGATTGCGACAAGATCTGCCTTCCCATCAGCGATCACGCGCTCCGCCTCTTCCGGCGTTCGACTGCATGCAGTCAGGATGACTGGCACCCGAATCGCCTCCCGTATCTGCGCACCGATCGCAGAGTGCGTATCCGCGTTGGAGTACAACGTCGATAGGTTCGTGAGATCGACCCGCGATGCAGTCACTGCAACGTGAACGTACACGACACCCTGAGATTCTGCCCATCTTGCGATGCGCACACCTTCCTCCCGATCGGATCCTCCTGGGAGGTCCTCGACCGCAGAGAACTTGAACCCAACCGGGAAGTCTGATCCGCATCGGTCACGGATCCCCGCGATGATGGCCGCGGGGAACTGTAGACGTCTCTCGAAGGAGCCCCCGAAGTCGTCGGCCCGATGGTTGCAGTGAGGAGAGATGAACTGGCCAATCAGATAGTCGTAGGCGCCGTGAACCTCCACTCCGTCGAACCCAGCCGCCTGGGCCCTCGCTGCGGCATCAACGAACTTCTCGATGAGCTGAAGGACCTCATCCCGCGTGAGAGCGCGAGGAAGGTGCGTATAGAGCGGGCTCGCTATCTCTGACGGCGCGACTGGCCTATGTCCAGTCAGGGCCTGCAGCGCCTGTCCGCCGTGATGCGCGATCTGCAGGAAGATACGCGCTCCCCACGGGGAGACAGCATCCACCAGCCGGTTCAGGCCGGCCTTGAGGCGTCCGGAGTAGCAGCCCAGCGATGACATCATCTGCTCTGCGTCTACAGCGCTGAACTCCGTGAGGATCATGCCAGCCCCGCCCGCTGCGCGCTCACGCAGGAACGCGATGTAGAGGTCAGTTACCGAGCCGTCCGCGGCCGTGAACTCAGTGTCCATCGGTGCAAGAACGATGCGATTCGCTACGTCGAGCGCACCGAGTCTGATGGGCGACAGGAGCCTGGTACATCCATGCAGGTCCTTCTTCACTTGATCCCTCCTATCCTTTCCGCGCGGACCTCGGGTCGATGACGTCTCTCAACCCGTCCCCGAGCAAGTTGAACGCAAGCGTCACGAGCGCGATCGCTATGCCTGGAAACAGGACGAGCCACCAAGCTGAGAGAGTGAAGTCCCGCCCGGCCGCGACCATGAGACCCCAGTCCGGCGCGGGCGGCTGCGCGCCCAACCCAACGAAACTCAGAGCTGCAGAAGTCAGGACCACGTAGCCCGCGTCGAGGCTGAGCTGAACGATCAACGGCGTCATGATGTTCGGGAGGATGTGCCGCGCCATGATGTAGGTTCTAGGGGCTCCCGTTGCACGAGCTGCTTCCACGTACGTGAATTGCTTCACCAAGCGCGTCTGGCCACGCGCGATGCGCGCGTACCACGGCCACCAACTGATAGCTAGTGCGATCATGGCGTGGGTCAGGCTTGGGCCCAGCGCTGCAGCGATCGCCAGGGCGAGGATGAAGGTCGGAAAAGACAAGAAGAGGTCGACGAGCCGCATCATGACCTCGTCGACGCGGCCGCCCAGGAAGCCAGCGGCAAGGCCGAAGGGAATGCCAATCGCGGCGCTCAACGTCAGGACCACGAAGATCTCAAACAGCGCAAGGCGAGACCCGTGGAGGACTCGGCTCATGATGTCCCGCCCGAGATCATCTGTGCCGAACCAGTGCGCGCTGCTCGGGGGCTTGAGCGCGTCCGAGAGGACGACGTGTGTCGGCTTGTAGGGAGCGATTGAAGGCGCGATCAGGGCGCAAGCGAAGAACACCAAGATGATGGCGGCACCGAAGACCGTCAGTCTGTTCCTCGTGAAAACGCGGAGCGTGCGCAGGCGCGTCGTGCGGCTTGCTCCTTCCGCTCTCTGTTCTTCGCGCTCCATCCTTCAGCCCACTCCTTTCCCTAGTAGCGGATGCGCGGGTCGATCTTCGAGTAGATGAGGTCGACAGCGAGGTTGATCAGGCTATACCCTAGCGTCAGGAGCAGCACGACGCCCATGATGGCCGGGAAGTCGAGGTTCAGAATCGCTCGCCCCCCGTAGAGACCGATGCCGGGCCAACTGAAGACGATCTCCGTCACAAACGAGTTGCCAAGCAGGAAGCCGATCTGCAGGCCGATCACGGTGACGACGGGGATCAGGCTGTTTCGCAGCGCATGCTTCAACAGCACTCGCCGGAAGGTGAGCCCCTTCGCGGTGGCTGTGCGTATGTAGTCCTCTTCGAGGACTTCCACAACGCTCGAGCGGACCATGCGCGTCACCACCGCCAGAAAGCTTGCGGCGACGGTGAACGCAGGCAAGACAAGATGGAGACAGGCACTCGCGAGTGCCTGCCCGTTTCCCGTGAGAAGGCTGTCGACGACGTAGAGGCCGGTGATGTGGCTGGGACCGATCTCACCGATTCCAAGGCGCCCGCCGACAGGGAGAAGCCCGAGAACCTTGAAGAATAGTACCTGCAGCATGATCCCCAGCCAGAATGACGGCAGGGAGACCGCTGCAATCGAACCGACGCGTGTCAGGTGGTCCGGCCACTTGTCCTTCTTCCAGGCGCTCATCAACCCTCCGGGAAACCCGAGTGCGAGGGCGAACAAGATGGCCACGGCGCTCAGCTCGAGTGTAGCGGGGAAGTAGTCTGTCAGATCTGCCAGGACCGATCGCCGAGTCAGAAGTGACCGACCGAGGTTCCCGTGGAGGAGCTCCCGAAAGTAGATGAAGTACTGATCGACAAGCGGCCTGTCGAATCCCCACTGCCGTCGCAGCGATTCGACCTGTTCTGGACCCGCATGCGGTCCTGCCATCGCCCTGACGGGGTCAGCAGGAATCAGGTGCGTGATGACAAAGACGAGCGAGACCGCAGCGAACGCGATGATCAACGTGTGCCAGAGTCGTCTGATGACGTAGCCCAGCATGCGTTGCAGCTCTCCTCAGATCCGAGCCTGGAAGTCCGGCGGCCAGGCCGCGTCTCTACGTGGGTAGTGGAGCTGAGTGAAGCTGGCCCCCCTCCTGCTAGCTGAGGAGGGCCAGCCCGCAACCCGTATCTAGCGCTTCAAGTGCATGTCGTAGATGTTGTAGCTCCAGAACGGGGTGTACACAAAGCCTTCCACTTTCGAGCTGACTGCAAAGACTGCGTCCGGATTCACGATCCAGATGGCAGCTGCGTCTTCGACCAGGATACGTTGAATCTGCGAGTATAGCTCGACTCTCCGCTCGCGATTCGTCTCCTGCTGGGCCTCCTTCAAGAGGTTGTCCACGGCTGGATTCGAGTACCAGCCAAGGTTGAACCCACCCTCCCCGACTTGACTCGAGTGGAAGAGCGGGTAGATGACGTCATCCGGATCGGCGTAGTCTGCGTACCATGTGAAAGAGTACAGGTCGGGAGCTGTATCCTGATTCGTGAGCGCCGCGTACTCGGTCGGCCAGGTCATCGTGACGATGTTGACCTTGACGCCGATCTCGTCGAGAGCGCTGGCGAGAGTCTGCATTTCCCTCTGACGAAGTGCATTCTCGTCGGTGATAGCGTTCAGCACCAGGCCGCTGCTGTAACCTGCGGCGGCGAGCAACTGCCGGGCGGTCGCAAGGCTGTAGTTGTAGGGGTTAGCGCTCGCATCGAAGCCCCAGAAAGTCGGTGGCACCGGACCTTTCGCAACCGTCGCGCGCCCGAAGTAGAGGTTGTCGGCAACCCCGGCGTAGTCCATTGCGTAGCTGATCGCCTGCCTGACCTTCGGGTCTGCGCACGGCCCCTTGGCGGTGTTGATGCCGATCATGTCGACGTTCTCGCCTGCCGTCCCGTAGATGTTGAGGTTGCCTGCTTGACCCAATTGAGTCAGGGCCTCTAACGGGAGTCCATCTCGGGTGTTCGACGCGTGTGCGATTCCCTGCTCAAGGAGAAGCCGTTGCGAAGCATGCTCCGGCACCAGGCGGTAGATGACGGTGTCGAAGTGATCCCCTTCCCATCCTCCCCTGTATCCGTCAAAGCGCGCAAGGACAAACTCCTGTCCGTGAATCCAGCGATCGAGTTTGTAGGGTCCAGTGCCGGCGGCGTGGTCGTAGAGCCATTCCTGTGCCAGGTCGCCGTTCTTCTCGTGTGCCATAACTCCAGGTGACACGATCATCGCTCCCATAGGCTGCGACAGTGCTGCGAGGAACGGCGCGTAGGGATGGTCGAGCACGATCTCGACCGTGTAGGTATCGATGACATTGACGGCGGAGATGGCAGCGAACATCCATGCGGGTCCCTGGTTGATACTCCGCAGTCGGTCGAAGGAGAACTTCACTGCGGAAGCGTCAAAGGCCGCTCCGTCGTGGAACACGACTCCCTGTCGAAGATGGAACACCCACTTGGTCGCGTTTTCCGACGACTCCCACGAGAGCGCCAACCCAGGTCCCGGCGTGGTTGTGCCGGGGAGTGGCTTGACCAGTCCCTCGTAAACCTGAGTGAAGAGATTCCAGGCTGCGACGTCATACGCGATGCTGGGATCGAGCGTAATCGGCTCGTACTCAAGCAATGCGACGAATGCTCCGCTCTGACCGACCGCTCCAAGTGCTGCCCCAGCCACGATCATCACCGCGACTAGAAGCCCGACATGTCCTCTCATGCGTCCCATGTGAAAGCCTCCCCTGTGCGCCGATGTCGGCGCACGCTCTGTCCTGACTGCGCACTCGCTCTTGTCCTTGTCGCTTACAAGCCTCACGGTTTGCCCACTCCGGGGCTTCTCGCCTCAGTGCCTCCCATGAATCGGCCAGATCATCTCTCGTTCCCTCGTTGCTCCCGCATCGCACCGCCTTCCCTCGAGCCTCCTCCTCAGGGGGAGCCACCGCCGGAACAATCCGTACGAGGCCCTAACCTGAGCCCATGTCTCCGCACCTCGCTTCCAGCAGTCGAGAACCCTGCCGACGCCCTCGTCCGCCCGCGTCGAGAGGCGAGTGGCGGACCGAGCGTGTCGTGCAACGAACCTCCGTCGTCCGTGTCCGCACGCCTCCTGAGAGCGAGATGACAGGGAGCGACTCCGCGCAGTGAGATCACTGTAGGTGCCCTTCGCCTCGCCCTTCCAGCAGATCTGATCCAGAGCGTACAACCGACTCCCGTCTCCTCATCGGTAGCCTTGTCTCCCGTGTCAGCATTTCGCCCACCAGATCCCCTCCGGTTACCCAGAGTCCCCGTTCTTTCGCTGCCCGAGGAGGAACGACAGCTGCTCCGCTGTATCGGCCAGTTCGGCAGCCAGCTCCTCCGTCCGTCTGGCGATGCGCCGCGGGACATCCGTCACGCTAATGGCGGCGATGGGCTCGCCGTAGAAGTCGAATACCGGGACCGCTACACAGTAGATGCCCTCTTCGTGCTCTCCGCGATCCACTGCAAAGCGATTCGCTCGAATCTCCTCGAGTTCCTCGCACAGCTCCCTCGGGCCGCGGACCGTTCTCGGCGTGTATCGCTGGAACTGCGTCTGGGCGAGGATGCGCTTCAGCCTCTCAGGACTCACGAAACTCAGAAGGGCCTTGCCGACTCCCGTACAGTAGGCCGGGGCGCGTCCACCGATCCGTGAGTGAAGCGGAAGGGACCGCTCCGTCTCGACTTTGTCGAGGTAGATGACCTCGCTTCCGTGGAGTCGGCAGAGATGCACGGTTGCCTGAGTGTGTTCACAGAGGTCGTCCAACAACGGCCGTGCCTTGGTGCGGAGGTCCATCCGCTCGAGGACTACCGATGCAAGGTCCAGAATCCGAGGTCCGCAATGGAAGGTTCCGGCAAGCCCTTTCTCTGCCAGAGCTCTGGCAGTCAGGCAATTGAGGTAGCGGTACACCGAGCTGCGGTGGATGCCGAGCTGCGCTCCCAGTCCTTCCGCAGTGAGCCCCTCGCGGGAATGCGCGAGGGCATCAAGGATGTCAAGCCCGCGAGAAAGAATCTGAGATACATTCGGCTCTGTCACCTTGCCAGCTCCAGTCGCGGTTTTCGAGACACAGGGTCCCCCTTCTCGCGACACACCGTACCGCATGGCAGTCCCGCCGGTCAACAGGAGTGCACTTCTTCGCAGGATCCATCTAGCGTTTCTCTCGCAGGTACTCGGCGCGGATCCGCATACCTCAGGCGCGCTTCGCTCGCGGATTGCCCGTCCGCTCGAGGACAGAAGTCGGTCTCGAGCTTCTCCTAGACCAGGGATCGGATGCCGAGAACTCACCTAGTGACAGCAGTCCCCGCAACGCGGGAGGGCCAAGGGTGGATCGAAGTTGTCCCCGGCAAGGTCCACGAGCGCGTCGTGGGCCCGCCGCTCTGCTTGTGTGAGCTTCCTGCTCAGGTAAGCCGGGCGTGGAGCTACAGGGGTAGGCGCATGCCGATGCCTTCTCTGAGTGCGCGGGTCAAGATGCTCTTGGCGATGACGACGTCTTCGACGCCCATCCCGATGTTCATGTCCATGATGAGTTCCGTGGCGCTTTCTCGCCCGGGCTTCAGCCCCGCAACAACCTCACCGAGTTCCGCGTGCAGCGGCGGCAGACCGTTCTCAAGGTACCCAACCGTCATGAAATAGCGCATCTCATCCAGGCTGTCCACGACGAACTTGTCGGCGCGCCGCATGGTTTCCCACTCGAAGACAGAGTCAAAGTCCACAGGCAACAGGAGGGCGCCGCTCTTGATCCACGCATCGCGGATTAAGGGCTTCGGCTTGTTCAGGATTGTGGTTGCCGTGACAACGATGTCCGCATCGCTGACGAGCTTCTCAACCGACGAGACCTGCACAAGTCGGCACGGGCATCCCGCCGCCAATTCGTCGACCAGTTGTGCGGCGACCTCCGGACGAATGTCGAAGACGCGGATCTCGTCTAGCTGCGAAGCGACTCGTGGAAGGACCGAAACATGACCACGACCCTGGACGCCGCACCCTAGGATGGCAACCACTCGGCTATCCCTGCGCGCCAGCTTCTCGACTGCCAGCGCCGACACTGCCGGTGTCCGTACTGCCGTGATCCAGATGGCATCCATCACTGCGACGGGCCAGCCGGTCTGGACGTCGTTGAGAACCAGCAGGCCGGATGTCTGGAGCAGGCCGTACTTGTAGTTCTCAGGGAAACACTCGGCCCACTTGATGCCACACGCGTGCTCCGGTGCAACGAAAGCTGGCATCGCGTGCATGAGCGTGTTTGCGATTGGGTGCAGGCCAATCTTCGCGGGCATCTCGCACTGCTTGCGTCCGTGGGCGGTGAGCGCGGCGCGGACATGAGTGATGATGTCATCCGCGTCTCCGCCGCACCGCTCCACGTCCCCGCGCGTTAGGTAGATGATTTCCTTGCCACGCTGGATCTCCGGAAAGGTTTCCCGAACACCGTCCGAGTCCTGCGCCTGAATCCCCTGGTTCATCGGATCGCCCCCTGGGTAGCTCATCCCACAAACGCTCTAGTTAACCGCTCCGGCATGGGCTCCGCCGTGTGGCGCGGAGCTTACCGCCGAGGATTTGAACCCACAAACCACATCTCGACCAGTCTCAGCGATTCCCCGTGCTCGTCTGAGAAAGCGTGTGTGCACTTGCGCGCCTGGTCGCGCCTGACGCATGCTTGTCGCCTTGCGACTAGATCAGCTAAGCCTCTTTGGGAGGGAGCATCTTGGGAAGGGTACGGACAGAGGAGGGAGAGAGCTGTGGGTGACACGGTGCGACGTGCGGGACTGGCGTCCTCGATGGGACTGCTCATCTTCGGCCTTGGGCTGGGAGCATCGAGCCTGCTGCGACTCGCCAGCCTGTTTCCCAACAACGACCCGATTATGGCGGTCGCGCTGCCCTACGCGAAGCACAAGAAGAGGTGGATGGCCATCGCCTTCCCCGTCCTGGCGATGTTGCTTTTCGATTGCCTGTCGGCAGGGGTTGGCGTATGGACCATTGTGACCGCCGCGACATACGGCTTGCTCGGCGTTGGCTTCTCGGTCTTGTACGGAAGACGAGCCGCCCGCGGGCGACGCATCGGGCCGCTCACCTTTCTCGTTTCCGGCGTAGCAGGTGTCCTCGTCTTCGACTTCATCACGGGTCCGATCATGTCGAGCGTCCTGTTTCGAATCACCTTCACGCAGGCTTTCGTCGGGCAGATTCCGTTCACGTTGTGGCACTTGGCGAGCGTGTCGGCCTACGCTTTGGTCATCAGCCCCGTCATCGACCGCGCGCTCCTCTGGGCGGGACATTGCGAGCCGCGCTTGGCTCGCGCGATGGGACTTGAGGCGGGGAGCCTGTAGGCGGGCCTCGCGACGAGCCGAAGACCCCCTACTGTCACGCTACGCGAAGCGGAGGCTCACGTGCGTCGGGTGCTGGAGTCGGCGCCGGCGCAGGGAGGACGTGGACATAGCACGGAGGCCTATGCTGAATGAGATCCGGAATGCAGTGCTTCAGGGCGATCTCGATGCAGCACGGGAGGGGACCGAACGAGCCCTTGCTGCGGGAGTCGCGCCTGCGGAGATCCTGAACAAGGCGCTAATCTTGGCCATGGATGAGGTCGGGCAGGAGTACGAGTCGGGCATTCGATTCATCCCTGAGATGCTTGTCTCGGCTGAGGCAATGAAGAGTGCGATGACCATCTTGCGGCCGGCACTGACAAGCGCCGGCGTCGAGCCTCGAGGACGCATCGTGCTGGGGACCGTCGAAGGTGACCTTCACGACATTGGCAAAGACCTTGTCGGGATGATGCTGGAAGGCGCCGGTTTCGAGGTCATCGACCTCGGCGTTGAGGTTCCTGCCCAGCGGTTCGTGGAAGCGGTCCGCGAGCATCGCCCCGACCTTATTGGTATGTCCGCTCTGCTGACGACGACGATGATCCACATGCCCGAGGTCATCGCGGCGCTGAGAGAAAACGGCCTGCGGGGCGGCGTCAAAGTCATGGTCGGCGGCGCGCCGGTCACGGAGGCCTACGCCCTAGAGATCGGCGCTGATGGATTCGCCGAAGACGCTGCGGGAGTCGTGAAGCTGGCCGTGCGCCTGGTCAACAAGTGATCGGCTCGCTGGACGAAGTGTGTGTCTGCAGAGTCCGGGGCATTCGGCGAGGCGATGGTATTGCTCTCGCCTCCGGACTGCCAGACGATCGAACTGGCGCAGTCGTTTCGACTGCCCGCTGCTGATGACCCAGTTCGGGACGTGGTCGACAGAGCGGTTGCCTCGTCGTTGGACGACTGCCCTGGCTCAGAAGTTCAAGAGTAGTCCCGCAGAGGGCAAAGCGAGCGAGGGGTCCGCAGGGCCCCTCGCTCGCTTTCTGTCTGGAGCCACCTTGATCCTCTGGAGTTCGCATTGGCCGAACCAGGGAACTCCTTAGCCGTCTGCAGGACGGCCGCCGCTCGAAGTGCGGCCAGGGGTCTCAAGTCCCTCCGGGCGTAAAGAGAGCGAGGGGGCATTCCGGCCCCCTCGATCTCTTCACGTTCGAAGCC
>Ga0105102_10000219_pt1 | contig 15601 bp, 8 predicted proteins | sample PPLLaktember2015_FD_87032 | JGI IMG/M metagenome (GOLD analysis project Ga0105102, IMG submission 87032) | Freshwater sediment microbial communities from Prairie Pothole Lake near Jamestown, North Dakota, USA - PPLs Lake P7 Core (6) Depth... | ecosystem: Environmental > Aquatic > Freshwater >...
CAAAACGAAGAGTTATACAAGAGTCTTAATCTTGATGATAGTGAAATAAAAGAATACCTACAATACTTATACCAATCTGGTTACAGCCTTCAAACTGAAGCTGCGTACAAGTTTGCGTTAAACACAGTTAGCCGTGAAATTTTTGCAAAAGCAATTGAGACTAACGCAAATAGCTTGGCTAAATCGGACAAGTCGGTTGTTGAGTTCTTCAGAGATTTAATCAACAAGTTATATGAAGCAGTAATTAAGATAGCTGGCTTTAAAACATTGACAGTAAGCGACTTATCTAAAATGGATATCAATCAGTTTTCTCAAACTGTTATTGCTGAAGTTTTAAATGAAGACCTATCTACGGATGTAAAAAGAAAGGGTATAGAGTTAGCCCCTGGGCAAGTATCTTTAAAAGAAGAATTATCTGAAAGAATTGGTATTGGCGTTAAAGGTAATGGTGAGTTTGTTGACGAAGACAATGTTGACGATTCATACTTTTTAGCTGATGACAGAAGTGAAGAAGAAATTGAGGCTGCAGGAGAGCAAATAGTACAAGATTCAATTGAAGCTGCACAAAGATTAATTGACGAGAAAGCCACAAGAGATTACGAAGGTATTACTCCTGAGGACGTAATGAAAGAAGAGTCTAACAAGAGAAGAAGAATTACTGCTTATATGTTAATCAGAAATAGCCCTGCTGAGGTTATTCAACCATTGATTGATGTATTACAAGACTCTGATTCTTACAAGCAAACATTAGACCAAAATCCTGGCTTATCTATAGAGAACTATATTGATGGTGTAATGGTAGGTAGATTTCCATTAACCCAATCAGATAGAAAGAAATTAGGTACAGCTCAGAAAGGTTTGTTATATCAATTCTATAAGTATCATGCAGAACATATTGCAGATAAAAACTTAACCAAGTTAACCCAAAGAGTTGAAAGCAATAAAGAAAAGATAGCAGCATTAGAAGCTCAATTACCTAAAAAGAAAAGAGGTAAAGTATCTGAAGAAGATGCTAAGCTAACTGCTAAAGTAAATAAAGAAATAGATAAGTTTAAATCTTATATAGAAAAAGATACTAAAGCTATTGAAAGTGCTAAAGAAGAATCTATTAGTGCTGAAGAGTTATTTGATAAAGTTAAAAGAGAATGGGTTGAATTAAACAAATCATTTGAACTTGACAGAACTCAACAAACAGTAGAGGAAGTATTTGAGCAAAAGGTAGATAAGAAAGGTGTACCTATATTTGAGAAAATCAACAAAGCATACGAGAAGTTAGCTAAAGCAAAAACACCTGAACAAAAGGCTAAAATACGCCAGGAAATAGATGGTTATACTGCAAGCTATATGGACTTGTTTAACCCAAGCACTATGATGTCTATAGGTGGGTTATTCCATGTGTCTCCTTCTGACTTTAAAGAGTTTAACCACAAGTACATTGGTACAGGTGAGGGAATGCAAGCATTTGGTTGGGGTACATACCTAACTAATGCAGAGAGCGTAAGAGACTACTACTTGTCTTCTTTAAGAAGAGAAGGCGTAGAGATTAAAGGCCAAAAATTTGCTGGAACTTCTCCATTAGTTAAGTTGTTAAACGATACTTTATTTGACTCTCTTGAAAAAAGATATTTTGACTATTTCAGTAAGTTTGGTGCTAAGCTTAAGCTTGACACAGCTTCTGGCAAAATGAAATTATCTTTTGGTAAGCTAACTAATAAAGAAATTGATTCTGCTAAGCAAGATTTAAAAGCAATATACGACAGAGAACAAGAAGAGGTAAATGCATTCGGTGGTCGTTTCAATGCGTTAAAATCTGCATTACAAAACGGTTACATCAAGTCATCTCAATATACTGATAAAATCAATGATGAATTAAATGATTTGATTTATGAATACCAATACAAAAACAATGTAGAGGATTCTTATTTCTTATTAAGTAAAATAAACAAATTAAATACACAGCTAAGTGAGATTGATGAAACAATTGATAAGATTGTTTCTGGTGAGATAAAAGAAAAAGACATCACTCAGTTTAAAGACCCTGTTTATTTATTAAATGTAACACTTCATAACGGTAAAACACCTGACCAATACGATTACGCTCAATGGGATATGCCTTTGACTGATAACGAGAAAGGTAACTTAGAGGCTACATTATCTACGTTTGACCCTACTTATTTAGAGTTTGGTCAAGCAATGAAACAATACGAAGATGCAGGTGTTAAAGTTTCATTTGTTAACCCTATTGAAGGTAGTGTTTCTGAAAGGCAATTTGATAGAAAATTAGATGGCATTGCTGAGATTGAGTCAATTGAACTGCCTAACGGAGAAAAGCTTTACAGTAGTGATTTAGATGATTACTTTAACAATTCTACTCTACCTGACTTAAGACCATATTTAGATACTGTTGCTCAAGTATGGGCTGACATTAACACTACTTATGAAGAATTTGATGAGCAAGTAAAACCTGTTGGTTTTGACGCTTACTTATCAATTAAGAACTACTTAAGAAACAAGATAGATAATTCTCCAAATGGTTCTATTGTAATCAATGGACAAGAGGTAAATACCCCGTATAAAGCATCATCTTTAATGTTCTTACAATCAGGTATTGATGGGTTTGTTTATCCTGCTGAGTTCTTAAGTAACAACAAAGAAAAAAATAGAAATGCTGGCAACTTCAACTACACCGTATTTGATGATAATGCTCCTGCTATTGACAATAAAATGATGATGTCCATCATGGCTAATGCTACTAACCCTAACGGTAGTTTTGAGGTTATTAGCAACCAAGATGAAGAAAATGGAACAACCCTTACTGTTTACAACTATAGAAATGCATTTAACCAATCAAGTGTTTCTTTAGAAGTTACTAAAGACTTCGTGAATAACACAGGTAGTATTTCATTTATTACTAAAAACAAGAATAGCCAAGATACGTCCGATACCATTGAAGCGTTTGTTAGAATGAGCAAGATGCTTCAGATGGAGGGTTTAACACCTATGATTGATAATTACGTCAATGGATATGGTTATGAGTTTTATAATAAATTAGCAGACCAAGGGTTGTTAATTCCAAATGACTTAGTTAATCAAATCAACCCTGATGGTAGCAAGAATGAATTAAACTACTATCCTATTCCTCCATTCGCATATAACTTTAGTGGTGAGTTTGCTATTGAGAACGTAGGCAACGGGTTTGCATTTGGTGATAGCGTTAAAGCTATGGGTACTGATATGATGTACTCTATTAGCAATAAGAATGCAGATAAACAACCTGCATTTACTAAAGAACAATTTGCTATTATTGACGAGATTGCTGACTCTTATAGAGATGTTCAAGAGTATGTAACTCCTAACTTCCAACAATTACAAGAACAAAACAAAGGTTGGTTTGGTAGAGTTGGTGCTTGGTTTACAGAGAAGTTGTTACCAAGTTCTGGATTAGGAGAACAGTACACAAGAGCGAAAGAAAAAGAATCAGGCTTTATTGCTAAGCAAAACAGAGCAATTAATGCTGAGGTTAAGAAGATGACAGATATATTGACATCTCCTGAGTTTACAAAATTACCTCAGTTTAAAAACTTAACCCCTGAGTCTTTATCTGATTTGGTTTGGTTGGCTTTATCTGGTGATGAAAAGGCTTATAGCTTGATGCCAGGTGATGTACAAAAAATGCTAAACCAATGCAGAAACAGAATCTCTTCTTTACAAGAACAATTAGTTAGAAGTGGCTTCTTAAACCCATCTACTGCTGCTATTATTGAAGCAAGCAAAGGAACTTACTTAACAAGAGGTTATTTAAAATACATTGCTAAGCATAAAGAGTTTGCTAAAAACATTACTGAAGATAAAGTTAATGCAGCTTTAGAAGGGTTTTATGTTTGGGCTAAAGATGGTTACGTTAAAGAAAAACAAACCGCTAAAGGCGTAGTGCCTCTCCATACAAGATGGAAACGATTTGATGCTTTAAATGAGTCTATCGCTAAGTCTAACTTACAATTAAACATTTTAAATAGTAAGATATTAAAAGCTGAAAGCTCTAAGAAAAGCCAAGACGTACTTGACGAATTATATAAAAACAAAGCAATACTTGTTTCTGACATTGAGAAAGCAAAGGCTAAATCAATTGAAACATTCAAGTCTTTAGATTCAGATACTAAAGATATGGCAAGAACAGCTTTAAATGAGTTGATGCAGCCTAAAGAGAAAAGAGAAAGAGATTTGTTCTATGGATACCATGGTAGCCAAATACAATTACAAACTCTTAAACAAAGAAAAGATGAAGAGAAACTACCTAAATGGTTAAGAGATGTATTAGGTGAGATTAAAGACCCTGTATTGTCTTATCAGCTTACTACTACTAACTTGACTAAGATGACTGGTAGAATAGCTTACCTAAGCACTATCTATGATTTAGCTATTAAAGATGGTCATGCAATCCGTGGTGTTGATTTAAACTCAACCCAAAAGAATGACTTAGAAAAGAAAGGTTGGAGAGCAATCAATGGGTTAAATGGCCATACAGCACAATCTGCATTTGGTCCTTTCATTGGTACTTATGTTAGCCCTACTTTATACACTCAAGCATTTGGTGATGACTTAGGTATCAGTTCTATATATATGTATAGAGCACTATTAATAATAGGTAAAACTGCTGGTAATATCTTCTTTGGGCCTATTAGAAACTTAATGGGTAACAAAGGTTTCTTGATGTTAAATGGATCGTTTAGTAAGATTGTATCTAATGCTTTAGGTGGTACATTTAAGAAAGAAAATGACTACATTAAATCATTAGCTAAATCTAAAACTATTAAGGGTTACAGAGAAGCTTTAAATGAGTATTGGAAAGGCGTAGTAGATGATGCTGAATTGTTAGGTGTTGTTACTAATGTTAACTCTGGTGCTATTAAAGAAATGTTCAAAGAGTTCCATAATAACCCTTCTTTGATTAAGAAGTTACAAGATGGTGAAGAGGAAGGTTTTATGAACATTTATAGAAACTACTTGATTCCAGGTTGGGAAAAGACAAGAAACTTTGCAACTGAGTCTTATATGATGGCCGATATTTTACCTAAAGTATTTGCTTTTAATATCCAAAGAAACCACTTGGCTAACAGAGTTTACAAGATGAGTTATCATGAATTAAAAACTAAAGCTAAGAATACTAAATATGTTGATGCTATTAATGAAATGGCAGCTTCATATACAAACCAAACAATGGTTAGTGAACAAAGGGTTGCACCTGCTGTAGCTAATATGGTAAAAGAAAAACCTTGGTATAAACAATTGCCTACATTCGTGTTTGGTGGTGACTTCCCAAGATTTAAAGCTGAAGTATTTAGAATATTCATAACATCTATTGCTAACGTAGCTACGAAACATGATGCTTACAAAAACAATATCGTATTGTTTGAAGACGAGCAAAAGAATAGTGACATGTTAAAAAGCCTTAACAATGAAGAAAGAGTCCATACTGTTGGAGGTCTTGCTTTATGGTCTAATGCGGCAGCCCAAATGGTTGGATTATATGGTGCTACAAGTGCAGCATTATTAGGATTAGCAGGATTTGGAGCAGGCGAAGATGATGATGATGAATTAAATGCTGAAACAGACCCTCAAAAAACTGTACAATCTCCTAATACTTATGGTAAGTTAAACGAGAATACAGGTGTATGGGATAAGAACTCTTGTATGTTATCTGAGTTATCAAGATTATACTTACCTCAAATAGATGGCGGTATGAGCATTGACGAAGCACTTAGAGAGTTTACCCCTGAGTTTATGCAGAACCACCAGATAGGTTTTAACCTTAATGGAGACGGTAAAGTAGAATACTATGATAAAGGTACGGTTGACCCATTCAGCTCCGTGATGGCCTTAGGAAGGGGCTTTATGTACCGTCCTGAGCAAGGTTTTAACAACAAACTTACTGGATATATGGGTAGCACCTTTGAAGAGATATTTGGAGAAGAGATGGCTGTTGCTGCTGTAATCGCTTTGATTAAAAACGAAGACTACAGAGGAAGAAAGATATACGATAAAACAGATGACTTCTTAGGTAAAAAATCTCTTGACGCTATCAAGTATGCTTCTTTACAATTAGCTCCTGCTGCTGTAGGTTCTGTAATGAGAGTTTATAAAAACACTCAACCTGTAGAAAACTACAAAGGTGAGGTAACTAAAGAACCTATCTCTTTACCTCAATCATTAGCAAAAGAAACTATGGGTGCAGCTACTGGTAGGACGTATAATATAGATAACCCAAGTGGCGCTCTTCAAAACTCTTTATATAGCTTAAATAGGTCTTTAGAAACCGAAATGTACGAAGAAAGAAAGGAGAAGAATGCTAAGAGATTATTGCTACAAATGAATAGAAAAGTAGAGGCAATGAGAACACTTGGAATGCCAGAAGAACAAATCTTAATGTCTGTTGGTAAAACAATAAGAAGCAACGATGTTAGATTAGCTGTTTACTATGGTGGTGACTATATAGACAACTTTAATGTATTGTCAAAAGAAGAAAGAAAAGAATTATATAAACAATTAAAATAATTTACTATGCCATTTGGTGGAATGTTAACATTAGGACTTGCAGGTGCAGGTGTATTAAGCGGAGGAATCCAAGCTATATCTGGAGCTTCTCAAGCAAGAAGAGCAAAGAAAGATTTGTTAAATCAAATTAACAATCAATCTGTATATCAACCATCTGAATATGCACAAAGAAGCTTAGCAGAATCTCAAGCAAGAGAAAACGCTAAGGCTGCTGCTGTTAAGTATGGTGAGTCTATGGCTGCAAGTGGATTAGCAAATGCTCAAGGGTTAGCCCAAAGAAACGCTTCAAGTGGTTCTCAGGCATTGGCTATGGGTGCTTCTAACATTGGTCAATATAACCAAGCAATAATGGACTTAGGACAAGTACAAAATCAATTCCAACAACAAGGTATACAAAATACTGCTGCTGCAAGAAACTTAATGATTGGCGAAGGTGATAAAGCATTTGCTTCAAAAAGACAAAAAGAAGATATGTTTTCTAATCTATATGCTGGTCAATTAGCTGCAGGTAATGCAATGTTAGGCCAAGGTCTTTCTTCTATCGCTCAAAGCGGTATTAGTGCAGCAAGTGCAGCTGGGAATATGGATTGGTCTAAATCTCCAAAACAAGTTAATTTAAACTCAGTAAGTGGTAAAGCAATGTCTGACTATTCTGCTAACGCTTTATTAAACCCTCATTATGGGGTTGATTTTGTAGGTCCACAAAGATATAAGTCAGGATTAGGTGGAACAGTAAATTTCACAGGATTTGGTGATTAAAAAATTAACCCCTCATTTAGAGGGGTTTTTTATTAGTGTCCTGTACTTTGTTTGTACTCTAATTTAATTGATTGTATATTTAATTGTTTTTTAATTTCAGGAGTTCCATCTTCTCCTATTGTTAGCTGAACAAATGGTGTTTTACATCTTATTCTATCACCTACAACACCTGCTTGGTCATAATTGTAAACAGACACATTCCAATTTGCATATGCTGTAGCTGTAACGCCTGAAGGTGGAGGAGCAACTGTTACTGAAGGTTGTGAAGTATAACCAGTACCAGGATTAGTTATAATATAACTTGTTACTGCACCACCAACTACAACAGCTGTAGCTGTAGCTTGAGTACCACCAAACAAAGGTGGTTGTATTGTAACCAATGGAGGGTTTGTAGAACTATACCCACTACCTCCGAAGTTAGGAGCAAATGGAATAATTGAAGTTACTTGAGAAGCACCAGCATTATTGCTAAACCTGTTTCTAAATATAGGCAACATCCATTCACCTTCTCTATATTGGAATGCACTATAATTTGTTTTAGCTATCTGTCCATATCCACTTGTTCCATATTTTGTGTATGGATTAACATTTGTAGCATAGTTTCTATCGTAAACAATTACATTTTTGATTGCCGATGCATCTAATACTGATAAAGATAAAGGCTCAATTGTTTGAGGATATGTTTTATTCATTGGGAAAGTAACCCATGCTTCTATAGGTTCAGTTCCTGGAGAAAATGAATTAAATTGGTTGTATTCACCACATCTATTTATAAACTCAAGTAAAAACTTATATTCACTTGTACCACCTGTAGGAACATACATTCTACCTGTAGAATATAAATCATCACCAACTCTTATCCAAGCATCAGGATTTTGTTGATATGCACCTTGCCATGCTTGAGTTTTAAAGTTATATACATAACTTAAGTTTTGGTCAGGTATATATTGATTAATATTATTATACCCACAATCAGCTCCGTAATCAGGTCTACCAACAGGAGAAGATGGACATGTTACGAATAACTCAAATGTATATGGACATATCCCTGCTCTAATTAAATATGCTGTACTTGGGTCAAATAAATTACCATTATAATCTAATTTGCTAAATACTTGATTCCAAAGATATGCTGCACCTTTTTGACTAATAGGAACTGCTTCTTCTCCGCTCAATTGGATAATCTCTTTATTTAGCGCATCTGCCCAAAATGTTACACCTTTATAAGTAACAACACTCTTAGGGCTAATGCAACCCCAACCTCCTGTAACAGGAGTAATACTACCCATAACATCAGCGTAAGCAACAAAAGCAGTTGATTGGTCTTGACCATATATTTGTTGTTGTCCTAATAGAGCGATATAACTACCAGAGCGAGCAAGTATTAACATTCTTGAACCTAAGTTAGATTCTTTAGTAGTTAGCATTAACGAAGTAATAGCACCTGAATTAGCATCAATAGACTTTTCGTTTAATGCATCAAAAGAAGATAACCCATTTTGGTTTGAATTAGGTATTTTAACATTAGACCATCTAACTGAATTAGTTAATAACTTTTGTCCAATTAAATCAATAGGGGTTACCCTACCTAAATTTGTTGGCCATGTTGTTACACCTTTCTCATATGTATTCATTGATGTACCAATCATAGAGCCACAACCATTTCTTGCTTGGGTATAATTATCGCCTATTAATTGACATTCTAAACTTCCTCCAAAGAAAAAGTTAGGGAAGAAATTACCAAACTCTAAAGACCCTGCAGGACCTATAATTGGTCCAAATGCTGATACTTCATATAAAATATTAGATGTTACTTCTGGAGTATATAGTGTAACGTAAAACTCGCATTGTAATGTTGGAACTACAGGCGCAACAAATACCGTACCTGTAGGGTTTAATAATTGTATTGTATTAGTTATATATGAAACATAATTAAATACTAAATCCTTATCTATTAACACTATTGCATAACCGTCTTGGCTATTTAAAACAGGAACAGAAAAGCTTATTTCAGTACCAACTACAGTATCATATATATTCAATTCACAAATATCTCCTTCTGCAAATGTATAACCAACCCCATAAGAAGTAATCGTAGATAAAGGTATTGCTAACCCATAATATTTATATTCTGTAGAAACCTCACTTTGATTGTAAACTATTTCTCCTGTTTGTGTTTTGTATGCAAATGTTAAAGCTGTTGGAGAAAAAGATACAAAATTAGATGCTTTTGTATTTCTACTTTGTGTAATTGCATAGTATTTAGCCCATGGTGGTATTACATCATCTGTTTGTGGACCAGAAGGCATAAAGAAAGATGCTCTTTGTAAAAGCTGTTGAGTTTTAGGACTATATTGAGGAACAGAAAATGAACCAAGTTTTTTAACACCAGACTTTCTAAATAAACCATCATAGAATTGTATACCTATATTGTAAGACGAATTAGGCATAAATACTTGTGGCAATGATGTAGATAAAGAGTAAGGAGCATCATTGTATATGACTGTATTGCTTACTTGAGAAACAGTATCATCAAAATAACGATAATAATTTGCATTAGCAACAGTAGTGGTAAAATTAAATAATGGGTTAGTTTCACTCATTATTTTTGACAATATATTTCTAAATACAGCAGGTGGTAAAACAGCTGTAAAGTCTCTTTGTTCGTTTAATTTAATTAATTGATTAAATGAAATAGACTGAGGTAAACTTCTCATTACTTGATTAACCCAATGGTTTCCATAGTCTGGGGCTATAAATGCAGATTGATTTATTATACCATATGTAAGAAAGCTTTTAGGTACAGCGTAGTTAATACCAGCTGTCGCATCTCTTATCATTATAGTTATAGCCCATTTGCTTGCAGGTGTACCGTCACCTAAAACAATAGCATATGCTCTATAAGCATTTGTAGCAGGAACAGGGTTATTAGTATAAAGATAAGTTGTTACATCAATAGGCGTAATAGCAGGCAATCCTGCAGGTGTATCATAACCCTCAACATTATTTCCTAAAAACAATCTATTAGCTGCAGTCTCTAAAGTGTATGAGCGTAAAGGCAAGCTATCAAAAGGTTTATTAGCTGTAGCGTCATCAAGTCTTTCTAATATATTTGTTCCGTCCCAACCATTAACATATAATTGGAAAGGATTACCTGGGTCATTATGAGCAGCAATAGCTTGAGCATCCGTATAGGTTACACCATATAAAGAATAAGTTTTTGCAACTTGGTCTTCTATATTCCATTGATAAATAATATCAAATTTACTATCAGGTATACTTCTTGAAACAATATCAATTATTTTTGTATCTTCAGAAAACTTTTGAGATTTTTCTACAATAACAGTTATTCTATTACCTACAAAAGGGTCAGTATCTATATCCTGTTGTCTTGCTGCAGGAATATTAAAAGTATATGGTGAAAGTACAGAAACTAAATTAGAAGTATTTGTTGTTCTGTATGTAAATTGATAATTTTGTTTTTGCACTATTGTTCCAAATGCAGGGTCTCCTGTAAATATAATAACACCAGCACCATTAACATATTGTCTACCTGCGGTTAATGGGACTATAGGAGGTTCTACTGCTAATGTAATAAGATTTTGACTTATTGGTGTTGTATATAAAAAGTAATTTATAGAAGTATCTATGTATCTAACAGGGTTGTTTCCATCTGTAAATATTAACAAGTTGCCAGTAACTCTTGCAACTAAATTACTATTATATGCAAATTGCAAACCATCTCCAAAAACATTAGGTTCATCAACCATAGTTCCCATTAATAACACTTCCCATAATGATATAGTATTATATTGATAAGCAGGATTAAAAGTTATATGACCTTTTACTATAAAACAGTTATCTGTATCCATTCCGTCAACACCACCATGGCCTTGTCTTAAAAACAAATAAATATATCTTTCGTTTTTTAAACCTATAGCTTCATCTACAGCAAATCCAACACAAGATGTAAAATCTGAATTGTAAGATGGATAGACAAGAGTTATTGCAGATTTCAATCCATCTGACAAATCAATATTCCCTGAAATAATATTTAAGATACCTTCATTTGCTCTGTCATTATTAAAAGGAACACCACTCTCCGAACTAAGTATTTGGTTCAAAGCTACATGGACATTCATCGCTGATGAATAGGTATCTTCTTTCATTAAATGAGGGGCGGTGTCAGTATCCAACCCCCCTGTAAATGTTCTTAATTGATTAGCCATAGTTATTCTTTAGTTCTACCAAATCCTCTTGCAATAACTCGTTTAACATCAGTTGTAGTAAGAGTATTGTTACGAGAACGTAATAATTTATGTTGAGCGTCGTAGTTTGCTTTTGCTATTGCAGCATCTTGTTGTCTGTTACGTTTAGTAGCAAAGTATTTCCAAGTAATATACGCCTCTATTGTAGCTTGACCATTTTTAGGTATCTTAGTCATTGTGTTAGCATTACCTGTTGCTACATAAGCAAAATACAAATAGTCACTTGGGAATTGTTTAGGACACACTATAATACCTTGCTCTACGTTAATAATAACAGAGTCTAATCTTGTCCCATCTCCTAAACCAAATTGACGACCTTTCATTTGTCCCCAATCGTTGTATAAGTCAGAAAAGAAGAAAGGAAGGAAACCCTGATATGGAGTAAACCAAGGGTTAGTAGGACTACCTACAGAACCATTTACATCATCTCCCCAATTTTGAAAGTCATTATCTGTTAATGACTGATTAGGTATTGGATATATCCATAAATATAAAGTAGCACTTAATGTAAGAGGAGCATTAAATGTTAAAGCGTTTTGTGGGGTTACAAGTATGTTCCCTGTTGTACCTATTGTATTGTTTGTTACAATTGCATTAGGATATACTCCTTGAATACCAAAAGGTAATAATTGCGCAATAGCTGTTACTAAATCATTGTATTGAGCAGCAGCACCAGCATTTGTTAAATTAAAAGCATAAATGTATTGCTCAGCTGTACTTGGGGTGCTTGGGACTAATGTTACACTTGTTGCTTTATCTAAATAATAATTATGAGGAGCAGGGAAAGGCATTAACCCTTTTAATACTCCAACAGGTCTCCAAAACTCTCCATTTCTAACACCTACACTAACCCAATCAGTATAGTCACTTGGTAGATTCCACCAAGATTGACCTTTGGGTTTAGTCAAGAATGTTTCTTGTATTAAATGAAGAGAGTTAAAAGATAATTCCCTTACCGCTTCAGCAGCAAAGGTATATGCTTTTAAATAGCTATGGATAGTCTTACCATTGGACAAAAGCCAATGGTTAACTATCTGATCTAAAGTAACATATGAATTAGTAGGTGTTGCCATTTAATTTTATTTTATAAAGTTTTCTGGTGATGCTTGGAAGCTTTCATCTCTTATTGTTCTTATTTCGTTAGTGTAAGCTTTAACAACTGCATCAATAACAGCTTCTTCTAAATCTGGAGTTAATGGCAATACGCCATTAGAAGCCAATGTAGCTAAATTAACTACACATAGTTGCATTTCATATAAAGCTGAAAGCGTTTGAGTGGTAGCTTGTCTCCAAATTCTTACATATGCTCCTTCCCATGTATACCCTACTCTTTGAGTAATCATCGTAGATGATTCTCCAGAACCATTTAAAATATTTATCTGACCAGGAGGAACAGGTATAAATTCATTTGAAACACTTGCTTTATCATTAACCCTAAACACGCCCATACCATCAGGTAGATACTGAGGCGTTACAGGTATTTTGACTAAAAAAGATGGTGCATTTATTGTACCAACTGCTGGCAAATCACCATAAGTAGCAATCATTACCCCTTGAGGTATTGAATCACCATCCATATTGTAAGTAACATTGAACATTTCAGCTTTAAGCAATCTGTTCATTGCTGATTCCATGTGCTTTTCTATTTCAGCATCTTGTACTCTATCTCGCGAACTTGGGAATCCTCCTGAGAGAATTCTTCTGATACGCTCTATCATTTGACCTTTTGTAGTAGACATATTTTAATTTTATGATGATGTATATTCTTGAGCAGCTAAGTTACTAACTTCTGCACTACTTAAGTTAACTCCAATATAAGCTAAAGCTCTTGATATTACTTCCATCCAATATTCTCTACCAAATTGTATATTGTTATTTGGAACACCCAAAGGAGTTGTAGCAGCAGGAACAATAGTATTACCAGATACACTATAACCTATAACAGGGGTTGTAGGTTTAGATATATACTGTAATCTTAAATAATAAGAATTACTTGTTGCATATGTTTTATATGATAATGGATATATTTGAATACCTGTATCGTCAAATGAGCAAATTGGAGCTCCAGGTGCACTAAAGTCAACAGGGTATAAACTAGAACTTAAAGCATCAATTAATTCAGTAAAAAGATATTGTTCTATATTTTGTATCCCAATATTAGTACCAGCAATAGCAGTTCCTCCAACAGAAAATAATCCTAAAAAATAAGCATAATCAGGAACTGCTGTAGGTAAATCCAAATAACTCGTAGAACTTAATACAGTAGGCGATAAGTCTTGTTTTTTTCTAAATGGTCTTAATGCATCTAAAGTAGATTGACTTGAACCATAGTCAGGCGTTGGAGCATCCCCTTTTAAAAATTGAGATGTTTTAGGTAATCCCCAATAGTAATGGAATAAATCTGTTTGACCAGCATCTAATGCCTGCGATACTTCTTCAGGGCTTAAAAAGCCTCTTCTGTTCTTATCACAAACAAAATTAATGAAATTATATACGTCAAATATTGTAGTCATTGAGCTTAATTATTCTATATAATACGCTCAAAGACCTATAAACCAACTAATCTAAGTAGTGGTTTTCTTAACATAAATAGTAAAAGAAATGCTAACCCTATGTATAATTTAAAGATTGTCTTATTCTTTCTAACTAATTGATTTTCTTTGTCATATAGTTTTAACTCTAATGACTTGCAAGAATCTATAAGTATCGCTTCTTTTGCCCTATCAACTACAACATGGGTTGTTTGCTTATTAATGGTCCTTGTAGGCACTTGACCTAACCATTTAACCCAAAGGTTGCCATTATCTAAATACACGCTAAAATCGTTTACTATGGTATCTAAATGACACTCCATAGGCATATTTACTTTAAAGCTATCATGGATAACGGTATCTTTATAGATTATCGTATCTTTAAGTATTTCTTCCGTAACTGTGTCATTAACGCATTCTCCATTAAGGATAACTTGCTTCTTAACGGCTTCATAATATTTGGGATTGCTAAGCACTCTCTTAACAGGGCTACAGGAATAAAGCACGCTAATAATAACGCCCAATAAGAATATACCAATAGCTTTTGTACCCATAATTTATTTTTTACGCTTAAGGTTCTTTTTAATTTGAATAACATAATTAATTATAGCAAGTATTGAAACTATAACACCTAATACAAAGGTAACATTTGTTTTGTCTAAATTAGCAACTATGTTTAAAAATAAACTTGCCAATAACCAATAATGGTTCGTTGAAGAGTCGTGAGTAGATACTTCCATTAGAGTAAAATTTTTTTGTAGTTATTAAATCTTTCTAATCTGTCAGCAAGTCCATGAGTTCCACCATTAACCCTTGAAGTAAGTTTGATTAATGTTTTATCGTCTCTTAAGTTATCAGTATCTGCTATTTTATTTAGGCCATTCTTATTCCAGAACCATATAGCACTTAGTCCTGCATATTCATCATCGGCAACTATATCTGGGTTGTCGTACACTTTATTATCTTTTATATCTTCAGAAAATTGTTTGTAATTGTTTTTACCTGTTAATTGAATATAGCCACGACCTTTAAACTTCCAACCATCACCACTTTTTTCATCGCCATTCCCCATACGGTTTGCATAAACCCTGTTAGCTATTTTTTCAGGTTGTCTATGATATGCTTCTGCAGATGCAGCTGTAAAATATTTAGGAAAAACTTTAACCAAAGATTCTTTACTATAGTTTAAGTTTTCTGACTTGAATTTAAATGTTCCTGACTCATGTGCTACTTGAGCTAAAAAGTGTGCTGCTCTAAGCGGAGTATCAATGCCATGGGCTGGCATTTGGTCTAAAAGTGGCTGAGGAACAATGCCTTTTAATTTTTCAAACATATAGTATAATACGCTCATAAAAAAACCCTATACGCTTTAACATATAGGGATAATTTTAATTGAAATACTTGAAAGGGAAGTAGAAACTCCCCCGTTCAAGATTTCAACACAAACACAATCTTAAGTTATTTTTTTAATTTTAATTTATGCTTTGATAG
>Ga0105102_10000220_pt1 | contig 15585 bp, 10 predicted proteins | sample PPLLaktember2015_FD_87032 | JGI IMG/M metagenome (GOLD analysis project Ga0105102, IMG submission 87032) | Freshwater sediment microbial communities from Prairie Pothole Lake near Jamestown, North Dakota, USA - PPLs Lake P7 Core (6) Depth... | ecosystem: Environmental > Aquatic > Freshwater >...
GCGTTATCGACTCTATGGCAAATCTGAAAACCCCGGCTTCATGCTTGTCCAAATTCTTTAATTCAATGCCGTACATCATATTTACAAGCTCCATTACGGCGCTTATTGCTGTATTGAAATGGAACCTTTCCTCTATGTCATTTGTAACTCTGGAAATAGTGTGATGCGTCTTTATATACAAATCCCTCAAATCGCCTTCAAGCTGATTCTGTTCACCGCGGAAGGGTTCAGCATCCCTTATAAAATCAATGTGCGTTCTAACAAGCCTCCAGACCCTTGTAAGAAAGCGGTAACCCCCTTCAACACCCTGCTCATTCCATTCTAGGTCTTTTTCGGGCGGTGAGGCGAAAAGGCAGAACAGCCTTGTAGTATCCGCCCCGTATTTATCAAGAAGGTAATTGGGATCTATGACATTCCTTTTTGATTTCGACATCTTTTCAACCCGACCGACCGAGACTTTACTGCCGCATTTTTTGCACCTGCGCTCTTCTGATTCACCTTCGGCCTCCTCAGGAAACAGATATCCGTGCTCCGGACAGGAGACAGTCTCCTTGCACACCATGCCCTGGGTAAGAAGTCTTGTGAAAGGTTCCTTGTAATCAACAAGCCCGATATCTCTCAAAACACGGGTAAAATATCTTGAATAGAGAAGATGCAGTATGGCATGCTCAACCCCGCCTATGTACTGGTCAACCGGCATCCAGTAATCGACAGCTTTTTTTTCAAAAAGCCCCTTCTCATATTTGGGACTGCAGTAACGTTCAAAATACCATGAAGATTCGACAAAGGTATCCATGGTATCGGTTTCCCTTCTTGCATCCTTCCGGCCGCATTTCGGGCATTCTGTTTTTACGAAATAGTCATGAAAAGGAAGTGGCGATTGTCCGCCTTCAAGGAGGGCAGCGTCTTCAGGAAGCAGAATCGGGAGGTCTTCTTCATTTACGGGAACAATCCCGCAGCTGTCGCAATGGACTACCGGTATTGGCGCCCCCCAGTAGCGCTGCCTCGATATCCCCCAGTCTCTTAACCTGAAACTTACAGTTTTCTCTCCCATTCCTTCCCGCTCAAGAAAGGCCGCAATCTCATCAAGGGCTTTTCTGTTGCTGATTCCTGTAAACCTGCCTGAATTAACCATGATCCCATCGCCGGTATATGCTTCGGTCATTGTGGCCGGATCAAGTTCGCTATCCTCAGGTTTTACCACGACCACGATTTCCATACCGTATTTTCTGGCAAAATCGAAATCGCGCTGATCGTGGGCAGGTACGGACATAACCGCTCCGGTGCCATACTCCATTAGTGCAAAGTTGGCTGTATATATCGGCATTCTCCTTCGGTTTACCGGATTAATACACCAGGCTCCGATAAATACGCCTTCCTTTTCATAATTTTCAACCGCCCTGTTCGACCTCTCCTGCAGTAATATTCTATCAACAAATTCAAAAACTTTATTTTCTTCACCGGTTCCTTTCGACAGCTTCATTACAAGTGGATGCTCCGGAGCAAGACAAAGGAAGGTCGCCCCGAACAGAGTATCCTGCCGCGTTGTAAACACCGGAATACTCTCATCCGAGTTTTCCAAAGGAAACCTTATCCGGGCTCCCACGCTTTTTCCTATCCAGTTCTTCTGCATTGTTGTGACCTTTTCAGGCCAGCCCGGAAGCGTGTCACAGTTGATGAGCAGATCCTCGGCATAATCGGTTATTTTAAAAAACCATTGCCATAGTTTTTTCTGCCGGACAGCTTTTCCGCATCTCCAGCACATCCCTGCTTCCACCTGTTCATTGGCAAGAACAGTCAGACAGGAATCGCACCAGTTGACAAAAGACTCCTTTCTGTATGCATTCCCTTTTTCAAGCATCTTTAAGAAAAGCCACTGCTCCCAGCGATAATATTCAGGCCTGCAGGTTGCAATCTCCCTCTCCCAGTCATAGGAAAAACCCATTCTTTTGAGCTGCATGCGCATATAGTCGATATTCTGATATGTCCAGATTGCAGGATGGGTTTTGTTTGATATGGCGGCATTTTCGGCAGGCATTCCGAAAGCATCCCAGCCCATCGGATGCAGAACATTGAATCCCTGCATCCTCTTATATCTTGCAACGACATCCCCTATCGTATAATTTCTAACGTGCCCCATGTGAATCTTACCCGATGGATAGGGGAACATTTCAAGAAGATAATATTTCTTTTTATCAATATTTTCATATACGTTAAACAGGCCTGATTTATCCCAGAATTCCTGCCACTTTTTTTCCACAACTTCCGGATTGTACTTTTCTTCCATTGTCTGTTTGAACTCCTTTATAAATCCGTCAAATTCAAATGGCTTTATATTTATAAATAATGTAATAATATAGTCTGCTGTTAAACGGTCTTTTTTAATGCCACAATACAATATAAATAGCAAGGCTGTAAGCTGTGCACAACCGGTTATTTATTTATGTCAGAGTATGGGAACGCATTGGCAACCTGATGAAATTAGATCGGATGTTGTGCAAGGGCTTCAGGTTGTGAGAAATAATTTGTTTGACTTGCAGCCTTCAATTACATATTCAAACGAAAATCAATCTGTTGCAAAACGGCACAAAATGATTATTGAAACTAAACAGATACACTAAAATATATCCGGGGAAATATAAATGAGCAGTAAGATACTTATCAATGCGGTTGACCCTGCGGAATGCAGAATTGCAAAAGTCAAAGACAGCAAACTTGAAGAATTTCACATAGAAAGCGCGTCAAGAGAGATAACCCACAGCAATATATACAAAGGTATTGTTGTTCGCATCGAACCGAGTCTCCAGGCTGTCTTTGTCGATTACGGGACCGAACGCCACGGCTTTTTACAAAAAAATGAAATTCACAGCGATTACTATCAGGATAGCGATTCCGGAAACCGTTCAATTACAGGCATCGTAAAACAGGGGCAGGAACTTCTGGTGCAGATTACAAAGGACCCGTTCATGAAAAAAGGAGCCATGCTTACCACCTACATCTCACTTCCTGGAAGATTTATAGTCCTTATGCCGGGAAGTGAAGGGCTTGGCGTATCCCGTAAAATAGAAGATGAGGAAGAACGTAAAAGGCTGAAAGAAATAATAAGCACAATAAAAATTCCCGAGGGATTCGGCATTATTGTCAGAACGGCAGGTATAGGATGCACTAAAGCGCAACTATCTGGAGATCTGGCATATCTTTTAAGGTTGTGGAAGAACATAAAAGGCAACGTCATGAAAGTCAAATCACCGGCCTTGCTTTACAAGGAAAGAAATCTCGTGGTGAGATCAATACGGGATTATTTCACTCCTGATGTAAACGAAATTCTGATAGATGATCCGACTGTTCACCGTGAAGCCAAGGATTTCATAAAAATAATATCGCCGAAACATTCAATGATTGTAAAGCTGTACAAAGAAGACAAGCCTATATTCACAAAATTTCAGCTCGAAAATCAGATCGATTCCATTTTTGAGAACAGAGTCAAACTTAAATCGGGAGGCTCCATAGTAATTGAACAGACAGAAGCGCTTGTCGCAATAGATGTCAATTCAGGAAAAGCAACTCAGGCGAAATCGGTGGAACAGACTGCTCTTGCAACGAACCTTGAAGCTGCCGAGGAGATAGCGCGCCAGATTCGTTTAAGAGATTTAGGTGGCCTGATAATCATTGATTTTATAGATATGAGAGATTCAAAGCATAATCTCGAAGTTGAAAAAAGCCTGAAAGCTTTTGTTAAAAATGACAAAGCGAGAATCAAATTCGGAAAGATTTCAAGATTCGGAATAATGGAAATGTCAAGGCAAAGGATAAGACCTTCAATTGAATACGGAAGCTTTGAGCTATGCAGGCATTGCCATGGGAAAGGAGTCTCTCCGTCTCCCGAAACCCAGGGGCTCAGTTTTCTGCGCAAGCTCAATCTTGAAGTGTTAAAGGATGAAATTTCCGGAATAAAGGGGGTTGTTCCGGCAAATGTTGCCGATTATCTTTTGAATAAAAAGCGCAAAGAGATTCTTGATCTCGAAACAAGGCGAAATTTAAGCATTCGCATTGAGGGGAGCGACACCATGCTTCCGGGAGAATCTGAAATCACAAGTGAAAAGGCGTGAGAAGGATGAATTTATGATAAAAAGATACACAAGAAAAGTTATGGGCAATATCTGGACAGATGAAAACAAATATAAAACCTGGCTTAAGGTTGAAATACTTGCCTGCGAAGCAATGGCTGAAGCGGGAAGGATTCCCAAGTCTGCCGTTGATACGATTAAAAGCAGAGCTGACTTCAGAACCGACAGAATCAATGAGATAGAAGAGACCACCAAGCACGATATCATAGCTTTTCTTACGAATGTTGCGGAATATGTCGGGCCTGATTCAAGGTACATACATTTGGGACTCACTTCATCGGACATTCTTGACACAAGCATGGCGTGCCTTCTCAAAGAGGCGGGCGGTGTGATTCTTTCGGACTGCGATAAACTCCTGGATGCAATAAAGGAAAAGGCGTTCAAATACAAAGATACGGTAATGATCGGACGTTCTCACGGTATTCATGCGGAACCTATAACTTTCGGGCTAAAAATGGCCGTATGGTATGATGAGATGAAACGAAATAAAAAAAGATTTGAAAGCGCCATAGAAACGATAAGTTATGGTAAAATATCGGGCGCTGTCGGTACTTTCGCGAATATATCTCCGGATATCGAGGAATACGTATGCAGAGGGCTTGGTTTAAAACCTGCTCCGGCCTCGACCCAGATTATACAGAGAGACAGGTATGCGGAATATTTCACAACCCTTGCCATAATGGCATCCTCTGTTGAAAAAATGGCTCTTGAAATAAGGCATCTTCAGAGAACGGAAGTCCTTGAGGCTGAAGAATATTTTTCGAAAGGGCAGAAAGGATCATCTTCCATGCCCCATAAGAGAAATCCGGTCGGCTCGGAAAACATGTGCGGTCTCGCAAGGGTCGTAAGATCAAATGCGATTGCAGCCCTTGAAAACGTTCCGTTATGGCATGAAAGAGACATAAGCCACTCGTCTGTCGAAAGAATCATAGCGCCTGACTGCACCATACTTATCGATTATATGCTGACCAGGTTTTCCGGCATAATTAAAAATCTTGTCGTATATCCCGAGAAAATGGCTGAAAATCTCAATAAATTAAAAGGTCTGATTTTTTCCCAGCAAATTCTCCTTGCTCTTGCCGAATCGGGTGTTACCCGTGAGGATGCATATCAGATGGTGCAGTCACAAGCCATGAAAGTATGGGATGAGAATAAGGATTTTAAAGCGCTTATTATTAACGACAAAAAGATTTGCGATATGCTCGGAAAGACGAAAATTGAAGAAATATTTGACGTAACATATCATTTAAAGTATATCAGCGCCATTTTTGACAGAGTTTTTAACAAATAAGCTTTTGGTGAAAATCCATTTTTGTTCAAGTTCAACAAAGTTTTAGGCTATTGGTTCATAGACAGTGGTTCAAGATTGAAAGGAAAAACCAGAGACTATAAACCGGAAACCAATTATTTATATAAGGAGGTTTTATTTTGACAAGTATAGCATACGCAATGGGCCAGGGTGGGGCAGCCGGACAGGGCGGGGGCGGCTTTACAGCATTCATTCCGCTTATCCTCATGTTCGTAATTTTCTATTTCCTGCTTATCAGGCCGCAGCAAAAAAAAGCCAAGGAACACCGCGAAATGATCGGTAATCTCAAAAAGGGCGACAAAATACTGACAAGCGGCGGTCTTTACGGAACAATAACAGGCACGGATGATAATACACTGACTGTGGAAATAGCTGAAAAAGTCAGGGTTAAGATAAACCGGGGAAATATTGCTGCTCTTGCTCAGACATCAGCGCCGGTTCAGCCTTCAAAAAGCAAGGATGATGAAAAAGAAAAAAAAGGCTGATGATTGCGCAATAAAAACAAGCAACATGCCGGCATTCTTAAGTATCAAACGAAAGGAACAGATCATTGAAGATTTTTTCATGGAAACTGATTTTGTCCGTTGCGGTTATAATTGCCTCTGTAATTTATCTTCTTCCTACGGTGAATCCTAGCTTATGGCCGCATAAGAAGATAAACCTCGGCCTTGATTTGCAGGGTGGTATGCACCTTGTTCTCGAGGTTGAAACGGATAAAGCCGTAGAAAGCACGATAGAGCGCATGTCAAACGACCTTAAAGGGATATTAAGAACTAAGCATATAAGCTTCAACTCGGTCGATCGCATAGAAGGAACAAAAATATCCGTAGCGATTCAGGGTCAGGAGAATATTGACGGCTTTGAAAAGATTCTCGATAAGGAATTCAGGGAACTCAGAATTCTTTCAAGATCCAAGGATGGTGATGCTTTAACGGTAAAAATGGATCTTCCCGATGATGCTGCCGATCATATAAAAAAACTGGCAGCAGCCCAAGCGCTTGAAACCATAAGAAACCGTATCGATCAGTTTGGCGTAAGCGAACCAGACATTCGTATGCAGGGAGAAAAAAGGATTCTCATACAGCTTCCCGGAGTAACGGATACGCAGAGGGCTAAAGAGCTTATCGGGAAAACCGCCCTTCTTGAATTCAAGCTGCTCGATGAATCCCGTGATCCTGAGGCCGCTGTTGCCGAAGGCGCTCCTCCCGGAACTGAAATACTATATGAAATAAGAGAGGATTCCCAGACAAGGCGCACAATAAAAAGGGCGTATCTGGTTAAAAAAGGCGCGCTTCTCACAGGTTCATATCTGACCGATGCCGCTGTCCAGATAGATTCCCAATACAACGAACCCTATGTCTCCATCGATTTCGATAAAAAAGGCGCAAGAATATTCGAGACTATAACGGAAGAGAACGTAAAGAAACGCCTTGCAATAGTTCTCGACAACAAGATTTATTCGGCGCCCGTCATACAGGAAAAGATTTCCGGAGGCCATGCCCGTATCACAGGAAGTTTTACAACTGAAGAGGCGCGCGACCTTGCCATTGTGCTTCGCGCAGGAGCTCTTCCGGCGCCTGTTGTAATCCTGGAAGAAAGAACCGTAGGGCCTTCGCTCGGAACTGATTCGATCAACAAGGGGCTTTTATCAATATGGATCGGAGGGCTTCTTGTCATGGTTTTCATGATTGTTTATTATAAATGGTCGGGGGTTGTTGCGGATATCGCTCTATTGTTTAATGTCGTGATTCTTATGGCAGCTCTTGCGGCTTTTCAGGCGACCCTTACCCTTCCCGGCATCGCTGGAATCATTCTGACAATAGGCATGGCTGTCGATTCAAATGTTCTTATCTATGAAAGAATAAAAGAGGAATCGGCTATAGGAAAGACCGCCAGAGCGGCTCTTGACGCCGGTTATGAAAGAGCCACTCTTACGATTCTCGATTCAAACATTACAACACTTATTGCAGGACTTGTCCTCTTTCAGTTCGGAACAGGACCCGTCAAGGGATTTGCCGTAACACTAAGCATAGGAATTCTATCGAGCGTCTTTACATCCCTTGTAATGACACGGGTAATATTCGACTATTTTCTGCTGAACAGAAAAGTTAAAAAAATCAGCGTATAAACAACATGATTGCTGATATTACAGACAGTTATGACATTATAATTATACTTGAGGCAACCGTTAAATGGAAATAATAAAAAAAGGGACTAACATAGATTTTATAGGCAAAAGATACATTGCCTTTACTCTTTCAGCATTGATGATACTAATCGGCATTATTTCTCTTATATTCCACGGAGGGCCGAAATATGGAATCGATTTTGCCGGCGGAACGCTTATTCAGATAAAGTTTGGCTCTCCCGTTGAAATCGACAGGATCAAGTCGGGGCTTTCGGCTGCAACGCTTGAAAATTCATCCGTTCAGCTCTTTGGCGATAAGAAGGAAAACGAGTTTCTGATAAGGACCAACACACCTATCATAGCAAACAAGGAATTCTCTGATTCACTGGCTGAGGCTTTGAAAACAGCCACCGAGAACACTCCTGAAATACGCAGGATAGAGATGGTGGGCCCCCAGGTGGGAAAAGATCTGCAGCAGAAGGCTCTTTTTGCAATATTTTACTCTCTTGTATTCATAGCTGTTTATATCTCGGGCCGTTTCGAATTCAAATGGATGCTCAGCATTATAATCGGAGCAGCGCTTTTCGGCGCCGTATATTTCTTTTCGCTTTATAACTTAAACATGGGAATACTGATAACCACGGCTCTTCTGGTCACCTTTGTTGTATTCTACCTGCTCGACTTGAGATATGCCATGGCTGCTATTGTGGCTCTTATTCATGACGTAATGATAACGATAGGAATCTTTTCCATTATGGATAAGGAGTTCAATCTTCCGATCATAGCCGCAATCCTGACAATCATCGGGTATTCGCTGAACGATACGATAGTTGTCTTCGACCGTATTCGCGAAAACATCAAGAAATATACAAAAACTACGTTTATCGATATAATAAACAGAAGCGTGAATGAGACTCTAAGCCGTACCATCCTTACATCTGGAACGGTTTTTATCGTTGTTCTGACTCTTTTCATCCTTGGCGGTGAGATTATTCACGATTTCGCATTTGCCATGCTCGTAGGCGTAATATCGGGAACATATTCGACGGTATATGTTGCAAACCCGATTCTCATTGCATGGCAGAGCAAAGATAAAAAAAGATGATGATATATCAATCCTGTTTCAGCGCCTGATTATGGAAAAGATTCTGCCGTGGTTTATCTTAAAAAGCGTCCCCGGAGTCGGTAATCACCTTTTCAGTAGATTGATAAACCGCTTCGGGTCTCCGGAGGCCGTACTGGGCTTATCCTGTGATGAGCTTATGAAAACGGAGGGCGTTTCGGAAAGGCTTGCGGCAGCCATTGTAAGGCAAAAAGTGCTGGATCATGTAAAAAAAGAGCTGGATCTGATATCCGAAAAAGGTTTCGGAATTGTCACAATGAAGGATCCGGCATATCCCCCTCTACTTCTTCAGATACCTGATCCGCCTCCTTATTTATATGTTTCAGGAATTCTGGACAGCGCTTCAAACAACATAGCTGTTGTCGGATCACGGAATGCAACGGATTACGGCGTATCGACAACAAAAACATTATGCGAGGACCTTGCATCCTACAACATAACGATTGTGAGCGGAATGGCAAGGGGAATAGACACTGCGGCACATGAAGGCGCTTTGAACGGAAAGGGCAAAACCATAGCGGTTCTCGGAAGCGGTCTTGAAAGAATCTATCCGGCCCAGAACATAAAGCTTTTCCGGTCGATTTCCGAAAACGGCGCCGTTATATCCGAACTTCCTCTCATGGCCGAACCTGACGCATACAATTTTCCTGCAAGAAACAGGATAATAAGCGGCGTCTCGCTCGGAACGGTTGTAGTTGAAGCCACAAATCGGAGCGGTTCGCTTATAACCGCAAAACTGGCGGCGGAGCAGAACAGGGAGGTCTTTGCTGTCCCGGGAAGCATTCGGTCCTTTAAAAGCACCGGAACGCATACGCTTATAAAACAGGGGGCAAAACTTGTCGAAAATGCAAAGGACATAATTGACGAGCTTGCAAACTCGATATGGCCTGAAAAGGATGCCTCAAAACCGGGAGAAAAATTCAGCCATACAAGATTTTCCCTGTCGGATGAGGAGTCGTCAGTTCTCAAAGCTCTTGGCCCCTATCCTGTTCATATAGATGATATAATCAGATCTACTGAAATGGATGCCGGAAAAATCATGGGCATACTTTTAAAGCTTGAACTGAAGGATATTGTGAAACAATCGCCCGGGAAAATGTTCTCTCTGGCCTCTTAAACTGTAACGGAATTTAAAACAGATTATCAAGATGAGGAATATTAATTGAGTAAACCGCTTGTAGTTGTTGAATCTCCCACAAAAGTCAGAACAATAAAAAAATATCTCGGAAAAGATTACAATGTAGTCTCAACCGTGGGGCATATAAAGGATCTTCCTTCAAAAAAAATCGGGATTGACATTGAAGACGGTTTTCGTCCCGAATATGTCGTTATTCCGGGCAAACAGAAGGTAATTTTAAACCTAAAAAAAGAGGCGGGCAACTCCACCGAAATATATCTTGCGCCCGACCCTGACAGAGAGGGTGAAGCGATAGCCTGGCATACCGCTGATATATTGAAAAAGAAGGGAAGAAACTTTCACAGGGTTCTTTTCCATGAGCTGACCAGAAATGCCATACTGGCTGCTATTGCCGCCCCCGAAAACCTGAACGAAAGCAAATTTGAAGCCCAGCAGGCGCGCCGGATACTGGACAGGCTGGTCGGATATCAGGTCTCCCCCATTCTCTGGAAAAAAGTCAAAAGGGGGTTGAGCGCCGGACGGGTTCAATCGGTCGCACTTCGCATAATATGCGAAAGGGAACGGGCAATACAGTCTTTCATATCCGAGGAGTACTGGTCGATAACGGCGCACCTCGAAACCGGTGACAAGTCGGCTTTCACTGCAAAACTTGTAAAGAAAAACGGGATAAAGATCGAAATCCCGAATGAAGAGATCTCCTCGAAGATAACCGGTGAATTATCCGGCGCTCCATTCATTGTTGAAAAGGTTATCAAAAAATCGACCTTAAGAAACCCGCTTCCGCCTTTTATCACAAGCAAACTGCAGCAGGATGCGATAACAAAATTAAAGTTCTCCGCAAGCAAAACAATGATGGTGGCTCAGCAGCTTTATGAAGGAATTGATCTCGGCCCGGGTGAGCCGGTCGGACTGATCACCTATATGCGTACTGATTCGACCAGAATATCGAGGGAGTCGGCGGAAGAGGCATTAAAGCTTATAAGGGAAACCTTCGGGAATGAATATGCCCTTAAAGAGCCGAGGTTTTTCAAGAATACAAAAAAAGTTCAGGATGCCCACGAGGCGATACGGCCTTCGTCGGTTTACTATATGCCCGAAAAGGTCGCTCCTCACCTTTCAAGGGATCAGCTCGCTCTGTATAGCCTCATATGGAAAAGGTTTGTGGCCTCCCAGATGGCACAGGCTGTTATAGACAAAGTGACGGCATCGATCTTTGCGGGTCCATATACTTTCAGCGCAAACGGCTCTGCGGTAAAATTTCCCGGATTCATGTCCCTTTACATATCGGCGGACGAGGATGCAGAAGAAGAAAAGAAAAAGATGCTTCCCGACCTTTCGGACAGCATGGCTTTGAATCTAAACAAACTTGAACCGAAACAGCATTTCACGCTTCCCCCTCCCAGATTCTCAGAAGCATCTCTAGTTAAAGAGCTTGAGGAAAAAGGAATCGGGCGTCCGAGCACCTACGCGACCATTCTCTCAACAATAAGGGGAAAAGGGTATGTCAATTTTGTGAAAGGTTATTTTAATCCGAGTGAACTCGGATTCATCGTAAATGATCTCCTTACGGAAAGCTTTCCCAATATTTTCAATGTCGATTTCACGGCCAGAATGGAGGACGACCTTGACCGCATAGAAGGCATGGAGGCCAAGGCGCTTGATGTACTTATACGTTTTTACGATTCTTTCAGGCATGAACTGGACAAGGCATCCGAAGAGATGCTGAGCGTAAAAGGCGTCGGTTTTCCGACCGGGCTCAACTGCCCTGAATGTGGCAAGGAGCTTAAAATAAAGGTCGGTAAAAACGGCCATTTCCTTGCATGCAGCGGTTATCCGAAATGCTCCTATTCAAGGGATTATCAGAGAGACGAAAAGGGGGCGATTCTGCCTGTTTCAAAGCCGTCAATAGAGGCTACAGACCGGATTTGCGATAAGTGCCAAAAACCTATGGTATTGAGACATGGAAAATATGGCGATTTTTTTGCGTGCTCCGGATACCCGGAATGCAGGAATACCCTCTCCTCGAATATGAACGGACGGACAAGTACGACCGGAATTAAATGTCCTCAAAGCAACTGCTCCGGCGAAATTTTTGAAAAAAAATCAAAAAGGGGCAAGATTTTTTTCGGGTGCAGCCGCTATCCTGAATGCACATATGCAACATGGGATAAGCCTTTGGCTAAAGAGTGCCCCTCATGCGGCGCAAAATTTCTTCTTGAGAAAACGACAAAAAAAGGCGGCTCATTTTATTATTGCGCTGCAACGGATTGCGGCTATAAGGAAAACAAATAAAAATCACTGAATGCGGAAAACCGATATGAAATTCGGCAGCTATGAGTGTGATGCGATAGAATTTGGAAATTTTTTTCTTGACGGCGGAGCCATGTTCGGGGTTGTGCCGAAAATACTATGGGAAAAGAAAATCCCGGCTGATGACAAAAACTTCATCCCCATGAAAGCGCGATCTCTCCTGATAAGAGGAAACGGAAAAAATATTCTTGTAGATACCGGCCCCGGAAGAAAATTATCCGAAAAGATGAAAAAACAATACGGGATTGACGACCTTTCGACGGATGCGAATGAAGCGCTTTCAAAGTATGGACTTTCATGCAATGATATAACTGATGTAATCATAACCCATCTTCATTTCGATCATGTGGGCGGATCAACAATAATAGAAAATGAGAATGCAGTTCCTGCATTTCCTAATGCCAAATATTATTTGCAAGAAACACAATTTGAAACGGCAATAAACCCGGGGCCCGGAGAGACCTCAAGCTACGCAAAGGAAGATTTTATGCCGCTTGAGGAATCGGGGGTTCTGAAAATGCTTCACGGTGCATCTCAGTTTTTAGACGGCATCGAAATAATCGTAACAAACGGTCATGCAAAAGGTCAGCAGCATCCTCTCATAATGGGAGAATCCGCTTCGCTGTTTTTCTGCGCCGATCTTATTCCAACATCCGCACATATCTCTCTGTCATGGCGCGCGGCCTATGACAATTATCCTTTAACCATAATGTCGGAGAAAGAAGAGATCCTTTCAAGAGCAATTAAAGAAAACTGGATCCTTTTTTTCGAACATGATCCCTTCATAGCCGCTGCTACAATCAGGCAGGGCAGAAAAAGCATAGAGGCGGACAAAATATTTGTATTGTAGCTTACAGCTTAAAATCCAAGGCGCCTGCTATAATATCTTGACAACCGGAATCAATGCTGTTAACTATGCATACAAATTCAGTAGATTTATAGGATTTATAATGAACCATTTATCCATTAACAACCTTATCGTCATTATTATCGTCCTCGTGGTCGGGATACTTCTCCCGCTGCGAGGCAAGAGGTTGGTAATGGATTAGCAATTTAGTTTATAAAATAATACAAAAACCGTTATCAGCCGAAAAACTGATAACGGTTTTTTTTTGGAGAAAAACTGATGAAAAGGGATTTTGTAAGAAAGGGACCGAGAACACCTCACAAGGGCTTTGTAAAGCCGTAACAAAATAATTTTATACATGCATGGGAAGATATGAAAGAGAATAACGAACAAAAAATTCTGACAGGCGCCGGTATCCTTATGGAAATCCTGAAAGACGAAGGAGTCGATACTATATTCGGATATCCGGGCGGAGCGGTCATAGATATTTATGATGAACTTTCAAAAACCGACATACGGCATATTCTTGTACGGCACGAACAGGGCGCGGTTCATGCCGCGGACGGATACGCAAGGGCAAAAGGGAAAACCGGCGTATGCCTTGTAACTTCAGGCCCCGGGGCAACAAATACCGTCACCGGAATAGCATCGGCATATATGGATTCGATACCGCTTGTCATACTTACCGGTCAGGTTCCGACCCACTTGATAGGCAACGACGCTTTTCAGGAGGTCGATATCGTCGGGATTACGAGGCCGTGCACGAAACACAATTATCTTGTGAAGAGGTCCGAAGAGCTTGCCGAAACCCTGAAAGAGGCATTTTATATCGCAAGGTCGGGACGCCCTGGCCCTGTTCTTGTGGATATCCCCAAGGACATTGCAAAAGCTGAAATCCCTTTTACCATGCCCGGAGAAGTCAACTTAAGGTCATACAAGCCGACTTATAATCCGAACCAGAAACAGCTTCAGAAGATAGCGGCTCTCATATCCGAAAGCAAAAGACCGGTGATTTTTGCTGGAGGAGGCGTTGTTCTCTCAAAAGGCTCGGCTGAACTTACCCGACTCGCCAGAAAAACAACGATACCGGTCACAACAGCGCTGATGGGACTCGGTGCATTCCCTGCATCCGATCCCCTGTGGCTTGGAATGATAGGAATGCACGGCACTTTCCAGGCCAATATGTCGGTGGGCGCATGTGATCTCCTTATTGCAATCGGAGTTCGTTTTGACGACAGGGTCACCGGCAGAACCGATTCTTTCGCGCCTAACGCCAAAATAGTTCACATAGATATCGATCCGACATCGATACGCAAAACAATTTCAGTCTCCGTCCCCGTCGTAGGAGATTGCAGACTTACGCTCGAAAACCTTAATCAGATGCTGGAACAGACCGATTCGGGCGGCATATATGAGAAAAGAGAAAAATGGCTGAATCAGATAAGAGAGTGGAAAAATTCAAATCCCCTTTCATATCAGCAGGCCGGTATCATAAAGCCGCAATATGTTATCGACTCACTTTTCACGCTCACGAAGGGCGAAGCCATTATAACGACTGAGGTCGGCCAGAACCAGATGTGGGCCGCCCAGTATTATCACTTTGATTCACCCGGTCATTTCATTACTTCCGGCGGCCTTGGATGCATGGGTTTCGGGCTTCCGGCGGCCATAGGCGCCCAGGTGGCCTGCCCCGGCAAAACGGTGGTCGATGTCGCCGGCGACGGCAGCATTCAGATGAATATTCAGGAGCTGGCAACGGCGGTTCAATATTCTCTTCCGGTTAAGATAGTCATATTGAACAACAGGTATCTCGGCATGGTAAGACAGTGGCAGGAGCTGTTTTACGAAAAAAGATACTCGTTCACCGCGATGGATCATGCTCCTGATTTTGTCAGACTCGCCGAAGCATACGGAGCGCTCGGTTTAAGGGCAACAAAACCTGAAGAGGTCATACCGGTTCTAAAGGAAGGCCTCGCCTCGGACAAAACGGTTGTAATGGATTTCATTGTCGAAAGGGAAGAGAGCGTCTATCCGATGGTTCCTGCCGGAGCGCCAATTACAGAAATGCTTCTGGTATGATTCAGAGCGAATAAATAAATATTCAAAGGAATGGTTATGGCTGGAGAAAGACATGTGCTTACAATGCTGGTCGATAACAAACCCGGCGTCCTTTCAAGGATAGTCGGCCTGTTCAGCGGCCGCGGATTCAACATTGACAGTCTGTGCGTCGCCGAAACGGTCGATCCCCTTATTTCGAGAATCACCGTTGTCACAAAAGCTTCATCACCTGAAATAGAGCAGATAGAAAAGCAGCTAAACAAGCTTATCAATGTGATAAAATTGAGGACAATTGCAGGCCCGAATTCCGTCCAGAGGGAGATGGCTCTTATATACGTTATCGCCAAAAACGGCCAGAGGTCTGAAATATTGCGGATTGTTGACATATTCAGAGGAAAGATAATAGACGTCGGGCCGGAGCATTTCATTATTGAGGTGACGGGCAATGAGGAGAAAATAACTGCTATAATAAACCTCTTAAAGCCGATGGGAATCAAAAAACTGGCCAAAACAGGCACAGTAGCTCTTTTCAGATAATACAATAA
>Ga0105102_10000223_pt1 | contig 15555 bp, 12 predicted proteins | sample PPLLaktember2015_FD_87032 | JGI IMG/M metagenome (GOLD analysis project Ga0105102, IMG submission 87032) | Freshwater sediment microbial communities from Prairie Pothole Lake near Jamestown, North Dakota, USA - PPLs Lake P7 Core (6) Depth... | ecosystem: Environmental > Aquatic > Freshwater >...
ACTATCTTAAGGAGAACAATAAAAATGAAAATTGCATTACCGTCAAAGAACAACAGGATAGACGACCATTTCGGCCATTGTGAATATTTTACGGTATTCACAGTCAACGATAATAACGAGATTGTTTCCGAAGATACTGTTGACTCTCCGGCAGGCTGCGGCTGCAAGTCAGACATTGCCCAGACATTATCTCTTATGGGCGTAAATATAATGCTGGCAGGCAGTATGGGAGAAGGAGCAGTAAATGTTTTGGCAGGCCATGGGATAAAAGTTTTTCGAGGTTGTTCAGGTGAAATCAAGACGGTTATTAAAAACTACCTCGATGGCAAACTAATAGATTCAGGCATTATGTGCCATGAACATCATCATGAATGCGGCTCCGGCATATTTTCTCAGATAAAAGATAATTAAAGATCTCCTTTTATAAACGGCTGTAAGTCTCAAGCTTCTTCTTTAGGCCTGACAGCCGCTCGCGCGGTTTGTCATTTTTCAGGGCAATTTCAAAAGCCCGTTTTGAACCGATCAGGATTACCATTTTACTGCCCCTTGTAATGGCGGTATACAGGACATTCCTTTGGAGAAGCATGTAATGTTCGGTCACAAGCGGAATTATTACAACCGGATATTCCGAACCCTGCGATTTATGGACTGATATGGCATAAGCAGGCGATACTTCATCCAACTCTTCAAAATCGTATCCGACAACCCGTCCGTAATAGTTGATGTAAAGCTGTTTCTTTTTTCCGTTTATTTCAACAACAGTTCCAATATCTCCGTTGAATACCTCCTTCTGGTAATTATTCTTAAGATGCATCACCTTGTCACCTTCCTTGAACCTGCTGCCCATTGCTTCAACAATTGAAGGATTGGGATTTAATGCCTTTTGCAGCACCTGATTCAGATTGAGAGTTCCTGCAATTCCCTTGTGCATCGGTGTCAGCACCTGAATATCTTCTACGGGATCAAAACCGAAAGTGTCCGGAATCGTTTTTCTGCAAAGCTCGACTATGACAGGCGGTATGCGGTCAGATTTATTCTGTTCGATGAAACAGAACTCGGTTATTTTGACTGAGCCGTCAGGTTTTTCAAAAACCGGAAATTCGCCATCCTTAACTCTGTGCGCATTGACAATAATCGGGCTTTCTTCGGCCTGCCTGAATATCTTGTTCAAATAAAAAACCGGTATCTTCCCTGAGTCAATCATGTCCGAAAGCACATTACCCGGACCAACCGAAGGAAGCTGAAAAATATCCCCCACAAGGATAAGAACTGAATTTACAGGAACCGCTGCAACAAGATTATACATAAGAAGAGTGTCGACCATAGACGCTTCGTCTATTATAACTGCTTCAGCCTCAATCGGATTGTCCCGGTTCCTGTCGAAATATCCATCCATCGCGTTATACCCGAGAAGTCTGTGAATGGTCTGGGCCTTTCGACCCGTGACCTCCGTAAGCCGCCTTGCGGCTCTGCCGGTTGGAGCGGCAAGCTCGACCTTTTTCCCCTCAAAGTCAAATATTGCGGCAAGAGATCTGATCAGAGTCGTTTTTCCCGTTCCGGGTCCTCCTGTAATTACCGCTATTCGGTGTGACAATACCCCTTCAAGAACATCAAGCTGCTCTCTTGACAGTTTTATGGCGAGTTTTTTCTGAACCTTTCCGGTAATATCATCCTGAGCTATTTTAAAAGGGGCCGTTGGAATTGAAAGGTAAGCCAAGAGTCTCTGCGCAAGGCCCGCTTCAGCATCATGCAATTCTTTCAGATATAAGGCGTCTTCTTCAAAATGATCCGATTTTTTCTCGATAACGATTTCACCCGTTTCGGACAGATTATATGCTCCGTCTATTGCTTCATCATATCCGATATTAAAAATATCCCTGCATTTTTCAATCAGCCTGCTTCCATATAAATAGACATGTCCGTCATTTGCTCTCTGTTCCAGAATATGGAGGATACAGGCACTGACTCTTTCCGGATTATCCTGCATAAAACCCAGCTTACGTGCTATCGCATCAGCTATATAAAAACCGGTTCCGGGGATATCTTTGGCAGCTAGATAAGGATTCTCCCGGAGTATATCGACCGCATTATCGCCGTATGCTTTCAAAATCCTGCCGCAATATGAGGTTTTAACTCCCATCTCGGAAAGGAATTGCATGAGGTTTCTGACAGAATGATGATTTTTCCAGGCGCTTTCTATGGATGCGGCTTTCGATTTTCCTATCCCCGGAACTTCAAAGAGCCTTTCGGGATTTTTTTCTATTACTTCAAGCGTCATCTCTCCGAAATGGCCGACAAGCCGGCCGGCCATTGAAGGCCCTATTCCTTTTATAATCCCTGATTCGAGGTATTTTTTTATTCCCTCAACCGTTCCGGGAAGAGTAACTTCGTAATTATTTATTTTCAGTTGCTGTCCATATTTCGGATGGGTCTCCCATGTCCCGCTTATTCTTAAAGATTCACCCGGTCTCACGGCCGCCATGAATCCCACAACAGTGACGGGATTTTCAACTCCGGAAGTTTTTATTTTTGCGATCGTATAGTGGGTTTCTTCGTTGAAATATGAGACATGATCGAGATGTCCTTCGATGATCGTGGCAAAAGGATCAAAATCAATCATGAGCGATTATCCATTCGACTGCTTCGTAAAGATCGCCCGCAACATGGTCAGGAAGGATCTTCTGTTCTTCAAGAGTTCGAATTGCCTGTTCATAACTTCCGGTCTTTACTAATACGGCGTATCTGCATCCGGCCTTTTTCGCACACTCAATATCCTTTGCGCTGTCGCCTACCATGATCGATTTGCCTAAATCAATTCCGTATTTATCGCGAGCATGAAATATAAGGCCCGGCTCCGGTTTCCGGCACGAGCAGCCATCCTCAGGCGCGTGAGGGCAGAAAAATATATCTTTTATTTCTCCGCCTACCTCTTTTACGACTTTTTTCATCATCGAATGCGTAAACTCGAGATCATCCAAAGAAGCCATTCTGCGGTTTAATATCGACTGATTTGTAATGACAATAACAGTACATTTGTGCTCGGTCAAAAGCCTAATCGCGTTTAAACTTCGTGGAAGAAACTCAAACTCGGACCATCTCTTCACATATTCCGGCGAGTCTCTATTTATAACCCCGTCTCTGTCCAGAAAAACAAATTTATCTTTCATTCCGCAACCGTAAATACATCCGTATATCGGTCTTTTCTCAGAATCTCTTCGTATTCGGCCGTCTTGTTAAGATCCTGACAATTGCCGACCCTGACTCTGTAGTAAACGGTCTCTCCGTTGTCATAAACCATTATATGAGCATTTCGGTATTTCTGGTCGAGTTTGGCTCTGAGTCTTTCCGCGTTGTTTCTGTCAATAAAAGCTCCGACCTGAAATGTGAAATTGCCCGAATAATAATCAACCGGAACTATCTTGCCGGCGCCGGGCGTTATCTCCTGTCCTAATGCAATTATTTCAACCTGAGCGGTTCCCGGACCAACGACTCCAATCATTCTTGCGGCCTCATAGGAAAGATCTATTATTCTTCCGTTCACAAACGGCCCTCTGTCATTGATTCTGACTTCAGTTTCCTTATTGTTATCCAGATTAAATACTTTAACGCGCGTCCCGAGAGGAAGGGTTTTATGAGCGGCCGTCATCTCATGCATATTATATATCTCGCCGTTTGAGGTTTTCTTACCGTGAAAATCAGCCCCGTACCATGATGCTATTCCTTTTTCGCGATAGCCTTTCGAATCAGGAACAGGCTGATACCATTTTCCTAAAACCTGATACGGCCGCGGATACCCTGATGTGCCTGAGCGGGGAATATTCGATGGCGGTCTGGCCGTTGAACAGCTGCACAAAAACAGCACAGCCAAAACCCAGAGAATGAAATGTTTTCTGCCGATTAAGTTTATCTCAACTTTCATCAGATTAATTTTTGATAACCCTTTAAAAAGTCAAAATTCCTGTCACTCCCGTGAAAACGGGAGTCCAGAACTATTTGAAAAGACTGGATTCCCGCTTTTGCGGGAATGACGAAAAAGAGAAAATCCGAACTTTTTACGAAGCCGTCATTTTTCAATTGCAATCTTAAGCACCTCAAGCATGCTCTCAACAAAGTAAAACCTTATATCCTTCTGAACCTTTTTGGGAATATCCTCAAGATCCTTTTTATTCCATTTGGGCAGGATGATGGTTTTAATTCCAATAGTATGAGCGGCAAGCACCTTCTCCTTTATTCCACCCACGGGAAGTACCTGCCCCCTTAAAGTTATCTCACCAGTCATGGCGAGATACTGTAAAACAGGCCTGTTTACCAGAAGGGAATATAATGCCGTAAGCATTGTCACACCGGCCGAAGGCCCGTCTTTGGGAATCGCCCCGGCCGGCACATGTATATGAATATCATGGGTTTCAAAATAATCTTCGGGAATATTGAACTGGCTGCTGTTTGCCCTGATGAAACTTAAAGCGGCAGTTGCGGATTCCTTCATGACATCTCCGAGCTGACCCGTGAGTGTAAGCCCTTTTTTGCCCTTCATTGAAGTTGCCTCCACGAACAGAATCTCGCCTCCGGTCTGGGTCCAGGCAAGACCTGTTACCACTCCGGGAGTTGATGTCCTTATCAAAACTTCAGGATATATCTTTTCAGGGCCGAGATACTTCGAAATATTCTGAACTTTGATTTCAGCATTCTTAACTTCACCTTCCGCGACCTTAGTTGCAACGCCTCTGCATATCGTAGCGATCTCTCTTTCAAGATTCCTTAAACCGGCTTCTCTTGTATAACCGGTAATTATCCGCCTTATCGCACCGTTTGTAAAAACTATCTGCTTTGATTTAAGCCCGTGAGCCTTCCGCTGGCGTGGAATCAGATATTTATTCGCTATCTTTATTTTTTCATCCTCCATGTATCCTAAAAGCTCCAGAACTTCCATTCTGTCTCTGAGAGCGGGCGGTATTGTATGGAGAACATTGGCTGTAGTAATGAACATTACTCTAGACAGGTCAAACGGCACGTCGAGATAATGGTCAGAAAATGAATAGTTCTGTTCCGGGTCAAGAACTTCAAGAAGGGCGGAGGACGGGTCACCCCGGAAATCGCTTCCGACCTTATCTATCTCATCAAGCATGAAGACCGGATTATTCGCCCCCGCGCTTCTTATACCCTGTATTATGCGCCCGGGAAGAGCTCCCACATAAGTGCGCCTGTGACCTCTGATCTCAGCCTCATCGCGGACACCTCCAAGGGATATGCGGATGAATTTTCGACCCAAAGCTCTTGCTATTGATCTCCCAAGAGATGTTTTTCCTGTTCCGGGAGGTCCCGCAAAACAAAGTATCGGCCCCTTTGATTCAGGTTTCAGTTTGTGGACGGCAAGAAACTCGATAATGCGCTTCTTTGCCTTATCAAGCCCGAAATGATCTTCCTCCAGTACTCTTCTTGCTTTTTTAATATCAAGATTGTCTTTTGTACTTTCATTCCATGGAAGCGTGGTAAGCCAGTCAAGATATGTTGAGGAAACTGTATATTCAGCCGAAGATGGATGCATGCGTGAAAGGCGGTTTAATTCCCTTTCCGCCTCCTTCAGCGCCTCCGGAGGGAGATTCTTCTCTTTTACTTTTAATTTATACTCTTCAATCTCAACCGCGGTATCATCTTTTTCTCCAAGCTCTTCCTTGATCGCCTTGAGCTGCTGCCTGAGGTAATATTCCCTCTGGCTCTTTTCCATATCTCCCTTGACCTGAGACTGTATTTTGTTTCCAAGTTCGAGTATTTCGAGATGATGGTTGGCCTGTTTTGTGACCTCTTTTAATCTTTTTCGAACATCTTCGAGTTCAAGGATTTTCTGCTTCTCCCCGGCTGTTGTATTGATGGCTGAGGCTATCATATCTGCGAGTATTCCGGGTTCCTGAATCGATTTTGCCATGATGGCCATATCCTTGGGAAGAGCCGGGGTAAGCTCGACAATTCTAGCGAACAGGGTTAAAACATTCGAAACAAGCGCTTCAGTCTCTTTCCCTTTCGAATCCTTGTCTTTGAGATGCTCGACTCTGGCCTCGAGATATGGTTTCCCCTGTATAAATTCGATAACTTTGAATCTTCCAAGGCCCTGGACAAGGAGCTGTGCGTTATTATCATCGGTCTTTGCCATCCGCAAAATCAAGGCGCTTGTTCCGACATTATGAAGATCCTCCTCCGGATTTTGAGCTTCCTGGCTTGGTTTTTTCGATGCAAGAAGGCCAACAATGCGGTCTTTGCTCATAGCTTCATCAACAAGCTTAACTGATCCGCCCTGCATAACCACGAGCGGAAGAACCATTTTGGGGAAAAGAGCCGTATCAAACAACGGGAGGACGGGCAATAATTCCGGGAGTTTTTCAGTATTTGAATCAATCTGTTGCTGCTGAGACATTGAAACCTCCTAACGGCTTTATTTAGAGAATCAACCTTCAGAAATACTTATCTTGTGTGCTTTATCCTGTGATACTTTGGCAAGCCGAACCTGCAGAAATCCGTTCAGGTATGAGGCGGATACTTTATCCGTGTCTATGAGGGCCGGAAGATACAGAATCCTCTCAAATATTCCATACTGTATCTCGGCAAGACGGTAGGTAGTGTTTTCAACGCGGGGAATTTCCTCGCGGTTTCCCCTGATTCGTATCGCCCTGCTGCTTATCTCTACTTCGAGATTGTCTTTGTCAACTCCCGCAATCTCAGCCAGAATAATCACTTCTCCGGGCGTTTCATAAATATCCATCTGGGGTTTCCAAACCCTTTCAGAAAGAGAAAACATAGGGCTCATAGATCTGAACATATCTTCGATGGTTTTATCAAAACCGGAATCTGATGTTCCAAAATCATTCCCGAATCGTATCTTGATATAGTCCATGTAATGCTCCTCATGTGTTGGCTGGATTTCCATGTTTTTTTTATTTTTCGTGTATATCTATCATTATTATAAGATTGAAACAATAATTTTGCAATCACTTGGATTCCGCTTAAAGTAAAATATACTATTTGGGGTCTTGACAGGAAATTATGCGTGATTATTTTTCTGACTAAAAGAGCTGAAAAGCCTGCAATAAAAGTAAAATAATATAAAGGAGGTGTAATTATGACACTTGTTAGATGGGATCCTTTTAGAAGCGTGACGAGTCTTCAAGACCGTATTAATCAGATTTTTGATAATGCAGCTGTTCGTTCAAAAGATTTTGAAGATGATATGAATTTATGCTCATGGAGACCTGCCGTTGATATTCATGACAATGATGATGCAATTGTCATAACGGCAGAACTTCCCGGTGTTGACAAGAAGGATGTTTCGGTTGAGATTAAGGAAAACGTTATCACTATAAAAGGTGAAAAGACGATCGATAATGAAATCAAGGAGGAGCGTTTCTACCGTAAGGAACGATGTTTCGGATCATTCCACCGGGCATTTACTCTTCCTGCTGCAATAAAACCTGATAAAATCAAGGCCAATTTCAAGGACGGCATCCTAAAGGTTGAAATTCCCAAACCCGAAGATGAAAAACCGAAGCAGATTGCGGTCAATATTGAATAAACCATACAGCCGTTAAAGAGGGCTCTAATCACGGAGCCCTCTTTTTTTTAAATCTTCCTGTCACATGAAACTGAGAACACGCTATCAAGTTACCCGGCGATAAAATATTTCCCGGGAAAATTCCACATTGCAATTGAAGTCCGCCGCCAAATATCATATTATATCAAAATGATGAAAATGGCCGTATCAGGCAGAGCAATTCTTGCATCACAATACTTTCTGTACTTCGGTGTAATGGGAGTATTTTTGCCCTATTTTAATCTGTATTGCTATCATCTTGGGTTCACAGGTTTTCAAATAGGAGTGATATCTGCTTCAAGGTCTGTTGTGATGGTTTTATCTCCCCTCCTCCTTAGTGCCCTTGCCGACCGTTTTCAGGCCCGGAAATCAATTTATCTGTCATGCCATTTTATAAGTGCAGGAATCTGGTGCATTTATCTTTTCACATCTGATTTCATGCCCATGCTCGCAGTTACTGTATGTTACACGATATTTTATTCCCCGATAATCTCTTTCCTTGAGGCTTTCACGATAGACATTCTTGGGAGCATGAAGAAAAGTTACGGAAGCATAAGAGTCTGGGGCACAATCGCCTTTATCATGACAGTCTTTATACTGGGGAAGGTTCTCGATATTTATCCTATAAGGATAATTTTGCTGCTTATTCTTGCCGGATCTGTAATCCAGGCAATCTTTGCAGTTAAGATTCCCGATATGAAGTCAGGAAACTGCAACCCCTTTTTAAGCGAGGCAATAATCCTTTTAAAAAAAAACCGCGTCATCTTTTTTCTTTCAAGCGCCTTTCTGATGCTTGCAAGCCACGGTGCGTATTATGGTTTTTTCTCAATTCATCTCGAAAGCTTGGGTTATGACAGGACATTTACAGGAATTGCATGGGCAATAGCTTCAATTGCTGAAATTGCTGTAATGATAAATTCTGACCGTATCTTTAAACGGTTCTCAATAGAAACAATCATCACTGCCGCATTCATTACAGCAACAGCAAGATGGCTGACTCTTTCTTTGGTGAAATCTCCAGTCCTTATTCTTATTTCTCAGACATCCCATGCCCTGACATACGGGGCTTTCCACATAGCCAGCATTCTTTATATTGATTCAATGACATCGGATGAAACAAAGACCCTCGGGCAATCTTTAAATAATGCTGTTACATACGGGTTTGGCCTGATGGTTGGTTTTTTTCTGAGCGGCTGGGTCTATGAGCAGGCCGGCTCCTTTGCTCTTTTTGCCTTCAGCAGCATAATTGCCCTCTCCGGCGGAATATTTTTCAGGATATTTAAAGCTGCTGATTGAACCGGAACATTATTTTCACAACTGCTATAAAACAGTCCGGAGTGACATTCCGATTTATCATAGCGACAAGAAATACAAACCTGGGTAGCCAATGCCGGGCAGCCTGATATCTCCCCATATCCAACTAGTAAAAAGAATGCTGATCCATCCGATTGATACATACATACTTATTTGAGCAAAATTGTACTTATTGATAGCAAATACAAAAGGGTGAACATGAAATCGCCTGACAAGAAAAATTTATTGCATGGCCGATTCCATGATTTCACGATAGTGATCATGTTCGATAATGGGCATAAGTCCAAATACAAGTCAGTGGCTGATCATGATATCCGGAACGCTGACTTCGGGTTGAAAGTAAGTATATGCCAGAAGCCGATTTTTCTTCCATGTCACTTGAGCTTCCTGAAATATAGCATTGGGGAACTTTCACGCGTATACTTTCTTTCGAATGTTATTCAATAAGCATCTTGAAATAGCTACGAAGAGGATAGTCCTGCCTGAATTATGCCGAAAAAAGGACCTCTCTATATTTTACGATCAATTAAAATTGCCTTGACATGATATAAGTTATTCCTATAGTGGTTCATTAGAGTGTGCGGGCAAACATGAGCTCAAATTTTCCAACAATCCCCTCAGATAACGCTCGATTACGAGGTGTTCATGTTGCTCAACAACATGTAAACTACAGCACCGGGATTCCTCAATTAAAATAGGACTTCTGACAAATGGAGGAAGGTATGCCTTTTTTTGAATGGGATTCAACACTATCAGTAAATATTGATGAGATAGATCAGCAGCATAAGACTTTGATTGAGATGATAAATGTTCTCCACGAAAGCACGAAAAAAGAGGATCGCAATATAGTCGTAGGTGAAGTTTTGATAAAACTGAAAAACTATTTGGATGTTCATTTCGGGACGGAAGAAAAGTACATGCTCATGTATGATTATCCGGAGACCCAATCCCATAAAACTGAACATAATGATTTTATCAAGGAGGTATTGGACTTTGAAGTTGCCTGTTCTGGCGGCTATGCCCCCTATGTTCCTCTGCTGGATTTTCTAAAGAACTGGTTAAGCAAACACATTAAAATGACGGATATTAATTTGGGAATCTTTCTTGCCGGAAAGATTAAGCCCTAATTGTTGTGCATCACAAGCAGGACCTTAACATATCTTCCTGTACAACACAAAGCGCAAACCTCGACGAAAATACCTGAGTTCAAACGGTATTCATCAGAATCAATAAAACTGTGTAGTTTTACCTGTGATATTTCTCTTGACAAGCGTAACCCACTTGGTTACAATACAACCCATGATAAAGTCTTTTATCAACGAAGGTCTGGAAGATTTATTCTACGAGGGAACCCGTAAAGGCATTCAGGCCAAGCATGCTTCCAAATTAGAGGCGATATTGGATAGGCTTGATGCGGCAAATGAAATCAAGGATATGAACTACCCCGGCTCCGGCCTTCATCTGCTGCTTCCCAAAACGAAGGGGCGCTGGTCGATAAAAGTTTCCGGCAACTGGCGTTTGACGTTTGAATTTAAGGATGGAGACGCACTTAATGTAGCCGTCGAAGACTATCATTGAAAAGGATTATTATGAGAACACGAAAAAGACCGCCATCTCATCCGGGTTCGATTCTTAAGCTTCATTACTTGGACCCTTCAGGAATCAGCGTTACAGATCTTGCGAAGAATCTGAGATTGTCGAGAAAAACCGTATCCAAAATACTGAACGAACGCGGCGCCGTGACAACGGATGTTGCCTTGCGGTTGTCCAGAGCTTTTGATACTACTCCTGAATTATGGTTGAACCTTCAGAGAAATTACGATCTCTGGCATACGGCAAATGAGACGACTGATTGGCAGGCAATAAGCCCTATCCTGAAAATCGCACATGTAAGTGCATAGACGATGCATGTATAGCTTCCTGAAATGTTCAGTTGATGAAATATAAGAAATATGCAAGATTACGAGTGTATAATATTTGAAATAAGTAGCACAATCGGGGAACCATTTGGCCAACGTAGATAAAAATCTTAACACGTAGCATCGGGAAAAACAACTCTACTCGACTCAAGCAATTTCGCTTAGAAGGGCTCCAAATCGTTAAGCTTAAGGTTGACTTCCAAACAGAATCATATTAATATTAACTATATGTGACAAGCAGTGCTCGGGGAGGTCATAATGAAGATCCAGCAATTTATCTGGGAGCGCCTCCGCAGTCCGTTTGTTTCCGGGAATGAGCATGTTGAATGCCCAGAGACATTCTATGAGGAACTCAATGACCAGTGTGGCAGGATCATCTTCGTTGCTACACTGATAGCAACCTTCGCCTGGCTCCCCTATATCCTCATCGACCGCCAGCTTTACCCGGACGAACCGCTCATCGTCGCGCTCCGAATAGGCTTGTCCATGGTGGGGCTCACATTCCTGGTTCTACAGTTCTTCAAACGCTTCCATCGTTACAACCTGCTCCTCCTCATCATCTTAAGTGCCTATCTAGAGATTGCAACGGGACTAATCACGGGGCTGACCAAGGCCGATCCCTCATATTTAGGCGGCTACTTCTTAGTGCTCACCCTCCTGGCCCTCGTGCCGATTACCCGGTGGGTAGCCTGGTCGATCCTCGCCCTTTCCCTTGCGTCGTTTTTCGCCGTGGGGTTCGCACATGGGATGAATTTCGACTCAGTCCGGTCACAATATAGCTTTAACGATCTCCTGGGCACCGTCCTGGTTGTGGCGTTGTTCATTTACCTGTTGGACAGGCTTCGGTTCAACAGCTGGGAAAACCGGTTCAAAGGCTGGGAAAAATCGAAAAAGATCGAGCAGCAAAACGAGGCGCTGCGCCGGAGCGAGGAGCAGTACCGGCTGATCGCTGAAAACAGCGACGACGTGATCTGGACTACCGATGCAGAGATGCGTTTCACGTATATAAGTCCTTCCTCCATGAAGTTGCGCAACGTACCGGCCCACGAGGCGATGCAGGAGAAGCTGGATGAAATCATGACCCCGGAATCATTAAACAGGGTGCTCGCCGAGTACAACCGTGTTCTTCCGGAAATCGAGCAGGGGAAAAATCCGGCCCTGCAAATTGAAATCGAGCAATATCGAAAAGACGGTTCCACGTTGTGGGTCGAAATTTCCACAAAAACCATACGAGACAACAACGGGCGCCTGAGTGGTTTTCTCGGGGTCTCCCGCGACATCTCTCATCGCAAAAAGGCGGAAGAGGCCCTGCGGGAGAGCGAGGAGAAGTTCCGGTTGATCGTCACGACAATCCCTCACATCGTTTCGATTTGGGACATGGACCTTCATTGCTCTTATGTGAGCCCCTCGATCCTGCGCATGCTGGGATACACACCGGAGGAGATGATGGCGTTGACAATGGATCAATTGATCACTCCGGGGTCGATGGAAACCGCCATAAACGCCTACCAGGAGGACCTGGAACTGGAGCGAGCGTCGGATTTTTCCGGCTACAATGTCCGCATCCTGGAACTCGACTTACGCCACAAGAACGGTTCCGTGATCCCCTTCGAATGCACCATCACGTTTCTGCGAGACGACAAGGGCGTTGCCGTCGGCATCATCATCATGGCCACAGACATCTCCGAGCGCAAGCGGGGGGAAGAGGCGCTGCGGGAGAGTGAAGAACGGTTACGCACCATCATCGAGGGCACGCAGGCATTGCTGGTCAGCGTGGACGCGGAAGGAAGACTCACCTATGCCAACGACGCAACAGCCGAGGCGCTGGGATACAAGAATGCAGCGGAGATCATTGGCAGGCTGTACCTGGATTTCGTCCATTCCGATGACCGCCGGCGGGTGTTTAAAGGTATGGTCGATCAAGCCGAGGCCAGTCAGCCCTCCAATATCCAAGAGTTCAGGGTCGTCGACACGGAGGGTCAAGTCAAGTGGTTCAGCTTTGTCTCTACACTGATAATTAAGGATGGGAAGTTCGTGGGCATGACCGGAGTGGCCCAGAACATCACCGAACGCAAGCAGGCCGAAGATGCACTGCGCAAAAGCGAGTCACGGTACCGGACCTTTTTTGAGCATGCGGCGGTGGGCGTGGCTGAGATAGAGCACGTCACGGGCCGTTTCCTCACGGCCAACCGGCGGTTGTGCGAACTCCTCGGCAGGACCGAGGAGGAAATGCGGGGCACCACCTTCCAGGCGATTACCCATCCGGACGATCTCCATCTACATGAAGAGAAAGCGGCGCAGTTGCTGGCCAGAAAAATTGATCATTACACCTTGGAGAAGAGATACATCTCAAAGGACGGTGCTGTCATTTGGGTGAACATCACGGTATCGAATCCCTGGGAAACATTCGAGACACACGGGCACAACATTGTCATAGTGGAGGATATCACCGAGCGAAAGCGGGCGGAAGAGGCACTCCGTGAGAGTGAAAACAAGTACAGATTTCTAATCGAGAATAGCAACGACATTGTTTGGACTTTCGACTTAGAAAAAATGGCTTATTCCTTTTGCTCTAATTCGGTGACACCGATTCTCGGCTATTCCACTGAAGAATCTGTGGGCATGATTCTTGACGATATTTTCTCTCCGGAAACAAAGCAATTAATAAGCACTGCCTTTGGCAAAATAGTTGGAAGAACCTCGATAACGGACCGTGTTTTGATTGAGGCTGAACACATTGCCAAGGATGGACGCAAGGTTTGGATGGAAATCAACGCCGTTGTCCAGAGGGATCAAACCGGAAAACCATCCTCGATAAGCGGCATTTCCAGAGACATAACGGAGAGCAAGCGGACGGAAGCGGCTCTTCAGGCGAGCGAAGAAAAATTCCGGCAAATCGTCAGCAGCATCCCGAACGCCGTTTCGATGCTGGATATGAACCTGCGGTTTACCTATGTGAGCGCTGGCGTTCAACGCATCTTAGGCTATACACCCGAAGAGTTCATGACGGTGTCACTGGACCAGATTTTCACCCCGGAATCATTGGCGATTGCCTTTAAATCATTTCAGGAGAGGTTGGAAGCAAATGCAAAGGGTTCCGATCCCAATTATGTTCTAATCCTTGAACTAGAAGAATATCACAAAAACGGCTACACGGTTTTTCTCGAAAATACCATGACTTTTCTGCGCGATGCAAACGGAGTACCCGTGGGAATCCTGTGTGTATCAGCGGACATTACAGAGCGCAAGCGGGTGGAGGCGGCTCTGCAGGCGAGCAAGGATGCAGCCAACGCGGCCAACCAATCTAAGAGCATCTTTCTGGCCAACATGTCTCACGAGATCCGAACGCCCATGAACGCCATTCTCGGCTTTGCCCAACTAATGCAACGCGACCCAAAGCTATCAGAAAAGTCGCGGGAGCACCTAGACATCATCAATCGAAGCGGTGAGCACCTGCTGGCACTCATCAACGATATCCTGGAGATGTCCAAGATTGAGGCAGGACGAGCGACCTTTGTTCCGAGCGCCTTCGATTTACATTCTCTCCTCAGTGATCTCGAAATGATGTTCCGCGTGCGGACCGATGCCAAGAAGTTGCGGTTTCTGTCGGAGAAAATCGGAGATGTCCCTCGTTGGATAGTTACGGACGAAGGGAAACTCCGGCAGGTGCTCATCAACATCCTTGGAAATGCCGTGAAATTCACTGAAGAGGGTGGCATAGCCCTCCGTCTCCGTAAGACAAATGGAAAGGCAGACACGATAGATATTCAATTTGAGGTGGAGGATACGGGCCCCGGCATGGCTGAAGAGGAAATCGGTCGCCTGTTCCAAGCATTCGAGCAAACCGGGGCCGGGATCAAGAGCGGTGGGACAGGGCTTGGCTTGGCATTGAGCCGGGGATTCATCGAGATCATGGGAGGATCAATCTCGGTGACCAGCAAGATCGGCAAAGGAACCATGTTGCGATTCGAGATTCCGGTCCGGAAAGGCATGGAAGAACAGGCGCCACTGATAGAGACAATAAAACGCGTGCTGCGCTTGAGGCCCGGCCAGAGAGAGATTCGGGTTTTGATCGCCGACGACAGGGAAACGAACCGTCAGCTTTTGTCGCAGTTGCTTGTGTCGGTAGGATTTCCGATTCGAGAAGTCGCCAACGGGGCGGAAGCGGTTCGAATGGTCCATGAATGGAAGCCGCAGGTTGTTCTCATGGACATGACCATGCCTGTCATGGACGGCTACAAAGCTACACGCAAAATCAAGGCGTCGCCTGACATCAAGAATACAGCGATCATTGCCGTGACTGCCAGCGCCTTCGAGGAAGACAAACAGAGAATTTTCGCCGCCGGCGCCGACGGCTACCTGTCGAAACCATTTAAGGACGCGGACCTTTTTGAAATCATTGGCCGGTTGACCGGAGCGGACTACCTTTATGAAGAAGCCGGCGGTGATGAAAAGGCTTCAATAACTGTGGACGATGCGGTGGTGATGCGCAAGAGCGTTGCCGAGCTGCCTCCTGACTTTGTCGGCCAACTGCGTGACGCCGTCGAAAGTGCCGACCTCGACCGGTTGAACAACCTTGTGGGGCAACTGATCACTGACCACCCGACGCTTGCGCAGCGGATACAAGAAATGGCTGCTCGGTACGAATACGAAGCATTGATCGAGCTTTTGCCCTCAGGAGTGTGACCCATGAATAACGTAAGCCGTAGCGATCCAATCCAAGGCAATATCCTCGTGGTGGAT